>ENA-ORRE01000202-ORRE01000202.1-human-gut-metagenome-genome-assembly--contig:-NODE-202-length-48315-cov-5.789722_pt1 | contig 48315 bp, 40 predicted proteins | sample MGYA00242171_ERZ509126 | MGnify/ENA primary metagenome ERZ509126 (study PRJEB26280, sample SAMEA2338648) | human gut metagenome | biome: human gut; feature: human-associated habitat; material: faeces... | reverse complement strand
TATTGGTTAAATTAATGAATACCAGCAAATAAACATATTTTTAAGGGACGACTATCTAACGTGTCAATATTTTCCGTTTCCGGCTACAAGGTGATGTCGTATGAAACCGTAGAAAACACCCTCAGTCTCGCAGGACTGCAACCAGGCATATACGTAGCCGTATACAAAAAAGGCAACGCTTCGTACGCCTACAAATTCACCGTACGATAAATAAATAATCTCTCCCTATAAAAGAAATGGAGCCGTGCCACTGCATAGCTCCATTTTTTCTATATATGCAAGTTTACAACCTGTTGACAAATCTGTCTAAAACTGTTATTAACAAGCAAGCATTAGTTGTTAATTATATTTTTATCAGTAATTTATCTGTTAACAACCTATCAACAACCTGTCAATATAAGTTTAATACTCAATCTTCATTCCTGCCGATTTCCAGGCAATAAATCCCTTGTCAAGTTCGTAGACTTTGAAGCCTTTTTTCAACAAAATCTTCATGGCCGTCTTACTTCTGTTACCGCTGCGGCAATATATGGCAACCGGAATATTTTTGTCCAGCGACTTATCCACATTCTGTTCAAAACCGCTGTTCATAACATCAATATTGACAGCTCCCGAAATATGGCCTTCCCCGTATTCCTGCGGTGTGCGAACGTCTACAATCTGAACATTCCCCGCACTTATAATCTCGTTGAACTTATCAACACTCAATGAATTATCGGAATTGGCACTGTTACAGGACATTGCACAACTTCCGAACAACATAATGCACAATGTTTTCCACAAATTCTTCATATACTTTTCTCTCTTTTATTTCACATAAAACAACTACTTGTCAACAGTTGTTTATAAACTAAAAAATAAATTGTAAATCAAACAATTAAAAGTTAACAAACTATTAATAACCTGTTCATAGAGGGTCAAAAAAAATAGCCCTGCTATTTTTTCATGGAAATGAAGAAATTCCACATCACAATGCCGGCAGTTATCGACACATTCAACGAATGTTTCGTTCCATATTGCGGCAGTTCAATGCACACATCGGAAGCGTCGACGGCCTCCTGCTTGACACCTTTTACTTCATTTCCCAAAATAACGGCATATTTGCCATTTTTATTAACAGTAAAGTCGAGCATGTTAACACTACCGTTAACCTGCTCAATGGCACACACTTTGTATCCATCTGACTTCAATTTTTCAATCAACGGTATTATGTTATCAACATGTTCCCACTCGACTGAATCCTCTGCCCCCAATGCCGTTTTATGAATTTCAGGACTGGGAGGAGTTGCCGTAATGCCGCACAGGTAAATCTTTTCAATAAGAAAAGCATCAGCAGTCCGAAAGACAGAACCTATATTGTTCAAACTGCGGATATCGTCAAGTATGACCACCAGCGGAATTTTCTTTATATGATGATACTCATCGCAACTGACCCTTGCCAGTTCAAGCATTGTCTTCTTTTTCATACATAAATGATTTACTTTTACAAAAGTACAACACAAATTGATATTCAACAATTGCTATCAACAACATGTTAATAATCGTGTTGAAAACGCTCAATAAGTCATTTAAACTTTATCACTAAAAAATTTGCATAACTCATAGTCGGCCAGCTATAACAACAATACCCATATAACAAAAAAAGTTAGCACAAATAAATTATTGATGATTTAACAGCCTTTTCAACATAAATAGGCATACATAAAGCCATAAATTTATTAACTTTGCCGATTATTAACAAGTTGTTGATAAAACACTTAAAAATCTATTTTACAGTTTTATTGACTGTTGAAAGAATGCCAATAGAGCGTAACAATAGATTAATAAGTTCATATGCAAGAAAAGAGCAAAAAACTTATTGCAGTTATCAACGTGCTAATAATAACATCATATATTTTTTCTTTAAAATAAAAAAAGAAATTATTGATTAATCATGAATGTCGACAACTCTAAAAAGTTAACTCTTTCGGATAGTGAGTTGGTGGAAGCTATTCAACAACTGAAGAAAGAAAAAAATGCGGTTATCCTGGGTCATTATTATCAGCGTGATGAAGTGCAGGCCATTTCCGATTATATTGGCGACAGTCTGGCTTTGGCTCAAGTGGCAGCCAAAACGGATGCCGACATCATTGTCAGCTGTGGAGTAAATTTCATGGCTGAAACGGCCAAGATACTTTCTCCTGAAAAGAAGGTGCTTGTTCCGGATCTGAATGCGGGATGTTCGCTGGCGGACAGTTGCGACGCTGCCGAGTTTGAAAAGTTTATTAAGGAAAATCCCGGACACGTTGTCATCAGCTATGCCAATACGAGTGCTGAAGTGAAGGCTTTGACTGATGTCATTGTCACTTCTTCCAATGCACGTCAGATTGTGGAGAGTTTTCCGGAAGATCAGAAAATTATATTCGGTCCCGACCGTAATTTGGGCGGATATATCAATCGTATGACCGGCCGTCATATGAAACTGTGGAACGGATGTTGTCATGTTCACGAAAGTTTCTCTGTTGAAAAGTTGGTTGAATTGAAGGAAAAGCATCCGCAGGCCAAAGTGCTGGCTCACCCGGAATGTAAAAAGGAGCTGCTTGAATATGCCGACAAGATAGGTTCGACTAAAGCGTTGCTTGACTATTCCATCAAATCGGACAGCAAGGAATTTATCGTTGTGACGGAAGCCGGTATTCTGTATGAAATGCGCAAAGCTTCGCCCGACAAGGTGTTCATTCCGGCTCTGACGGAACAGGGCGGTTGCAACGAATGCAATTTTATGCGTCTGAATACGTTGGAAAAGATATATGACTGTCTTAAAAACGAGACGCCTGAAATTGTAATAGAAAAAGAACTGTGCGAAAAGGCCGTCAAGCCTATTCAGCGTATGTTGGAAATTTCCAAATCACTTGGTTTGATTAAATAAAAAACAATATATAGAAAATGGAATACAATCACAAAGAGATAGAAAGCCGTTGGCAACAGTATTGGAAAGAGAACAATATTTATAAAGCCGACATCAACAAGGACAAACCTAAGTTTTATGTGCTTGACATGTTCCCGTATCCGTCAGGAGCAGGTTTGCACGTAGGTCACCCGCTCGGATACATTGCATCCGATATTTATTCACGTTACAAACGTTTGCAGGGCTTCAATGTACTCCACCCGATGGGATATGACGCTTACGGACTTCCGGCTGAACAATATGCCATCCAGACTGGACAGCATCCGGAAGTGACAACAATCAACAATATCAACCGCTATCGTGAACAGTTGAATAAAATCGGTTTCTGCTATGACTGGAGCCGTGAAATTAAGACTTGTGATCCGACTTATTATAAATGGACACAATGGGCTTTCATCAAAATGTTCAAGAGCTATTACGACAACGGTCTTAAAAAGGCTATGCCGATTGAAACTCTTATTGCAGCTTTTGAAGAAAAGGGTACAGAAGGCGTAAATGCCGCTTGCAGCGAAGAACTTTCTTTCACTGCCGACGAGTGGAAAGCTATGTCGGAAAAAGAAAAGCAGGATACATTGATGAACTATCGTATCGCTTATTTGGGCAATACGATGGTGAACTGGTGTCCGAAGTTGGGTACTGTGCTTGCTAATGACGAAGTGAGCGAAGGTGTTTCTATCCGTGGCGGTTATCCGGTAGAACAGAAAATGATGCGCCAATGGTGTCTGCGTGTTTCTGCTTATGCACAACGTCTGTTGGACGGATTGGAAACTATCGACTGGACTGATTCGCTGAAAGAAACTCAACGTAACTGGATTGGCCGTTCGGAAGGTGCTGAAATGAACTTCAAGGTGGTTGGTAAAGATTTGAATCTTGAAATCTTTACTACCCGTGCTGATACAGTGTTCGGTGTAACCTTCATGGTTTTGGCTCCGGAAAGCGAATATGTTTCAATGCTCGTAACTGACGAACAGAAGGAAGCTGTTGACAATTATCTGAATGAAATAAAACATAAGACAGAACGCGAACGCCTTATCGACAAGAAGGTGACTGGCGTGTTCTCCGGTTCGTATGCTGTGAATCCTTTGACAGGAAAAGAAATACCTGTATGGATCAGTGACTATGTACTTGCCGGATATGGTACTGGTGCAATTATGGCAGTACCGGCTCACGACAGCCGTGACTATGCGTTTGCCCGTCATTTCAATTTGCCTATCATTCCTTTGATTGAAGGTTGCGACGTATCGGAAGAAAGTTTCGATGCTAAAGAAGGCAAGATGATCAATTCAAAGAGTGATGAACTTGATTTGAATGGTTTGGAAGTGAAGGATGCCATTGCTGCTACTAAGAAATTTATCGAAGAGAAAGGTATTGGTAAAGTAAAGGTTAACTATCGTTTGCGTGATGCCATTTTCAGCCGTCAGCGTTATTGGGGTGAGCCGTTCCCTGTATATTATAAGGACGGTGTTCCTTATACATTGGACGAAAGCAAACTGCCGTTGGAGTTGCCGGAAGTGGACAAATTCCTTCCGACAGAAACCGGTGAGCCTCCATTGGGACGTGCCAAGAACTGGAAGACAGTAGAAGGCTATCCTTACGAACTTTGCACGATGCCTGGTTTTGCAGGTTCTTCAGCTTACTATCTGCGCTATATGGACCCGCACAATGAAAATGCGCTTGTTTCGAAAGAAGCTGATGAATACTGGCGTAACGTAGACCTTTATATCGGTGGTACAGAACATGCTACAGGTCACTTGATTTATAGCCGCTTCTGGAACAAGTTCCTCTTTGATATGGGAGTCGTTTGCGAAGAAGAACCGTTCAAGAAACTTATCAATCAGGGTATGATTCAAGGACGTTCCAATTTTGTATACCGTATTAAGGATACAAATACGTTCGTATCTTACAACTTGAAGAAAGACTACGACACAACACCGATTCATGTGGATGTAAACATTGTGAGCAACGACGTGCTTGATTTGGAAAAATTCAAGAACTGGCGTCCGGAGTTCAATAATGCTGAATTCATTCTTGAAAACGGTAAATATATCTGCGGATGGGCTATTGAAAAGATGTCGAAGTCAATGTTTAATGTTGTAAATCCTGATGACATTGTAGAAAGCTATGGTGCCGACACTTTGCGTCTTTATGAAATGTTCCTTGGTCCGTTGGAACAGAGCAAGCCTTGGGATACGAACGGTATTGACGGTGTGAACCGCTTTATCAAGAAGTTGTGGGGATTGTTCTATAAGAACGGCGAACTGGTTTTGACAGATGAAAAACCTTCAGCAGAAGCATTAAAATCTGTTCACAAGCTGATTAAGAAGGTAACTTGGGATATCGAACACTTCTCTTACAATACATCTATCAGTGCGTTCATGATTTGTGTAAATGAATTGACTTCCATGAAGTGCAATTCAAAAGCAGCATTGAGCGATGTAGTTGTGTTGATTGCACCGTTTGCTCCTCACTTGGCAGAAGAATTGTGGCATGCTCTTGGAAACGAAACAACAGTTTGCGATGCAAAATGGCCGGAATTCAATGAAGAATATCTGGTAGAGGCAACTGTTACCTATGCCGTTTCTTTCAACGGTAAGGCACGCTTCAATATGGAAGTAGCTAACGGTACAAGCAAGGAAGATGTTGAAAAAATGGCATTGGCAAATCCAAACTCCGCTAAATGGATGGATGGAAAGACTCCGAAGAAGGTTATTGTCGTGCCTAATAAAATTGTTAACATAGTATTGTAATGAAATAAAAAGGTAGGCGACTACGTTTTTATTTAGAACTTTAAAATATTGAAAAGATGAAGAATATTGTATTTGCGACTAATAATAAAAATAAGTTGAGAGAAATTAGAGATATTGTTGGTAGTAAGTACAATATTCTCAGTCTTTCTGATATAAACTGTCATGAATACATACCGGAAACGGCTGATACAATAGAAGGAAATGCATTGTTGAAAGCCCGTTTTGTGAAGGAAAAATATGGCTACGACTGTTTTGCCGATGATACAGGTTTGGAGGTAGAAGCGCTTGACAATCGTCCGGGTGTATATTCGGCGCGGTTTGCAGGTGAAGACTGTAACTCTGAAAATAACATCAACAAGCTGTTGTCGGAATTGGAGGGCATAGAAAATAGAAAAGCCCGTTTCCGTACAGTGATAGCTTTGATAAAAGGGGAAACTGAAGAGGAGTTTGAAGGTGTAATTTACGGTAACATTTCACACGAACGCCATGGTGAAGGCGGTTTTGGTTACGATAAGGTGTTCGTGCCTGAAAATTATGAGAAGACATTTGCAGAAATGCTTCCTAAGGAAAAAAATTCTATCAGCCATCGTGCTAAGGCTACAAGATTATTGATTGAATATTTAAATAAGGAAAAATGATAAAGAAGCTGAATATTATAATTGTTTCCATCTTGTTGTTTGCGTTCAATGCCAATTCTCAATTACAGGTAGGTGATTGGAAACTATATCAGGTATTTTCTGGCTTGAATTTGCAGAATATCGTTGATACCGGGGATATCATTTACTACTTGTCTGACGGGTGGTTGTATTCCTACGACAAGAAGAATGACGAAACTGTATATTATAATAAACGCAATGACTTGTCGGATTATAACATTACCAATATGTACTATAATTACGACAAGAAATATTTGTTGGTAGTTTATGAAAACTCTAACATGGATATCATTTATGACAGTGGAAGAATCGTAAATATTCCGGATTTAAAAAATACAATTGTTACAGGTTCGAAAGCTATCAATAGTGCCGATTTTTTAGGCAACTATATTTATTTGGCTACTGATTTTGGATATATGGTAGTGGACGATGAAAAATACCTGATAAAGGAATCGTTCAACTATGGAAAAGCGTTCACTTCCATGGTGGCTACCAGTCAATATATTTTTGCGAGCTGTAACAACAAAGTATATGTTTCTGCTTTGAATGACAATCATTTTGATTTTTCAGTATTTAAGGAAACTAACTTTAAGCAGGACTGCTATATGCAGAAGATTGATGATAATTATTTCTTTTGTCGTACAGGTTGGCTGTATAGAATGGGTATCAATCAAGATCCGACAAATTTATCAATTAGTACGCTTGAGCAGAATACTGCACAATTGTTGACAAAAAGTAAAAGTGGATACCTTGCATCGTTTAAAAATTTCTATATGCCATTGAACGAACAAGGAGCAGTGGTGAAAGATGAACAAAATACTACTGTGAAAATAAATTTGCCTGCAGATTTTGAAGGAAGTTTAATAGCTTCAATGGAAACGGATGGTTCAGTATGGGGAGTTGATAAAAATGGACTGAAGCAATTTAAAATTGAGAACGGAACAGTAGAATATTTAAGAGAAAACTATCGTCCAAATGCTTCGTCTGTAAATGACCCATATTACATGAAGTATGCCAATAATCGTCTATACATGATGAATTCGGGTCCGAATACAAGAAATGAAGGACAAAAAGGGAATGGATTTGATATATGTATTTCCTCTTTGAAAGAAGACGTATGGAATAATTTGGCGCCAAAATCAACAACGGGTTTCATAAACAGTAATTCAAAAAATAAGTTGACTGACCCATTTTCATTGACAGTTGATCCTGAAGACCCTGATGCCATTTGGTTTGGAACATGGTGGGAGGGTATTGTTTGTGTAAAAAATAACGAGCAAATCCAGAAATTTGACACAAAAAATTCACCTATGCTGTTGAATTATATTTGCAATATACCGGCAATGGCATTTGACAAGTATAACAATTTATGGGCTGTTCATTTTTCACTTGAGTCGGGTTATCCGAGACTGATGGTATTACCGGCTGAAAAAAGATTTACTGCAAATGTGCAGAAATCTGATTGGATTGTTTATGAAGAATTCAGTAATGTAAGTACGGCAAAACGAAGTATAATTAATATTTTTAATGATGGTATCGTCTATTTTACTGATGGACTGTATAGCCCTACTTTGGTAGCAATTGAAAACAATGGAACATTAACAGATAAAACAGATGATAAAAAAGCCGTAATAACCAGCTTTGTTGACCAAGATGGTAAAACAGTAAATCCTCAATTCTTTTATGATTTTAAAGAAGATAAAAATGGAAAGGTATGGGTCTGTATGGGATCTGGCGTAGGTACTATTTCAAAGCCTGATTTGGTATTTGGCAATAACTTTTATATAAATCGTGTAAAAGTGCCGCGAAATGACGGAACGAATTTGGCAGATTATCTGTTGGATGGATTGTGTGTTACCTGTATGGCTATTGACGGAGCTAATAGAAAATGGTTTGGTACTACAACATCCGGTGTGTATTTGGTAAATGAAGACGGTACTGAAATATTGGAACATTTCACATCGGAAAACAGCTATTTGCCGGATGATAATGTATTGTCAATCGCTTGTAGTGACGACAGTAACATCGTTTATTTTGGTACATCTAAAGGTACAGTAGCTTATAGCAGTGATGCTGTTCCTTCTGAAGATAATTTCAACAATGTTTATGCTTATCCGAATCCTGTTCGTCCGGATTATACAGGTTATATTACAATTACCGGATTAATGGACAATTCTTTGGTAAAGATTGCTGATTCTGCAGGTAACGTTGTTTATTCAACAACTTCCAATGGTGGTATGGTTACTTGGGACGGATGTAATATGAACGGACAGCGTGTCAGCACTGGAGTTTATTTTGTATTAGCTTCACAAACCGATGGAAGTAACAAAAGCGGCTGTGTGACAAAAATTATGATTGTAAGATAATTTGTTGAAATACTATAAAATACACTGAAATTTGACATGTGGTGAATATTTGATGTTTCATGTCAAATTTCAGTGTATTTTTATTTTTTAGGAGATAAAATAAAGATTTCGGTCAAGTAAAATGTATCTTTGCATTATATAAGAAGTTAGAAAGAATGAATATAGCATTAATTGGATATGGCAAGATGGGTAAGACCATCGAAGAAATAGCGGTAGCACGCGGACATCAGATTGTTTGTAAGATTGATGTGGATAATCAGAATGATTTCGACAGCGATGCTTTTCGCAGCGCCGATGTGGCAATCGAATTTACGACTCCTAAAACAGCGGTTGAAAACTATCGTCGTGCCTTTGAACAAGGGGTAGCTGTTGTTTCGGGTACAACCGGATGGTTGGAAAGGGAAGATGAGGTAAAACGTTGGTGTGAACAAGATAGTGCTACGTTCTTCTATTCGTCCAATTTCAGTATAGGAGTGAATATATTCTTTGCTTTAAACAAGTATTTGGCAAAAATCATGAATGGTTTCGAGCAGTATGATGTGTCGATGAAAGAGATTCATCATATTCATAAACTTGACCATCCAAGCGGTACAGCCATCACTTTGGCTGAAGGTATTATACAGAATGTGGACAGAAAAATCGGATGGGCGGAGAACTCAGACAGTTCCGAAATTGTCAATATTACAGCCGAACGTGAAGGTGAAGTTCCCGGTACGCATATTGTTGAGTACCGTTCGGATGTAGATTGCATTAAAATAGAACACGAAGCGTTTTCTCGCCGTGGTTTTGCTCTGGGAGCTGTGGTTGCTGCCGAATGGGTTAAAGGCAAGAAAGGCTGGTTCACGATGAACGATATGATGAATTTTTAGAAAAAAGTCAAGATGGAAAAAAATAGCAGCAAGTCGTTTAAGGAAAGAATAGAAAAGGTAAAGACCACACGCTGGATACGTTTTGCGGTGGTGTCTTTGATTTTTTTCTTTTGGGTAGTGTGGTTGAACAACTATTGGGTACTGCTTGTCTACCCTTTGTTGTTTGATATATACATCACACTGTATATTCCTTGGAACTGGTGGAAAAAATCGGAAAACAAGACGGTCCGCACGGTGATGAGCTGGGTGGATTCCATTGTCTATGCGCTGATTCTTGTCTATTTTATTTTCGCTTTTGTTGGACAGAATTATAAAATTCCGTCTTCATCTTTGGAAAAGACTTTGCTGGTTGGCGATTATCTGTGGGTAAACAAGATGTGTTACGGTCCGCGTGTTCCTCAAACTCCTTTGCATTTTCCTCTTGTTCAGAATACATTTCCTATTATCAATACGAAGAGTTATTTCGACAAACCTCAGTTTGCATATCATCGTCTGAAAGGAGTGCGTAATATCGAAAGAAATGATATTGTCGTGTTCAACTATCCGGCAGGAGATACGATTGTGTTCAATGTTCAAAATCCTGACTATTATACGATTTGCTATAAGATTGGTGAAGACCTCCTTGCTCAGAATCCTCTTTCTGACAAGAATTTCCTTGAAAAAGGAAGTTATGAATACGGGCAACGTTGTCTTGCTGTCGGACGTGAATATGTGAAGTTGGAAAAAGAACGTTTCGGTGAGGTTATATATCGTCCCGTTGACCGTCGCGAGAATTATGTGAAGCGTGCAATCGGTTTACCGGGTGATTATATGAAGATTGTCGACAATGTTTTCTATATCAATGGAAAACCATTGGAAGAACCTGAAAATGTTCAGTTTAACTATTTCATCCGTACTGACGGAACACAGATTACGGATATTGTGTGGGAAGAAGCCGGCGTAAGCATTGCTGACCGAAGCTATCAGCCGCAGAATATAGATTATTATGGTAAGCTGAATCTTGTTTATGCCGTACCTCTGACATATTCAATGGTTAAATTTTTCGAAGCATTGCCTTACGTAGAAGAAGTGGAACGCGTGCCGGCAATGGAAGTTCTTCCGGTGTATCCGATTATGAAAGATTACGGATGGACACGTGCCAACTACGCCGCCAACTTGGAGAAAGGTATATGGATTCCTAAGAAAGGCTGTTCGTTGGAATTGAATATGTATAATTTGCCTATTTATGAACGTGCTATCAAGAATTACGAAGGTAATGACCTGCAAGTGCGTGACGGCAAAATTTATATTAATGGAGAAGAAACTACGCGCTATAAGTTTAAGATGGACTATTATTGGATGGTGGGCGACAACCGCGATAATTCGGCCGATTCCCGTTATTGGGGATTTGTTCCGGAAGATCATATCGTCGGTACTCCGATGTTTGTCATCATTTCTATTGATGGTGATAAAGGTTTCTTCAGCGGTTTCCGTTGGGATCGTATGTTTAAGGATGCTAACCCTGATAAATAATGGCTGAACCGACAGCTATATTCAGTTTACGTTATGCTGGTAGTGTAGGTTACTATGCTGCCATGCTTCGTTATGGGTCTATTGTTCTTGATATCGAGGAAAGGTTTTGCAAAAAAAATAAATGCCTGAATCGCATGGACATTGTCGGGCCGAATGGACGTCAGTCATTGTCTATGCCGTTGGCAAAACCCAACAGTTCCCAAAAAGTTGGAGAAATAGTGCTTTCAGAGCATGGCAACTGGCGGCATAATCATTGGGGAGCTCTTTTTTCAGCTTATGGTCGTACTCCTTTTTTCGAATATTTCGCAGATGATTTAAAACAACTGTATCAAAGTGACATAACAACGGTCGGTGAATTCAACTTGGAACTTCACCGTCTGATTGTTGATTTTCTTGACCTGCCGATAGAAACAAAAGTTGCTGACGGTAGTATGAGTTTTGATATACTGCACGATTTCCGTGACCGTCGACAGATTGATTTCTGTGAGTATTCTCTTCCTTCCTACTATCAGATTTGGAGTGACAAGCAAGGTTTTATTCCCAATCTAAGTATATTGGATCTTCTTTTCAACGAAGGCCGCCAGGCTATCTATCATTTTGTCGGTCATAAGTAAACAGCAATTCATTTCGTATTAGAAATACGTTCCGGCCCAGTTGGCGCGGTCGAGGTTGCGGTAGCTGATGGCTTCCTGAATGTGGTGCATCTGTACGTTTTCCGAGCCGTCCAAATCGGCAATTGTGCGGGCTACGCGCAGAATACGGTCGTAGGCACGTGCCGACATGTTTAGGCGGGTCATGGCCTCTTTTAGCCGTTCAAGTCCCTTTTCATCAGGTTGTGCATATTCGTGAAGCAGGCGTGTTGTCATCTGAGCGTTGCAGTGTACGTTTGGAATACCGGCATAGCGGCGTGTCTGTATTTCGCGTGCCTTGATGACACGTTCACGTATCGTTTTACTACTTTCTGTCGGGATGTTTGATGATATTTCGTCGAATTCCACCGGGGCTACTTCTACTTGCATGTCAATGCGGTCGAGCAGCGGACCGGAAATGCGGTTCAGATAGCGTTGTACGGCTCCAGGTGGACATATGCATTTTTTCTTCGGGTGATTGTAGTAGCCGCACGGGCACGGGTTCATTGAAGCCACCAGCATGAATCCAGCCGGATAGTCGACCGTGTATTTTGCCCGTGAGACGGTGATACGGCGGTCTTCCAGCGGTTGGCGCATTACTTCCAGTACCTGTCTTGAGAATTCGGGAAACTCGTCCAGAAAGAGTATCCCGTTATGGGCAAGGCTTATTTCGCCCGGCATAGGGTAGGAACCACCACCGACAAGCGCGACGGGTGATATCGTATGATGTGGAGAGCGGAAAGGACGCTGTGTAAGGAGCATAGAGCCCCGTTCGAGCTTTCCGGCAACGGAATGTATCTTGGTTGTTTCCAACGCCTCCTGAAGCGTCAGAGGAGGTAATATGGTAGGCAGTCGTTTTGCCATCATTGATTTGCCCGAACCGGGTGAGCCTATCAGCAGGATATTGTGTCCGCCGGCACATGCCACCTCAAAGGCACGTTTCACATTTTCCTGTCCTTTCACTTCCGAGAAATCCATGTCAAAATGGTTGATTTGACGGCGGAACATTTCGCGTGTGTCTATTTCCGTTGGTTGGAGTTCGTGTGTACCGTTGAGAAAACCCACTACTTCCATCATATTGTCGACACCATAGACTTTCAAGCGGTTGACAACGGCTGCTTCCATTACATTGGCTTTCGGTACGAAAATGGCTTCCAATCCGTCCTCCCGAGCTTTGATAGCCATAGGCAGTATTCCTTTTACCGGCAGCACGGAACCGTCGAGCGACAGTTCTCCCATCAGCATGTAGCGGGAAAGTTTTTCTGATTTCACCTGTTCGTCACCGGCAAGAATACCGATGGCAATGGGCAAATCGTAGGCTGTCCCTTCTTTTTTCAAATCGGCCGGCGACATGTTGATGACTATTTTCTTGTGAGGAAAGGTCAATCCGTTCAGCTTTATAGCCGACATGATGCGCTGGTGGCTTTCCTTGACGGCTGTGTCGGGGAGTCCGACTATGTATGTGCTGAATCCTTTCTCTACCGATACTTCAATCATCACCGGAAGGGCATCGATGCCTTGGACAGCTGCTGCATTTACTTTGACTAACATAAGGCTAATGGTTTTGTGTCGTTATGGTATATATGGAGGGAATAGGTGGTTCCCTGATATTATTTCTTCAGTGCCTGAATTTTTGATTCCGCAACCTTGCAGACTTCTTCCACGTCCATTCCCCGGTACAGTTGCGTACCGGTCGAGTCGGTCAGAATGAAGAATTTAGGTGCGGAAATGTTGAGGTCGGCAATAGTTTTGTCAACCGGTCCGCCAACGGCAACATAATGTTTCCACTTGACAGAGTCGCGTGCCACTATTCTTCCCCATCCCGATGTGTCAGGTTTTATGGAAATATCGACAATTCTAAGGTTTTCTTTGCCGGCATTTTTTTCAAGCTTTTTCAGTTGGCTGACAATGCTGTCACGTTTTGTATTGCTTTCTTTCCAGAAATAGTAAAGCGACAGTTTTGCTTCATTGCTTTGCACGGTTTCCAACGAATCCTTGCTGTTGCGCAGGTTCAGTACTGTCAGTGGTTTCTGTTTTTCAATTTCACGGAGCAGCAGGTCGTTGTAGAGCACCGTCAGCTGTTCGGGGCGTGCCTTTTCGTCGATTGATTCAAACAGTTTCTGTGCCTCTTCCGAGCGGATATCCGTATAGTCGCAGGTGAGCAGCAGCGTGCTTACCACATTTTTCGGATTGGCCTTTATGAATTCGGCAATTGCCTTGTCGGTCTTTTCCGAGTTTCTTTCCTTGAAGTCAGAAGCATGTGCTATGATGAAAGAATTCCATTCCTCACTCTCTTCATTGCCCTTTGTTGTAATGTTGAAATTGTCTTTCAGCTCACCTTCAATGCTGATAGTCTGACCGTTTTTAACGGCAAAGTGAGTGATAAGTCTCATTTGGGCAGAATAGACATAAACAACAGTCAGTTCGTCCGACGTGCCAATTAAGTTGAAAGAACCGTCGACAGTCGGTATCCACTGTGTGTGGATAGCATCGTTCGAAACGTAGACGAAGCGCAGGTTTTGAGTTCCCGCATCGCTGAATTTTCCTTCTACTTTGAATTCTTTGCTCGTACAGGACACGGCAAACAGGGTCATCAGAAATAGAACTGACAGAAAAATAAAATTCTTCATACTGCTTTTTTGTCGGATATAGAAACAAAAGTACATTTTTACCATTAAAGGAGCAAATAATAAAACTATATTTAGGAACTGGATACAATTAATTGTGAATAAATTTCGTATTTTTGCGACTGTATGCATCGCTATATTCTAATATTGTTTATTACGATTCTGTCGCTGGGATTTCCTGCCCGTGCGCAGATAGTCAATACGGTCGAAAAGGAAAAACTGGAAGCTGACAGCATCCGTCGGGCTTTGGACAACGGACCGTATTTCACATTGTATAAGGACAACTATTTTATAGCCGGAACAACTATCGGCGGTAAACCTACGGCAACTAATTCGGATGTGAAGTTTCAAGTCAGCATTGCACAGCGGCTGACGAAGAGTACTTTGCCGTTCAACACCTATCTTTACCTTTTCTACACACAAAAGTGCATGTGGAACGTGTTTGAAAATTCCATGCCTATGCGCGATTTCAACTTTAATCCGGGTATCGGTTTGGCGAAGCATCTTTTTGTGAAAAACCGTTATGTGGGTAAGGTCACACTGATGATTGAGCACGAATCGAACGGAAGGGACGGCATTGAATCGCGCAGTTGGAACAAGGTGTCGTTGGCAAGCAACATTTTTATCGATCCGAACTTTATGGTGCACGGTAAGGTCTGGATTCCTATTATCGACGGACAGAACAATCAAGATATTCTTTATTATAGCGGCATATATCAGGTCGGTACCACCTTTACAACTCCCAACAAGCGTTTTGGATTTGCCTTGACAATGGTGAAGCGCAAGGGCTGGAATTTTAAATATAACACTATCTGGGAAGTAAACTACCGTCTTTTTAAGGATGAAAACCAGTTCTTGTTTTTGCAGTACTATAATGGCTACGGCGAAAACCTTCTTGACTACAATCAGTACCATTCCCGCCTGCGCATAGGTCTGGTAATCAAACCGCAGCTTTTCAGCGAATTTTAGGGACTATGTCTATTTTCTGCAAGTATTTGGCTTTTTCCAACTATTTGTAGTATGTTTGCATTATTGAAACAAGAAAGAATAATGTTTATGAGTAAAATGGGTACGCTATATAGAAAGGCTGTGAAAACAATATCTTGTCTGCCGGTTCTTTTGGTTGTTGCAGTAATGGGCACGATGGTTTCGTCGTGCGACGTAACCTATTGTGAAAACGAAAATTACGTTCATGAACTTGTCGGTAATTGGGAACTGTATGAATATGACGGATATCCTGTTGGCCGTAATGATGTGAACTATTATAATTTTTATGACAACGGCGACGGTTACTATTGCTATTTTGACAATCGTGGGAATATCGTTGCTGAACCTTTTACATGGAGCACCGGCTACGGACGGGAGCTGTATATAGAATATTTCAATTCTTATCTTGGCCGTACATCCTGCTATTATGAACGCCGTGGAAGTTATCTGTATTTTTCTGAATACCGCGATTTCAGAAACTACAATGTCTATAGAGTAGCTTATTAAACCTATTAAAAATAAAAACAGAAGATTATGACAAAACGAAATTTGTGGGCAACACTCATGTCTGTTGTCGTGATGTGTATGCTGCTGGTGTCCTGTGCTGAGGATTCTGCCGATTCTCCGTTGGTAGGCCGTTGGGAGATGATTAAGTCAAACGGTTCGCCGGTGGCTCAGGAAAATGTGGAATTTTTCACTTTTTACTCTACTGGCAGCGGATCGCGTGAATATATGGACGGCAATGTACTGCGAAGCGATTCCTTTGAATGGTCTTCATTCTCTGGAGATTATGTCGAACTGAATTATAGCGACGGTACATTCGTATCCTATTACTACCGTTTTAACGGCAATAACCTTGAATTGTCGGAAAGCAGCGGTTTCGGACGCTACAATACGTTCGCACGGCGGTAGAGTTACCGATTAATGACCGAATAGAATACGGCAGGCATTCGTGCTTGCCGTTTTTTTTATGTTTTCAGGAGTTGTATTGCGTGCTGCGGCAATGTTTTCTATAATTCTGTCAATGTTCGCGTGTGCCTCGTCGGTTTCTATCAACAGTTGTGAGTCAGGGATGTGGAGGAGCGCTTCTTTGTTCCATTTTTCACCGAATGAAAGACTGATGTCTTTCGAGAGGAGAGCCGATGCCGTCGTTGCATTTCCTCGAAAACCGTGTATAATCCAGGGCATTGACGGACGAAGCTGCTTTTTGTAATAAAGTATGCGGTCAAATGTCCGTACGGCGTGCAGCACCATCGGTTTTTTGAAAAATTCCGACAGTTGGCAGTGTCTTGCAAATATTTCTTCCTGTATGCTCATTTCAGCGCCTTGCAGCCTGTCCAGACCGGTTTCTCCAATAGCAAGTACTTGCGGATGCGACAGTGCTTTTTCCAATAGGCTAAAAAGCTCGAAGATGTTTTCGGCGGCAGAATCCCACGGATGTATCCCGACGGAATAGAAAAGTCCGTCCTTCGGCAGGAATTTGTCGGGGCTGACGCTGATAAGGGCTTCTCTGCTGTCTTCTTTATGAGTATGGATATCAATAATCATGGTACAGGGTCATAGCCGCTTCCTCCCCACGGATTGCACCGCAGGATGCGTTTTACGGCCAGCCACAGCCCTTTTACCGGTCCGTGCTTGCGCAGGGCTTCAATGGCATATTCGCTGCAGGTAGGCGTAAATCGGCACGCAGGCGGAAACAGCGGCGAAATGCACATTCTGTAAAACTTGATGGGGATGATAAGCAGAGTTGTAAGCAGTTTCTTCATAGAGAACTTGCGCTTTGTTCGTCTTCTTTACTGCCGACGGCTGTTACGAGAATGTCCAGCAGTTTGGTCATTTTCCGTTCAATACGGGCATAGTCGTCAGCGTCCTTGTGCATATAGATGAATGCAATGTCGATTTTCTTTCCGCTTTCCAGAAGTGCAGGAAGAAAACATTGTCTGTTGAGACGGTAGGCCTCCCGTATTCTCCGCCGCAAAAGTACACGTCCCACAGCCTTGCGGATTTTCTTTTTGGGGATGGTAATCATGAATTGGGCTGGCGCACCGTAGGAACGGTCAGAAATCTGATACACCATCCGGAGGGGATAGGCTACAGCTGAAGTGCCGGAGGCGAACAGCTTGTCAACAGCTGTCCGACTGCATAGTTTTTCTGCTTTCCGTAAACTAAATTCCGACATATCTTTTCGTTCTTTTTAATTAACAAGAAACTCACCTTGCCGCCTGAATATAACGGAGAAACAAGGTGAGGTTTTATATTTTTTCTGCCTGTCGGCAAAAGTGGCAATCCTATTTTTTCTTTGCCTGTGCCTTCAAAAACGCATCGAGCGCAGCTGTCATTGACGGAGCATTTGCCGTCGGAGCTTCCAAGTCAAGACGGAAACCGGCATCAGTGATGGCTTTGGCAGTAGAAGCGCCGAAACAGCCTATTTTGATGTCGCCCTGTTCGAAGTTCGGGAAATTCTTTTGCAGGGACTTGATACCTGAAGGGCTGAAGAAAAGCAGCATGTCGTAGTCGAACGGTTCGCCTTCCTGGAAGTCGTTGCTGGCCGTACGATACATGATGGCGCGTGAGAAATTGATTTTGTTCTTTTCAAGAACCGTAGCGTCTTCAATCTTGTTGGCTTCAGATACCACATAGAGATACTTGTCCGACAAGTGTTTCTGCATCTGTGGAATCAAATCGTCCAATTTACCCGATTTTCCGAAAAATATTTTGCGTTTTCTGTAGACGATATATTTTTGCAGGTACAGTGCGATGGATTCTGTCGTACAGAAGTACTTCATTGTTTCCGGCACGTTGAACCTTGTTTCTTCTGCTATTCTGAAAAAATGGTCGATGGCAGCCTTGGCTGTAAAAATGACTGCAGTGTGTTCCGGCAGTGAAACTTTCAGTTGGCGGAACTCTTTTGACGATAAACCTTCAACCTTGATAAAAGGGCGAAAAACAATCTCAACCCCATATTTTTCGGCAATGTCGAAATATGGCGACTTGTCTGAAGAAGGTTTTGGCTGAGAAACTAATATCTTGTTGATTTTCACTTTGGGCTGATTTCTAATAAGTTAGAGATAATAATTGTTATTTTACAGAAAATTAACAATAGCGATATTTCTACGCCGCAAAGGTACAAAATAAAATAGACGAGATGAAACATTTTGTTGAAAAAAATCCTAAAACTTTTCATTAAAAATGCCATTCTTGCGATAGCATATAAACTAACGGAAAGCAAAAGCATTAAACTATTAAGTTCAGGCATGAAAAGCATGATGACGGCTACGGGCGTGAGCAGCAGGCCCATCAGCGACTGTGAGGCGTTGAATCCCTGTATCCATAGGGAGGTGTTTTTGGTGTTGGAAAAGGTGTAGCCGAGGAAGCGGAAAATGAGCAGTTGGAGGATATAGTAGATACCGGCGCTTGCCACGGTAAGTGCCACTCCTAACGAGACATTTCCGCTGAGACTGCCCGGGAAAAAGTGTTCTACGGCGTAGAACAGAATAATGCCTTCCACGATGATGGTTTGCAGAATGAGTGCCGTCATTACCAGCGTTTCGCTGATAGTGTGGTCATCGAGGTGGTTTTCCGTGCGCTTCACCGACCATACGTTGTTGAGGATAGTGGTGAAGTATTTCCAGCCTTTTTTGTAGCTGAATGCCACCAGCAGGAACGAAACCATCAGCAGCACGAGCGTGCCCGATGTCTTGACAGGCGTGTGCTGGTAGTATTCGGGTTCTTTTCCGGTAACGCTTGCTGCCACCGGGTAGTCGGTAAGCTGTCGGGCAGTGTGTCCGCCGAGAACCAGCGTGTCGGTCAGACCGTCGGGAAATGCCGGTGCATAATAGGCCGGTCCCGTGCTGTCGGCAGGAACGCTGTCGTGTGGGGCAGGTTTTACGGATATGTCAGTCAGCTCTTTTTGTGGCATCGGCTTATTTTGCATATTTAGATTCTGCTTCCTGTTCGTCGGCAGGGAGTTGTTCTAATAGGTTGAGTGCCTCTTCGGCAGTTGTGGCTACATGCCAGAGGTTGCGGTGAGACTGTTTCATGAAATGCTGGTCAACGGCATGGTTGAGCATAGCTATCAGGTGGTCGAAAAATCCGTCCACGTTCAGCATTATGATAGGCTTTGAATAGAGCCCGAGCTGTTTCCATGTGATGATTTCCAGCAGTTCTTCAAGTGTTCCGCAGCCGCCGGGCAAGGCGATGACAGCATCGGAAAGACGCGCCATGGTCTGTTTGCGGATGTGGATGTCGGGTGTGATGATGGTTTCCGACAGATGCGGATGGTTCCATCCTCTGTCCACCATAAATTGCGGGATGACACCAATTACTTTTCCTCCGGCTGAAAGGGCACTGTCGGTCAGCTTGCCCATCAGTCCTTCGCGTCCGGCTCCGCAAATGCAGTCGATTCCCTTTTCGGCAAGGAGTGTGCCCAGGCGTTCGGCCGCATCAAAATAGGCACGGTCAATGTCGCGGCTTGATGCGCAGTAGATGCATATTTTTTTTCTTTGCGTCATAGGAATCTGGATTTAGTTTTGCAAAAGTACGGATTTATTGCCGACTTGCCGCAACAAAAAATGAGAAACCGTGGGGATGTTTCTCATTTTTAATTTTTCTGTGGCAGGACCGTTAGAGCCAGCCGTTGGTTTTATACCAGTCGATGGTTTCCTTCAAGCCTTCTTCCAGGCTGTATTTCGGATGGAAGCCAAAATCGGACTTTGCCAACGATGTGTCGCAGGTCCAGTTGCGTTGTTTCAGAATTTTGAACTTGTCGCGGTTCAGCGTGCTTACCTTCATTCGTGCCACGGCTACCTTTTCTGCTATGGTGCAGGCTATTTTCAGCATCCATATCGGAACAATGACCGGCAGTACGAATTTCTTGCCTAACAGCGATTTGACGATGTTGCGGAATTCCTTTTGCGAGTAAATGCCGTTGTCGGCAATCAGGTAGGATTTGCGGCGCACGCCCGATTCGAGAGCGTCGAACACGGCTGCCACAAGGTCCTTGACATAGATGAAAGTAAGTGTCTGGCGGCGGAAGCCTACGCTGAAGTCAAATCCTTTGGCTATGGATTTTATCATCAGGTAATAGTCGCCTTCGCGCGGACCGTAGACACCTGTCGGGCGGAACGCGATGTAAGGAATGTCGCTTTGCATTTGCAGATAGGTTTCCGACTTGAGTTTTGAAAGTCCGTATTTGGTGTTGGGCATAGGAATCATCCGTTCGTTGAACGGCGTGTAATTCTTTTCGTCGCCTACACCCATCACGCCCATTGTGCTCATCATCAGAAATCCTTCCGGTACGGCATCAATTGTGCGCAGCGCTTCAATGAAGCGTTTCAGATATTCGTGGTTGATGGTGTTGAAGTCCGCGAAGTTGGCACATTTCGTGGCACCCAGATTGTGGACAATGTAGTCCCATTTGCCCTGTTCTTCCACTGCCGTGCGCAGTGCCGCCGTCAATTTATCGGCATCGGTAAAATCCAATTCGATGAAATGGATTCTGCTGTCAGTTAAATATTTGCGTGAAGTAGTGGCGCGTACGGCCGCCCATACGTCATAACCTCTTTTGAGAGCTTCTTCTACGATGAAACCGCCGATAAATCCTCCGGCGCCGGTTACCAAAACTTTTTTTGTCATTTTCTTGTGATTGAATTTGTGCCGGACAACTTCCGACAGATTGCAAAGATAGAAAATTATTGAATGATGAGAACGGTGAAAAGAAGTTGAAATGGTGGGTTTTACTGGTAAATTAGTCGTAAAAACAAAACCTCCTGCCTTTTGGGAGGTAGGAGGTGGTGATTTAAGTCGATTGTTGTCTTTATCATTTCAGTTCGATGTCGGCGACGATAGGGCGGTGGTCGGATGCCATGCGTTCGTCAACGACTTCGAATGTTTTTACATTGGTCGATTTCTTGTGGCGGTTGTCTACCGAGATATAGTCGATGCAGCGGTCGGGCTTGTCCGCCGGGAATGTAAGCAACTCCATATTGTTCAGCGGAGTAAAGTGTTTCTTTATTTTCTCCATGGGCTTGGAGTCGGGTTTCATATTCCAGTCGCCGGCAAGAAATACGGGTTTGTTCCATTTGGCGGCTTCTTTACCCAGTATGTCGGCCGAAGTCATGCGGTCGGCTTCCGTGAGCGACAGATGGGCACATATCACCACATAGTCTTTGAATTCGGCAACAAGCATGGTGCGTGCTTCTTCTGTTCCGGGCAGTGGTCGGTTTGTCAGGCTCAGTGGTTCTTCACGGCTCAGCAGACCGATGCCGTAGGAACCTCCGGCAAAATCGATGGCACGCGAAAAATAGTGGTGCATGCCTGTATGCTTGCCAAGTTCCAGCATCACGTCAGTCCCTTTGCTGCGGGTTGTCACGCTGTCGGCTTCCTGTATGGCAACTACGTCGGGTTTTACGTTGTTGATGACGTCGGAAATACGTGTATAGTCGGTAATGCGGTCCATGCCGATACCGTTGTGAATGTTATAGCTCATCAGTCGCAGTGTGCTGTTCTGGGCCGTAGCAGTCAGAGCAAGCAGCGACAATGCGAGCCATGCGAAAAGATGTTTCATTTGGATTGTTCGTAGTTTTGTAGCGTTTTTTTCAGCTGGTCGACAATGATGGCCTTCAGTTCGACGGGAGATATGACCGTAATGGAGTCGCCGTGTGACAGCAGTTCCTGCACGAAGTCGTAGGTGATGAACATGCGGTAGTAGAACAGCGAGTAGCCGTCGTATATTTCCTCACGCTGTGAATGGTGAAGCGGCAGGGCACGGAAATATTTTGCCTGTTCGCTCTTTACGCGGAGCACGATGTCTTTCACTTCCGAACCGCTGGTGATGATGCCGAAATAGTTGCGGAAAAAGTCGTTAACGCGCAAGTCGGGCATCAGGAACGTCTCGTCGGTAATGCTGATGTCGTTGAAACGGTCCAGCGAATAGGTCTTGATTTTCTTGTCGGCCGTATTATAGCCGATTACATACCATCGTTGCTTGAAAATCCGCACGAAATAAGGTTCAAGCACAATTCCGTCGGTTGCATTGACACGATAGAACGGCGTGTAGGAGAAACGGATTTTGCGCGATGTCTTCAGCGCTTCGATGACAGTCGGCAGGTAGTTGCGCGCCGAAGGCACTTCTTCGAGCATCACCCGTTCGGAAATGTCCTTGGCGTCGGAAAGCATGCCGTTGATTGACATGGAATTGATGAGCCAGCTGCTCAGGCTTCCGGTGTCGCCCTCGTTTTCGATATAATACTCAAACGTGGAGTTGCTGTAGCCGATATTGATGTTGAACAGCTCTTCAATTCCCTGCCGGTAGTTGTAGAAAGTGCGACGGGCAAGCGGCTCTCCGCCCGATACATTGGAATTGAGCCATAGCCGGCAGAGTTCCTTGCGCGAAATTCTGCCATAACGCTGTATGGTGTCGAGTATCCAGATGTATTTGTTCAGAAGGCCGCGTGCCATGTCAGTTCACTTTTATTTATACAGAATTTTATTTTCTCTTGATAAGCAGGCAAAGTCCGAGAACGGTTACCAGAGCATTGATAATCAAAAGCTCAAAGCTGATTTGATAGCCGTTGAACCATGCTTCGCTGTTCGATTGCAGGATGTAGCAGATTACCGGAGAAAGCACACATACTACCGGTACCCAGCGGTCGTTGACTGCCTTTTTCGTTGCCAGACCGAACACGAACATACCGAGAATCGGACCGTAGGTGTAGGCTGCAAGGCTGTAAACGGCGTTGATGGCGCTGTCATCGTTCAGTTCGTAAAACACGACAATGACGAGTACCATCAGCAGTGACATGATGATGTGTACCAGCTTGCGGGTAAGCGTAAGGTCCTTGTCGCTCTGTTTTTCCGTTGCCTTGAGGATGTCGACAGTAAACGAAGTAGTCAGGGCGGTGAGTGCAGAGCCGGCTGCCGAGTAGGCTGCGGCAATCAGACCGATGATGAAGATAATGCCGATAAATACGGGGAAGCCTTCGCTCCATGCTATTTCGCCGAAGAGAGCGTCGCCCACAACTTTACCGTCCTTCATCGGAAGGTTGTCGCCGGCATACATGTAAAGGAGTGTTCCCAGTACAAGGAACAGGCCGATAACGAAAATCTGAACGAACGAGCTGACAATCATGTTTTTCTGCGATTCGCGGAAGTTCTTGCAGCTCAGAGTGCGCTGCATGAGGTCCTGGTCAAGACCGGTAGTGGCGATTACCATGAATACACCGGCAATGAACTGTTTCCAGAAATAGCGGCCGTCGTTGAAGTCTTCAAAGAAGAAAATCTGGCTGGTTGGGTGAGCGGCAACGGCCGACGGCATTTCGAAAATGCCCAGTCCGAGGCTCTTGCCGATGAAGATGATACAGCTTACCACTGAAACAACAAGACAGAACGTTTTCAACGAGTCGGTCCAGATAAGCGATTTAACGCCGCCCTGGAAGGAGTAGAGCCAGATAAGGGCTACGGTGAGGATGACGTTCAACGTAAACGGCATGTTGAGCGGTTCGAATACCAATGTCTGAAGCACTACGCATACGACGAAGAAGCGGACAGATGCGCCGAGCATTTTCGACACGAAGAAGAACCATGCACCTGTGCGGTAGGATGCGAGTCCGAAACGGTTTTCGAGGTAGCCGTAGATACTCATCAGGTTCATTTTGTAGAACATCGGAATCAGAACCAGTGCCACAATGATGGAACCCACGAAGAAGCCCAGCACCATCTGCATGTAGGAATAGCCTCCGGCGAGCACGGCTCCCGGAACGGAGATGAAGGTTACACCCGAAATGCTGGCACCAATCATGGCGACAGCTACCATATACCAAGGCGACTTGCGGTTGCCTGTGAAAAATCCTGCATTGTCGGTCTTGCGGCCGGTAATCCAGGAAATGATGAACAATAGTACGAAATAGAATGCGATTGTAGCTAATACAATCCAAGCAGTAGTCATAATGTTTGCGGTTTTAAAGTTTTTATTTTGCATGAAGCCGAAAACCGCTCTCCAATTTGGAGAACAGCTTTCGGCTTTTATGTTTTGTTATTCTGCGTAAAGCAGATAAGGTTTGCGTTGTTTCTTGAATTTTTCAACGTCGTCTTTCCATGTAGCCTTGATTTCATCGGCCGACATTCCTTTCTTGATCATCTTGCGTACTTCTCCGTTGCCGATAAGCAGTTCGAAGAACGGACGGAAGAAATGATCGTCGAGGTTGAGGTTGTTGTATGCGTCGATGACGTATTCAAGGTTGATGCCTTTGGCAATGATTTCCTCGTCGCTCAAATTGCTGAGGTCTACACCATAGCATTTTTTGTTGAGTTGCGGCGGGTTTTTGGCTCCCGGCACGCTGCGCGGAGTGAATGAGAAGTCATAGCCAATCATGTTCGGGTGACCGTAAACCTGGAACGGCTTGTCAGTACCGCGGCCGAGGCTCACCGGAGTAGCTTCGAAATAGCAGGTTGACGGATAGAGGTAGATGGCGTGCATGTTCGGAAGGTTGGGCGACGGAGCAATCGGAAGCTCATAGCGGCTCTGATGTGTATAGCCTTGGCATTTGATGACTGTCAAAGGCACTTTCTTGCCGTCCTTCAGCCAGCCTTCACCGTTTGCCATGGTAGCAATTTCACCCATTGTCAGACCGTGAACTACCGGGATAGGCAGACGTCCTACACCTGATTCGTATTTCATGTCAAGAATCGGGCCGTCGACATACATTCCGTTAGGGTTCGGACGGTCGAGCACCATGAAGCTTTTGCCGTATTTGGCAGCAGCGTTCATCAGGTCAATCATTGTACAATAGTAAGTATAGAAACGCAGACCGACGTCCTGAATGTCGGTAACGATAATGTCAATCTGATCCATTACTTCTTTTTTCGGCTCACGCTTTTTGCCGTCGTAAAGCGAAGCGATAGGAATTCCGGTTTTGCTGTCAACGCTGCTTGCCACATGTTCGCCGGCATCGGCAGTTCCGCGGAAGCCGTGTTCCGGAGAGAAGATAGTGGTTACGTTTATGCCCTTGCGCAGCATTACGTCAAGCACATGCTCGTTGCCTACCATACCGGTGTGGTTGCTGAGCAAAGCCACTTTCTTGCCTTTCAGTAAGGGAATGTACTCGTCGGTCATTTCTGCCCCGACTTTGATTTGGGCATTCATTGAGAATGCGAGAATCATGGCACAAGCCGCCATGAAAAAGGTCTTCAGGGAGTTCATAAGGTGTTTATGTTAGTTTTAAAAATTCGCTTTATTATCATTTTTCACAGCATAGCAGCCCTTTAGTTTCATTCTGGACGCATTTTGTGTTCTTTTTTGCAAAGATACAAATTTCCCACACAATCAAAAATCAGTTTATGATTTATAATAATTCTTAACAATCTGTTGTCATATCTCTTATCTTATGAAAAATGAAAGCGGTATATAAACAAGTCAGCCGGGACAAAACTGTCCCGGCTGACGATGTTTTCCCCGATATGGGTTTATGTAGATTAACAAGAAGTAACTTGTTTAGCGTGTGCCGCCTGCCCACCAGATATTTTCTGAGAACACATACATGCCGTCGCCGTAGAGCGCTTTAACGTTCGGGTTGGCAATTACGTCGCTGTTACCGTAAGGCAGACGTACCGGCCAGCGGTTTTCTCCGCTCTGAGTGTTCTTTGGATTGGTCATTGCCACATAGCTGTCAGCTTCGCCGAGAGCTTTCATACGGCGCAAGTCGTTGTAGGTTTCCACTTGTTCGTCGCGGCATTGTGACAGGTATTTCTGAATCATCACTTCTTTCAGTGCATTGGCAGAAAGTTTGCTGTCCAATGATGCTACATAGTCGGCAGCTGTTCCAGTAACTTCGATGCCGAATTGTCCGTAGTCGGCGAATGATGCTTCAACGGCTGTTGTCAAGTCTTCCTTGTATTCAGCGCTGTTGCGTACTTTCAGTTCGGCAAGGATGAAGTAGAGTGCAGACTTGCTCAACAGGTGGATAGAAGCTGATTCTGCTTTCGGATAAGTGTAGGTGTTCAACCATGCAGGAACTGCGAAACCTTCACCTTCGCTTGTACCGTAAACCAAACGTGCATCTTCTTCCTTACCCGGAGTAGCAACGGCTGTTGCAAGAACTTTGCCGTCATATTCCCAAGCGGCAGAGTAAACTGCACGGCGCGGGTCGTTGCGTTCAGCAAGAAGGTCGTCAACTGTTTTTGATGCCGCATTGTAGTTACGGTCGTTCCAGAAGGCAGCCCATGGGTTAGAAGCTGAAGAAGCGTAGGAAGTGAAGCCTGTGATGTCGGCACCTTCGAAGCCGAGTTCTTTCGCTTTTTCGGCAGCGGCAAGAGCTTCGCCTGCAGCTGCTGAGTTCACCTTCACGAGGTGGAGTTTGTAGCGTGCTTTCAATGCATAGGCAAATGCTTCCCATTTCTTCACGTCACCTTTATAAAGAAGGTCCTGTGAACCTGCGTAGGCGATGCTTTTTTCCTGTGCTTCCTTGAAGTCGGCAAGTGCGCCGTCAATCAATGTGAAGATTTCAGTATAGATAGCTTCCTGTTTGTCAACTTTTGGCTGTGGAATGCCTTTCACTCCGGCTTCCGAGCAAGGGATGTCGCCGAACATGTCGGTCATGATACCGTAGTTGAGCGCAAGCATCATTTTAATCATACCGCGGACATCTACCTCATTCTCATATTTTCCGCCCGGCTGTGCCTTTGCAAGAGCAAGTTTCAGGTTGAGGATATTTGAATAGGTTCCGTTCCATTCATTGTTGAATGTGCTGGAGCTTGCAGTCTGTGATACGTTACGGAGTTCTGCGTTCATCAGTTGGTTTCCGCCTACACCTACAAACTGTTCAGTGTATGAAGAGGCGTAGAAAGCCATAACTCCGCTTGATGTAGTGAAGCCGGTAGCCATGATACCGTCAGTAATCTGGAGGCTCGGGCTGATGAGTTCATCCGACGGGTTGTCGGGTCTTTTGTTGATATTGTCCATGATGTCCTCCGTACAGGAAGTCATAGCCAGGGACAAAGCCGCAAATGCGAATACTATATATTTTTTCATTTTTCTCAAGTTTAAAAACGGTTATTAGAACGACAATTTAAGACCACCGCCGAAGCTCATTGTCTGCGGTACTGAGTAGTTTTCGAAGTAACCGCCTGAGTTGTTGTTACCCAGTGATGATTCCGGGTCAAACTCCGGCATGCTTGCCCAAACGAGTACGTTGCGGGCGAAACCATATACGCTGATGTCAAGACCGCCAAGTTTCGGAAGGTCGTAAGTCAGCGTCAAGTCACGCATCTTCAAGTAGCTTGTGTCGTAAACGCCAGCTTCTGCGATGTCGCCAACAGTCATGTAGTAGCTTTGTGCGTCAACTTTCTTTGTCACTTCTTCGTAAACCGGGTTTTCGGCTGTACCTGTGTTGATAACACCTGTTACAGTTACACCGCCGTTGTTACGTGCGTCGGCTGTTTCCTGTGTCGCACCGAACAGGTTCAACACGTTTCTTGTACCGTGGTACATCAAACCGCCCTGTTGCCAGCTCCATGTTGTAGCCAAAGAAACACGCTTGTAACGGATGTTCATATTGAAGCCCATGTTGAAGTCCGGAGAACAGCTTCCGAGGTTGATGTCGCCTGCTGTTGCTTTCGGAAGGAATGTTTCATTGTCGAGAATGATACGTCCTTGCGGGTCACGCTGGTAACCGATACCGTAGATAATCGGATAGGTTGCACCGGCTTGGGCACGGATTTGCGGAGTCTGGTAACCGCCGAGCATGATGGATTCAACACCGTTGGCAAGTGACTTAACGTAGTTGTGGATTTTTGTGAACGATGCACCGAAGTCCACTGTCCAGTCCTTGTTTTGGAAGATGGTTGCACTCAAGTTGATTTCGTGAGAGTTGGTGATGATTTCACCGCCGTTAGTCAACATTGACTGGTAACCGCTTGAACCGGCCTGAGGCACGTTCATAATCTGGTCAGTTACGTCCTGATAGCTGTAAGTATAGTCAAGACGGAGACGGTCGTGGAAGAAGCTCAAGTCGATACCGGCTTCCACGTTCAACGTGTTCTGAGGTTTCAGGTTTTCGTCGTATGCACGCCAGTAAGGAACGTATGTACTGATGCCGTTGAACGGATATTGAACAGGGTTACCCATATACATACCGCTGCCGTAGCCCGGAGTGTAGTAGAAGTTTTCCATATATCCGCCGGCTTGACCAACCTGTGCGAATGATGTACGGATTTTACCCAATGAAAGCACTTCGTTGTTGTTGAATGCCGGGAGCTGAGTGAAAATCCATGACAAAGATACTGACGGGTAGAAGAAGCTGCGTGAATTGCGCGGCATGGATGACAACCAGTCGTTACGTCCTGTCACTGACAAGTAAAGCATGTCTCTCCAAGAAAGGTTTGCACTTCCGAAGATACCTACTGTACGTTCTGCGTATGTAGCTTCTTGCGATGTGTAAGAAGTTGCATTTCCGATAACCGGCATACCGTAGAAGTTGAAGCCTGTACCTGTGTAGTACCATTGGCGCAATTGCTGGTGGTTGATTTCGTTACCGACCATTACGTCCAATGCCCATTCTTTGTCAGCACCGAAACGGCCAGAGAAGTTGGCTGTAATCAAGTTATTGAATGTGTTGTTTGTAACACCTTGATTCAGGATATTTCCTTTGCTGTAGCTTGCTGAACCGTATTCGTCAACTTCGCTGTTGTCGTTCGTGTACATGTCAAGACCAGCTTGTTCGCGGATATAGAAGTCGAAATCTTCGCTCCAGTTGATTTTCGGACGATATTCGAGGTATGCATTACCGAATGCACGGTTTGTATGCTGCATGTATTCGTTGTTGGCAGCCCACCAGTAAGGGTTGTTGAATGAAGTGCTGCGGAACAGTGTCTGCACTTCCGGCTTTCCTGGCATGTGATAAGGTACGCCTGCGAGGTCGTATTCAGCTGGAGCTGAGTAAACCACGTTCATGATACCTGAGTTACCACCAGGAGCTGTGTTCACTTTCGTGCTTGTATAGTTGACAGAGAAGCCTGATTTCCATTGATCGTTGATTGTCCAGTCAACCAAGCCGCGTGCACCCCAACGTTCGAGACCTGTAGAAGGTACTACACCGTCCTGGTGAGCGTTGCTCAAGCTGAATGAATATGTGGCTTTTCCAAGATTCTGTGACAGGTTGACAGTTGTGTTTTCAGTGAAACCTGTGTTGAAGAAATCGCTCACGTTGTCGTGAACAGTGGGAACAACCCAGCCAGAACCGTCACCGTAGCCGGCTGCTGCGTATGTCGGGTTGTAGTACATTCCGGCATATTTCTGAGTGTCGCCGCCATTGTATTTGTTGGCAACGTTACCACCGTAAGTTGGGTCGTTAGGAAGTTCGCTGATTTTCGGACCCCAAGTTGAAGAGCTTGACGGTGCGTACAGACCGTTTGAACCCTGTGCGTATTCTGTCTGATGTTTGAACGGACGTGAAACGAGGTCGGCGCTCATGCTTGTTGTTACGGTTACTCTTGGTTTGCCTTGTTCTTGAGAACCACGTTTTGTTGTGATGACAATCACACCGTTTGATGCACGGATACCGTAAAGGGCGGCAGCTGCCTGACCTTTCAACACGTTGATTGACTCGATGTCCTCCGGGTTGATATCGATACTACGTTGTGAGTATGTTGTTCCGGATACTGTAGTATTTGCGCTATTACGGAAGTCGGATTCTGTATTGACCGGCATACCGTCGATGACATACAGCGGCTGGTTGGAACCTTCGAACGAACGGGCACCACGGATAACGATGTTGGTTGATGCACCCGGCATACCAGATGACGGACGGATATCAACACCCGATACTTTACCTTGAATTGCATTGGCAAGGTCGGTAGCACCTTTAGTGTTCAAGTCGTCGGCTTTCAGGTCCTGTACTGCATAACCCAATGCCTTGCGTTCACGCTTCATACCGAAAGCTGTAACGACAACTTCTTCCAGTTCGGTAGAATTGTCAGTTAATTTGATAATCATATTGTCGGTGGCTTCTACTGTCTTTGATGTCATACCGACATAAGATACAGTGATTGAAGTTACACCATCAGGCAATGTGATTGTGAAGTTACCGTCATAATCGGTAGCCGCACCATTACCACCTCCAACAGGCAATACGGTCGCACCAATCAATGGTTCACCGTCTGCTTCGTAAACGACTTGTCCTGTTACTACGCGTTCTGCCAACGCCGATACAGACAAAAAGCAAGTCGTCATTAGTAGTAAAAATAGCTTTTTCATCCTTAAATTACTTGTTTTAATTATTAATGAATAAAAATTATTTTAGATTTATTAGTTGTAGCTTTCTTTCTATTCTTCGCTCACGGAAGACTTTACACTTTGCCAAAAAGTGATGTTGCAAAATTACAATATAAATCAATATGGAACAAAAAAACATTAAACGTTAACATTCTGCTTGTATTTTCCCTATTTTTTGATATTAATGTGGTTGTCTTACAGATTTTTGTGTATGCCTAAAAAGAAGAGACATTACGGGGGGGTTGTGTTGTGGTCGGATATGGCATTTTGCTCTGCAATTAGTCTTTTTGGAGAATAAATGATAGTTTTGCTGTCATATTTCTACTGTTTGGGGGGTTTGTTTGTGTCGTTTTGAGTATAAGAATGCGAAAAGTGGTGTCGTTTGGATTTGTAATCATGCCGATTCTTTATTGAATATATATTAGATATAAAAGCGTTTTATATGTTAAAATTTAACATTTGTAATTTTAACGTTTAACGAGAAAATATGTTGTAAAACACAATTTTTCATCACAAATCAGGTGAAATTGCTGCATAATTCTCATATGAAAGTCATGTGATGTTGCAATTTGTATTTGAGGGAAGTTGTTTTATTTTTATTGATAGAGAGAAAATAAATCAGGGAGAAAGGAGGGCTGTTTGAAAATTTTACTACATTTGTATAATGTAGGATGCGTCTTAGCATAAAGCTCAAACAAGTTTGGTTTTCTGCTTTCGACTTTCACTACATTAAAATATATTGAAACCTTTTTTCTTGAGTTCATGCTATGAAAAATAAGACAGTTGCCGAAGAAACGTTCGGAAAACAGTATAAGTACAGCACTGCACGTGATTATTTGGGATTGACGCTGGGAGTCATTCTCTATGGTATTGGTTGGACGGTGTTCCTTCTTCCCAACGACATCACTACGGGCGGGGTGCCGGGTATTGCGTCCATTGTATATTTTGCCACTGGAATCCATGTGCAGTATGTCTATTTCGCCATCAATTTTCTTCTGTTGATAGTGGCGTTGAAAGTGTTGGGATTCCGCTTTTGCCTTAAAACCATCTTCTCGGTGTTTGCGCTCACGTTTTTCCTTTCTGTTCTACAGAATTTCACCGAAGGCATTGAACTGCTGAAAAACCAGCCGTTTATGGCTACTATTCTTGGCGGTTCGCTGTGTGGTGCGGGCGTGGGCTTTGCTTTGTCGTCGAACGGCAGTATGGGCGGTACCGACATCATTGCTGCCATTGTCAACAAATACCGGGAAATCACGTTTGGAACCATCATTCTCATTTGTGACCTCATTATCATCACCAGCAGCTATTTTGTGCTGCTCGACTGGGAACGCGTGCTCTATGGGTACGTGACGTTGTGCGTGTGCAGCTATACCATTGATGTGGTGATAAACATGAAGCGCAGTTCCGTGCAGTTTATCATCATCTCTGCCAAATATCTCGAAATATCCAAACGCATCAACTATGAGCTGCATCGTGGAGTGACCATTATTGACGGTACGGGAGCCTATACCGGCGCAGACGTCAAAATGATGTTTGTGCTTACCAAACGCCGTGAATCATACACTGTGTTCCAAATGATTAAGGAAATCGATCCCAATGCTTTCGTGTCGCAAAGTGCCGTGATAGGCGTATATGGGAAAGGCTTCGACCACATCAAAGGATAGGTGGCGAAAGAGCGGTTTGATATCCGTCAGAAAAGGCCGCCTTGCGTGGCATGCGGATTTCTGTTCAAATGCGAATAGGCAAGATGGGTGACTTCCCGTCCGCGGGGAGTGCGCTTGATGAAACCCTCCTTGATAAGGAACGGTTCGTACACTTCCTCGACAGTTTCCGCATCTTCGCCGAGGGCGGTGGCAATAGTGGTCAGTCCGACCGGTCCTCCATTGAACTTGTCGATGATGGTCGTCAGAATCTTGTTGTCGATTTCGTCGAGCCCGTAGCGGTCAATGTTGAGGGCTTCGAGGGCATAGCGGGCTATTTCGGTGTCAATCCGTCCGGAACCCTTCACTTGGGCGAAGTCGCGCACGCGGCGGAGCAGGGCGTTGGCCACACGTGGCGTACCGCGGCTGCGCATGGCGATTTCTCCGGCGGCCTCGCTGGTACATTCCACATTGAGCAAGTGTGCCGAACGCAGCACGATGCGGCCCAGTACGGCGTGGTCGTAATATTCAAGGTGGCAGTTGATGCCGAAACGGGCACGGAGCGGAGGTGTGAGCAGTCCGCTTCGGGTGGTGGCGCCAATCAGCGTGAACGGCGACAGGTTGAGTTGCACGGAACGTGCGCCCGGGCCTTTGTCAATCATGATGTCGATGCGGTAGTCCTCCATGGCCGAATAGAGATATTCTTCCACAACCGGATTGAGACGGTGGATTTCGTCGATGAACAGCACGTCGTTTTCTTCCAGCGACGTCAGCACGCCGGCAAGGTCGCCCGGCTTGTCGAGCACCGGTCCGGAAGTGACTTTGAATCCCACGCCGAGTTCGTTGGCCATAATGTTGCTGAGTGTGGTTTTACCCAGTCCCGGGGGGCCGTAGAGGAGCGTGTGGTCGAGTGCTTCGCCGCGCAATTTTGCCGCCTGCACGAAAATGCGCAGGTTTTCGATTATTTTTTCCTGTCCGTTGAAGTCGTCGAAAGTCAGCGGCCGAAGGGCTCTTTCAAAGTCGCGATCGCTGTCCAGTCGGCTGGCTCTTATGTCGAAATCTTCTGTCATCTTTCTTTCTGTTTTCTGTGCCGTAGCATTCATGTAAAAATTGCCGGCAATGTCTGTCGGCAAAGTTACATTAAATATATGATATTTTTGATGAATTATCTGCGTTTGCGTTGCAGCACCGTTTCCACTTTGCGGACGATGGTTTCGGGTGTTATGCCGTTAAGACACTGATAGTCGCCGCGGTAGCACGGCTTGTTGCCGAATACGGAACAGGGGCGGCAGTCGAGGTCGAGTTGCACGGCATTGTCGGGCGACTGCTTCCAGCCGGTAAAGCCGCAGAACGGATGGGTGGCTCCCCATACGGAAACGACCGGCACCTGTACCAGCGAAGCCAGATGCATGTTGGCGGAGTCCATCGACACCATGGCGTCCACGCAGCTCAGCAGGGCAAGCTCTTTGGGGAAGCCGTGGCGTTTTTCCGCCATCGAGATTACGTTGTCGTGCTGTCTGGCCCATTCGCGGAGTTTCAGTTGTTCGTCGCCTCCGCCTCCGAAAAGAAATATTTTTGTCGCAGGACGTGCGGCAAGCGTTGCCACTACCTCGGCCATTTTTTCAGTCGGATAGATTTTTCCCGCATGTTTGGCAAACGGGGCTATGGCTATCCAAGTCTCGCCGTCTTTTTTCGGCGGAGTGATGTCGGCAAACTGTTGCTGGTCGACAGGCGTGGAGAATAGCGAAGTGAAAGCTTCGCCGAAATCAAATCCGGAACGGCGGAACACGTCGAAATAGCGGTCGCGCGACGAGCACAGTTGGTGGAGCTGCTTGTGATGGCGGCGGGTCAGTTCACGTTTCACGCCCCTTCCCTTGCGGATTCGCTTCACCGGCACGCCCCAAAGGCGGCAGTAGAGCGAGAGGATGTGGGTACGGATTACGCTGTGAAGGTCCACAAATGCGTCGATGTCGTATTCGGCACGCAGTTCGCGGAACAGTTTCAGCAGTCCTTTCGGACCGTGATATTTCACCTTCACGTCAACACCGATAACCACTAGATTTTCCGGCGGGTTGACAAACAGCGACGAAGCCACCTGCTGGGTTATCATCACGAAACGCGTCTGCGGAAATGCCCGGCAGGCGGAATAGACCACCGGCACGGTCATTGCCACATCGCCCAGCGCGGAGAAGCGTGCTACCAGAACATTCCTGTATTTCGGATGTTTGTTCACGCTTCGTTTATTTTTTTCCGTAAAGAATTGGATTTGTGTCAGCGTCGTTGTACATCTTCATCTGACGGTACACCTTCATGTATTTCTTTCCGGCTTCGATGTCGTCGAGAAGTTGGCCGATAGCGGTTGAAAGGTCAACCTGCTGTTCGAGAAGCACATTGAGTTTTGCCTGGCATTTGGCAATGTGTTCCGGAGTGGCATCGGTGCGTTCCACTTCCTGTTGCATGTGGTAGATTTTCAGCGCGAGGATGGAAAGACGGTCGATGGCCCATGCCGGACTTTCCGTGTTGATGGTTGCGTCGGCAGCCGGTTTCACGTCCTTATATTTTTCGCGGAAATAAGTGTCGATATCTTCCACCAGGTCTGTGCGGTCCTGGTTCGACTTGTCGATGCGGCGTTTCAGAGCCAGTGCGTCCACCGGGTCGATGTTCGGGTCGCGGATAATGTCTTCCATGTGCCATTGCACGGCATCGATCCAGTTTTTGCGGAAAAGCACATCTTCGATAGTGCCCGGCTTGTACGGATTTTCCGGAGTAGCGTCGATGTTGTCAAACTTGTGATAGTGAACGGTTGTGTCACGGAAAATTTCCATGCATTTTGAAACGAATGTATTCATATTTACTGTTTTTGTTGTTTGCTCTCTAAAATTCCCGTCAATAGGGAGTTGTTCAAGGATAGTGTCAAAATCTATCCTACTTTTACAAAGATAGCGAAAGGCGAGAGCAGAGGTAAATGAAAACGAGTTTTTCAGGTTTAACTATGCCGAGCCGCCTCCTATCTTCTACAAAGATAGCGAATTTTTGTAGATTTCAAAATTACTGTCCCAAATTTCTCATTCCAGCCGTATGGGGCGGGAGTAGCGCAGGGGCTCGTCGCTGTATTCCATTCGGGTAACGAGGTGATAGGCATCGTCGTGGAGTTCGAGTACGACGAGGGCACAGTTGACGGGCGACATCATTTGTTCAAACTGTTCGACAGTGAGATGGAAAAAGCGCATGAGGAAAAGGCGGATGGTGAGTCCGTGGGTAATCATCACACAATTGTCGGGATAGGATGTTTCCTCAAAATCGCGGTACAGGCTGCCCAGCAGGTCGTTGATGCGGTCGTAGACATCCGTTCCGGCTTCGCCTCCGGGGATGCGGTAGTAGAAAATACCGTAATCGCGGCGTTCCTTGCAGATACGGTCAAATTCCTCGGGCGAGCGCAGGTAGCCCCATTCCTGTTCGCGCAGGCGCGGCTCTTCGCGGTAGTCGAACTTGTGGCGTTCGAGTGCTTTTGCCACACCCTCGAATGTGGAGCGTGCCCGCCAGAAGGGCGACACATAGAAATAGGCGGTTTCCTCGCCAATCAGTTGTCGTAAGGCTTTTCCGGCTTCAATAGCCTGAGCGCGGCCACGTTCGGTAAGTTCGATAGTATAGTCGGGCACCAGTCCGAAAAGATAGCGGTCAACGTTGGCTTCCGACTCTCCATGGCGTATAAGTATGATTCTTTTAGGTTTCATTGTCGGGTTTTTCGTATTGTGTAGCAATGCAATAACAAAATTAGCAGAAAACATGAAATAAACAAAAATCCCACGACATTCTCTCTCGTTTTGGAAATTTAATGTAATTGTTACATGGCGACAATTCGAAAGCAAATCTCTGTGTTTCACTTGCAAAATGATATTAAAGTCGGTTATTGTCTTTAGAGTGTAAACATAAATGGTAAATCTGCTTTAATTTATTAAGGCGGTAAAATGCTATGCCGTTGATTTTTATTTGGTTATAGTTATTAATATTTCTATATTTGCGTCTATAAACCATAAAATAAACGACTATGAAGAAATTTTACTTATTAATGATGTTTGCGCTATTGGGAATGGTGGCAAATGCGGCAGAAGTGAAGACAACGTCTACTTTTAAAAGTGGTAGTTCTGGGGTAAATATTAATTCTGATAATTTGACTTGGACTATTGATAAAGAGTTGGGTTATTTGGGTTTTGACGGCTCAAAAGGAGTGCAGTTAGGTTCTGGAAGTGATCCTGTAATGGACGGTGTTACATTACAAACTGCGGAGACATTTAATAATGTAAAGAAAATTGAAGTTTTTTTGTCTGTAGCGAAGGATGGTAGTGCAAGTATATCTTCATATGTTGGAGATGTGCAAATGGGTGTAACTACAGATTTTAGCAATAAGGATCCAGAGGTATATACATTTGAAGGCGGTCCTGTTTCGGGTAATATATCATTTGTATTGAACAGTAAAGTAAAAAAAGCTATGTATGTTCAAAAAGTAGTAATATATTCTGAGGAAGCAGACCCGACACAAGTTGCAACTCCGACCTTTTCAGTAGAAGGTGGTGAATATTATAATACTCAGTCAATTGCTCTTTCTTGTGCAACTGCTGATGCATCTATCTTCTATACAATCAACGAGGGTGTAGAAACTGCTTATCAAGCTCCAATTGAACTTAACGAAAGTGGTGAATATACAATCAAAGCATGGGCTACAAAAGAAGGTTTGGAGAATAGTGAGGTAGTGTCTAAAACATACACACTAAAAATTGGTGAACAACCGATGAATATTAGTTTGAATATTTTAGAATATGGAACTGACAAAGGTTTGAATAGAGGTGTTGAGTTATATGAGATAGTTTATAATAATGTTACATTTGTTGCAACGAAAGGAACGAATCCTCCTGCGTATTATGAAGATTGGCGAATTTATAAAGATTCCGAGGCAAACAAAGGAACATTGACTGTTACTGCTCCGGATGGATATTTAATTGAATCGATTGATTTTGTTGGTACTATAAATTTTGGAAGTGCTGATAGTGGAACGCTTGAAAATAAAAATTGGACTGCATCAGAGAATACTCAACAGGTAGTGTTTGGTGATAATTCAAATACAACAAAAATTGAATCAATTTCAGTTGTATTGAAAGAGAACAATCCAAATCAAGTTGCAACTCCTACATTCTCTTTGGCTTCCGGAACATATTTTAATGTTCAAGAATTGAGATTGTCATGTGAGACAGAAGGCGCTAAGGTTTTCTATACTATTGATAATGGCGAAGGTGTTAGTGAAGATCGGGAATATTCAGAACCGATTCAATTAACTAATGGCATCTATGAAATCAATACATGGGCAACAAAAGAAGGTTTTGACGCAAGCTCTCCAGCAAGTGCAATCTACGAAATCAAGGTAATTCCTTTTGAAGAAATCAATGTTGAAAGTGTAAAGGAAGGCAAATATGTAATTGCTTATAATGATTTGGAATCGGGTAAGAGCTATATCATGAAGAATGAGGTAGTCAGCAATTATTATGTTGGAGCAATGGAGTTTGATTTGACTACAGATACTCCGGCTGAAACTGAGTTGTTTGTTGTAAAACAAACAGAAGGCGGTTACACTATTCAAAATAGCGGAAATACTTATGTTGCGTTAATACAATCTGGTAAATTCACAAATCTTAAACCACAAGAAACAGATCCGTTTGTATGGAATTTTGCAAAATCAGAAAATGGTAATATTGTAGCAACGGGACAAGGAATAGATTCTTATATGTCATTTAAGATGTATAATACAACACCGGAGTTCCTTGCTGAAAAGAATGGAAATTATCCAATGTTCTATTTTGTTTCAGGAACTTCCAGTGTCAACGACGCTGTTGCAAATGAATTCAAGGCTGTAGCTGTTGCAAATGGCATTGAAGTGAATGTTGCTGAAGCTGGTTTGGTAAGCGTTTACAACGCAGCCGGTCAGTTGGTTGCTAATGTAAATGTAGTTGAAGGCGCAACAACAATCAACGTAGCCGGTGGTTTCTACATTGTAAAAGCCGGCAACAATGTTGCTAAAGTTCTTGTGAAATAATTTATCTATTCACACATACATCAAAAAAGATTGCTCTCATTGCGGGAGCAATCTTTTTTTGTCTATGGATGTCTTTTGAAGGCGAATTATTCTTTGACAGAAGAACAAAAGAACATAATTTAGTTTATTCAAAAATTAGTTGATGTATTTTCAAGGTTGTGTCTTTTTGTCCTTTTGTCAAAAAAGTCTAATCCCTAATCCTTTTTGTATACCGTCTTTTCTTCGGCGGCGATTTGTTCGGCGGGGTCGGCTATGCTGTATTCCTTTTCGCCGTAGGTGTGGAGCACTTGGCGGTTGAGAATCGAGAGCAGGCCTTCGAGCGTGTCGCGGCGTTTACGCGGTTTCAACTGACACTCCCAAATTTGCACTACCGACCAGCCCATCAGTCGTAGCCGCATGTGGTTGGCTGCGTCGCGGTTGCGGTTTCGTTCAATTTTCCGTTCCCAAAACTCCACATTCGATTTCGGCAGCACATAGTAGCGGCAGCCTTCGTGGCCGTGCCAAAAACATCCGTTGATGAAAATCGCCGTCTTGAACCGCCGCAGCACGATGTCGGGTGTTCCTGGCAGGGTACGTACGTTCACGCGGTAGCGGAAACCGTGAGCAAAAAGAAATTTGCGCACCAGCATTTCCGGTCGGGTGTTTTTGCTGCGTATCCGCGACATGCACCTGTGCCGTTGTTCCGGTGTCAGTTTGTCGGTCATGGCTGTTCGGCAGCGGTTTGTTCCTTATCTCCCATAAAGCGGTCGATGACAAGCGCGATGGCGCCGTCGCCCGTTACGTTGCAGGCTGTTCCGAAACTGTCCATGGCAATATAGAGCGCTATCATCAGTGCCTGCGAAGCGCTGTCGAAGCCCAACATGGAATTCAGAATGCCCAGCGATGCCATGATGGCACCTCCCGGTACGCCCGGAGCCGCCACCATCGTGATACCCAGCATGAATATAAAGCCGGCAAACAGGGAGAAGTCGTAAGGCATGCCCTGCATGATCATCAGTGCCAGCGCGCAGGCAACGATTTTCAGCGTGCTGCCCGACAGATGGATGGTGGCGCAGAGAGGAATGACAAATCCGGCAATGTGGTCGGAAACTCCGTTGAGGCGAGTCTGTTCCAGCGTGACCGGAATCGTGGCTGCCGACGATTGTGTGCCGAGCGCCGTAAAGTAGGCGGGGAGCATGCGCCACAGGAGTTTCAGCGGATTGCGGCCGACCAATATTCCTGCCACGCTGTATTGCAGCAGAAGCAGCAGAATATGAAGGCCGAAAATCACACCGATAATTTTTATGAACACAACCAGCACCGTGAATACTTGTCCCGAATAAGTCATGTTGAGGAAGATGCCGAAGATATAGATGGGCAACAGTGGCAGGACGACCGCTCCGATGGTGCGCATCACGATTTCCTTGAAGTCGTTCATCACGTCCTTCAGTGCCGTAGTGTAGAGGCGCGACAGTCCGATGCCGACGGTAAACGCCAGGAACAGGGCCGTCATCACGTTCATCAGCGGAGGGATGGCGATGGTGAAAAACGGTTCGACATTGTTGCTTTGGCTCACTTCCTCAAGCGGTACGCCTGTCGTAATCATGCCGGGAAACAGTGCGGCTCCGGTGAAATACGACAGAAATCCCGAAAACAGGGTTGCGCAATAGGCGACAATTGTGGTGACGAGCAGCATTTTTCCTGCCGAACGGCCGATGTCGGCAATGGCAGGAACAACCAGTCCCACTATGATAAGCGGAATGATGAATCCGAGAAATTCGTTGAAAAGAGCGTTGAACGTGGCAAAGATTCTGACAGCCCAGTCGGGCATATATCTTCCAAACACAATGCCCAGCAGGATGGCAATCAGAATGCGCGGCAGCAGTCCGATACGATGTTTTTTCAAAGATATAAGATTCCAGAAATTCATAGTGTGGAGTATTGTTATTGTGTAGATGCAAAGTTACATTTTCCCTTTAGTTCTGCAAGCGTTGAGAAAGTTTTTGAAGTGTATTTTAAATAAGAGACCGGTCCAACTATTATTGGGCCGGTCTCTGTTTTATTCATCAAAGTTTGTTGTTCCCTTGATTATTTGCATTTTATTGTAATGCAACTTGTTGGGCAAAAACTTTTCCATTGCAGCTGATTTTGAATATATATATTCCAGTTGCACTATTATTGCTTATTGTAAAACTATTTGTTTTATTCTGTGCAGAATATACAATTTTTCCATCGAGGCTTATTAGTTGTACGTTGTCAGCTGAATATCCGTCAATCATGGAAACGTGTACCTCATTTCCTGATACATTATAATGAAAATACTTGTCAGTTTCAAGCATGTCTACTTTGGAGGTCGATTCGAAGCGCGCTGAAATAGTCTCATAGAAAGTATTTACTGTAATAGTGTAAATGCCTTGTTTGTCACTATCAACAATCCATTTGGTGTCGTTTCCGCCGATTCTGAAACTTGTTGATTCGAGTATTTTTTCATTTTCAGTATATGGGTGTAGACTGTATGGATCCCAAGTTCTTTGTCCAAGAATTTTGAATTCGTTGCTTCCGACATTTTCAGGACGTATTTTTAATTCACCTGTGAATACAAACTGGTCTGGATTGTTGGTATCCTTTGTAAAAGGGATGGCAGAGTCAACATTCCAGCCGCATTCGGTTGCACCTCCTACGATATACAACATTTCCGGTGATTTGTATATTTCTGCATTTACTTCTTTTGCAACCAGGTCTATTTTTATTTTATAAGCAGGATCTGCAACCATGACGTTCCATCCAGGTTGTTTTGAGTCTGTTGTTGTTGTCAGAGTTGTTTTGCCTGTAATGTCCATTGCTTCTTCAGAAGGAATGATATATTCTGTTGTTTCGTCTGGTGTCGGGGTTGTCATTATTTTAAGTTCTCCTTGCTGTAGTTCGCCGTTGTAAGCGAAATTGGCTACTCCATAAATTTTTGATAATTTTACAGTTCCTTCTGGAATAGCTGTTCCAGTTATCCATAATTCTTCCGGTATTTCGACATTGGCCTTTTCAACTACCATGGTAAGTTTCTTCAAATCGACGGTAACTGTATAAAACCCGGATTCTGATAACATGAATTTATGGTCATTGCCGCTTTCATTATATACGAGGTTATGAGATTTGCCGAGTTCAATAGGCTCATTTTCTGTTGGAGCATTAAAAGATGGTTGCCAAGTTCCCAAAGTGTTGATGAATTTGAAGTCACTTGCTTTCAACGGACCTGTCCAAGTGAAAATGGCGTTTTCTTCAGTTGTGGAAACCGGTGTCATGTATTCTGCCTTATTATTGTCCCATCCGTTAGGTGCTGCACCTCCAATAAGATAGACTTGGGTGTAATTTTGGGCCGCTACTTTTAAGAAAAGTAAGGCAAGGATAAGCATTAGTGATATACGTTTCATAGCGTTAATTTTTAATAGTTAGTAAATGTGTTTTTGATTAAAATTATAAAGTCTTAAAGAATAATTTTTTGTGTTTGAATATGATTATCGTAAGTCAGTTGAACAATGCATAATCCGTCTGAAGGTATTGTTGATAAATCAAGCAGGATATTTCGGGCGTCTTTGAAATGGTCTGACAATAGGTTTTTTCCCATAACATCGAATAGACTTACGTGTATATTATTGCAATTTTTGTCGAGAGAAACTTGCATTTGTCGGCTATCGCTTGAGTAGGAAATGACAGCTTGTTTGGATTCCTTTATGTCGTTAATAGAACTCATGCCGTGTGTTACAACTATTTTTGTTTCCTGATCACATGCAATTTTAGGAAGGTAAATTATGGCTGTACGTTTTGCGCTGTCATATTTCCAAGTACCAGGCTTTTCATCGTTTGCATAAGTATATGTAAGGCCGTTGACAACTACATTCTCAGGCTTATTGACGGCTAATAATTCAATATCGTAGCTACGTTCATTAAGCATTCCGTTGAAATATCCTTCGATAGGGTGAATTGTATATATACCCTCATTCCCATTTTTTTCTTGGGTAATAGGTGTAAAGGTAAATGCTCCGTTTTCATAATTGTCATTATCATTTTCATCCTCGTAATAGCGTAATTCACCTTTTGAACCCGGGATGAATTTTAATATCAATTTGTCAGGACGGCTTTTCAAATCCATTAATTCGGGGAAATATGGAATGATGGCACCTTCTTTAATATAGTGAGGTATGTCACTTTGTGTAAATGTACGGGTATAAGACTGGTTACCTTCTAAGATTTCACCAGAACAAACTTCATACCATTTACCTTCTGGTAACCATATCGTTTTACTTATAGTTCCGTCTGCATCTGCAGCTTTTACAATTGGAGCTGCTAAAATATCATTACCAAACATATATTCATCATCGTGCTTATATGCTTCGTTGTTTTCTGGCCATTCATAATATAATGGACGGCAGAGGGAAATACCTGTGTCGTAGGAAACGCGTGCTTGTGTATATATATAGGGTACCATTGCGTATCTAAGTTTTACCGCTTCGCGCATTAATGGATAGTTGGGATATTTCCACATTCGGCGTTCGACGTCCGGATTGTTTGAACTATGTGTACGGATTATTGGGGAAAAAACACCAAATTGGATCCAGCGTAAAAATAACTCGGGATTGTTTTCTCCGTTTTGATGGTGTCCGCCTATATCATGACTCCAGTATCCGTAACCGACGTTGGAAGCTGTAGATGTGAAGTATGTTTCAAATTTTAGAGTTTCGAATGATGTGTGGGAGTCTCCTGAGAAACCTATCTGATAACGATGACTGCCCAATCCTCCCCAACGGTGGAAAATTATCGGACGGGCTTGTCCTTTTGCTTTCATGTCATTGTAAAATACATGATTGCACCAAAATGTGTTACTGAGTTTTTCTTCGTTTTCTGCAAGCAGCCATTGTTGCCAGTCAAGCCACCAAAAGTCAACTCCTATATTTTCATGTGGGCGGATTATGTTTTTAAAAAAGGCTTTATAAAAATCTTCATTTTCCAAATTCCATCGAATAGTACCATCTTCATTGATGATGCTGTCGGCAGTCAAATCCATACCTCTTGATTGAAGGTCATTGTAAAGTGCCTGATAATTATCTTCATAAGGGGCTATTCCATAAGCTGGGTGAAGGTTCAATGTGGCTTTAAGTTTCTTTTCGTGTAGCCAGTTTAACAATCCTTTAGGATCTGGAATCAAACGTGTGTTCCAACTCCATCCGGTCCATCCACCTTTTCCTCCGTCAAGTTCACTTCCTGAGTAGTGCCAATCCATGTCGATGACCATGACATCTTGCGGCAGGCCGTTTTCTTCCATTTCTAAAGTCAGATTCTTATAATCATCTGCACTATAGTCTTCATATTTTGAATACCAGTAACCGAATGCATACATTGGTGGCATAGGAATTTTTCCGGCTATGCGAGTGAAGTCATAAAGAGCTTTTTTGTAGTTGTGTCCATATCCCATGAAATACCAGTCCATTGCAGGCGGATCCTGACGTTGAGATACCCAGTCAACACCATCTTCACGCTTATCTAACATTAGGCTGATGCCTCCATCTGCTCGTTCAGCTGTCTCATCAATTACGTACCATCCCGAACGGGAAAGAAGTCCGTCTTCCATCTCCGCACGTTTGTTTTCTCCGTCGGCACCATCAAGCGTGCGCATTGTTCCCTTTAGGTTTAATGGGTCTTTTTTCCAAGGATACCAGACGACAGTCTGTCCATCCACCTCAAATGTAATTTTTAAATTTTTAGAGCTGGCTGGATTGAATGTGCCAGGAAAACTGTTTAAGCGATATTGTAATAATAGTTTTTCTGTTTTGATGTATAGGAATTCTTCGTCTTCCCATGTTTCATATTCTGGAACAGGTAAACGACGATTTATCACAGTAAATGAAGCACGGTCTTCAAAGATTTGTTTGTCACTCCATTCTATACGAATCATTTCAGGGGTTAGAATTGTAAAGCGCATATCCCCAGATCGGACAATAGCTTTTGGATCTGCTACAGGATTGTTCTCTGCTGCTAATATTTGCAGAAATGAAAGAATAAAAAATACACAGATAAGTAAAAGATTTTTCATGTTTTTAGTTTTATGTTAGTGTTTAAAGTGATGTGTTTATGCAAATATAATTAGAGCAGAAAGGATTGTAAAACAAGAGTAGGAATAAAGTAGTAGAATTAAATGTTAATTACAAGATAAACAGTGAATTATGTTTTTAATTCATTATAAAAAAGTAGAGTTCGGTTGCGTATTTATTGCGATTGTTTCTTTGAAAACATACGTAACAAACATTTTTGATTTAGTTGTTTGATTTTTTAGTTCTGCAAGCGTTAACGGCTGTGAAAACTTGCCGTGTCGGGTATTTTTTGCACACTTCTTGCCGGAGTGTGTTGCACACATGGAACGCAAATGTGTAATATAGAATAACTTATGCAATTTTTTTGCCCGAGCCGGCTACAATCTGCGAAATTATTTCCTAATTTTGCGAGAGTCCTTAAGGAAAGGACGTGTAAAACCATTAAAAAAGAAACGCTATGAGTCATATTGAAGAAGTTGCAAACCGTCTCAAGGGTTTGCGCGACGCGTTGGGGCTGACGATTGCCGAAATGGCGTCAGCTTGCAGTGTGGACGAAGAACTATATGAAAAATTTGAATCAGCGGAAGCCGACATTCCTGTCAGCACGCTTCATCGCATAGCCCGTGTATTCGGAGTTGAAATTACGGCTCTGATGTTCGGCGAGGAACCGAAGATGAACAGCTATTTTGTCACACGTAAGGGTTGCGGTGTCAGCGTAGAGCGTCGCAACTGGTACAAGTATCAGTCGTTGGCGGCAGGATTTGCCAACCGTGCAATGGAGCCGTTCCTGGTTACTGTCGATCCGGATTCGGCCAACCGCCCCGTAAACCTCAGTTCGCACGACGGCCAGGAATTCAACTACATCGAGTCGGGCTGTATGGAGCTGCACGTTGGCGGGAATGTGATAGAGCTGCATGAGGGCGACACGATCATGTTCGACGCCCGCCGTCCTCACGGTATGCGTGCTCTGGGAGGTACTCCGCTCAAATTCATTGCCATCATTATTTGATGGGCGTTACGGCGACACACAGCCGTGTCGGAGCAGACAGCCGGCAGGATTCCGTTAGGAAACAGGGCCGGGAAACTCTTGAAAAATTTAAAGGAATAACAATAACAAAAGAAATAAAGATGTTAGAAAAATTTCTGCAAAAGGTAAATTTCGATTCTTACGAGGATTTTATGGCCAACTATAAAGTCAACGTTCCCGAAAATTTCAATTTCGGATATGACGTAGTCGACGAGTGGGCACGTACGAATCCTGATAAAAAAGCCCTTTTATGGACGAATGACAAAGGCGAGAAAATTCAGTTTACGTTTGCCGACATTAAGCGCGAGAGCGACAAAGCGGCTTCTTATTTTCTGTCGTTGGGAATCGGACATGGCGATATGGTGATGCTCATTTTGAAGCGTCGCTATCAGTTCTGGTTTGCCATCATCGCACTTCATAAGATTGGAGCCGTAACGATACCTGCTACCCACTTGCTGACGGAAAAAGATATTGTGTACCGCTGCAATGCCGCCGACATCAAGGCGATTGTGGCTGTGGGCGACAGCATTGTGGTGGACCACATCAAGGCCGCTCTGCCCAAATGTCCGACGTTGAAATATTGCATTTCCACAGGACCGGAAATTCCGGAAGGATGGCTCGATTTCAACAAGGGCTGTGAAGAGGCTGCACCTTTTGTACGTCCGGAGCATGTAAATACGAACGACGATATGTCGCTGATGTATTTTACTTCGGGAACAACCGGGCAACCGAAAATGGTGGCCCACGATTTCACTTATCCGTTGGGACATATTATTACCGGTTCATACTGGCACAACCTTCACGAAGACAGCCTTCACCTGACACTGGCCGATACGGGCTGGGGTAAGGCCGTGTGGGGCAAGCTTTACGGACAATGGATTGCCGGTGCAAACGTGTTTGTCTACGACTTTGAAAAATTCAAGCCGGTGGATGTGCTTCACATGATTCACAACTATGGCATCACGTCGTTCTGCGCACCTCCTACCGTGTTCCGTTTCCTTATCCGCGAGGATTTGTCGAGATTCGATATCTCATCTTTGAAATACTGTACGATTGCCGGCGAAGCGCTCAACCCGAGCGTGTACGACGAATGGCTGAAACTTACAGGCATCAAGCTGATGGAAGGTTTCGGTCAGACGGAAACCACGCTTACCATCGCCACCTATCCCTGGTTAAATCCGAAACCGGGCTCAATGGGAAAGAAAGGTCCGGAATACGACATCGACTTGTTGACAAGCGACGGCCGCTGGGCGGAAGACGGCGAACAGGGAGAAATCGTGATACGTGTGCCGGAAGGACACCGTCCGCTGGGATTGTTCAAGGAATATTACCGTGACCCGGAACTGACGGCTCAAGCCTACAACAACGGTATCTATCATACGGGCGACGTGGCATGGCGCGACGAGGACGGCTATTTCTGGTTTATCGGCCGTAAGGACGACGTTATCAAGTCGTCGGGCTACCGAATCGGTCCGTTCGAAGTGGAAAGTGCGCTGATGACTCATCCGGCAGTAGTGGAATGTGCCATCACGGGTGTGCCCGACGAAATCCGCGGTCAGGTGGTGAAGGCCACCATCGTTTTGGCTCCGGCCTATAAGGACAAGGCAGGCGAGGAACTGATCAAGGAAATTCAGGACCACGTGAAACGTACTACTGCACCTTATAAATATCCGCGTGTCGTTGAATTTGTCGACGAACTCCCGAAAACCATCAGCGGCAAAATCCGCCGTGTAGAAATCCGCGAAAAAGGAGCAAAGAAATAATAGTTTCCTTTGATTTATAGCTATACAAAAGTCCGTGTCACTGCAAAAGTTGGCGCGGACTTTTTATGTAGGGGATTGAGGATTTTGAAGTGTGTGTTATTTGTATTATATTTGTAAACTCTCAAAACTATCTTAAAATTCTGAAATACAATGAAAAGTGACCAATTATTTAATGCGCTTGCCGGTGCTGTCGTAGCTATTGGCATGACTGCGTGCGGTGCAAGCGGCGAGAAAAAATCCTACAACGAAGGCGTGAACGTGATTCCGGCCCCTGCCAGTCTGACTGTCGGCAATGGGGAATTCTCTCTGAAAGGAAGCACGAAAATCGGGGCGGCTGCTCCGGAAGCAAAGAAAGTGGCTGAATATTTTGTGGAAAAAATGGAACGCTCGACCGGCTATGACCTCGATGTGGAGGATAGCGGTGATATCCGTCTGACACTTGACCCGCAAATGGAAATGAACAGCGAAGGCTATCGTCTGGAAGTGGGGGAGAACGGTGTGGATGTTACGGCAAAAACTCCGCAAGGACTGTTTTACGGTATGCAAAGTTTCATGCAGCTCTTGCCGGCTGAAATTGAAAGCAGCGAAGAGGTGGACGGTATTGAATGGTCGGCTCCTTATGTGAGCATTACCGACGAGCCTCGTTTTGCGTATCGCGGTATTCACTTCGACCCTTGCCGCCATTTTATGACAGTCGACGAGGTGAAAAAGCAGCTTGACGTGATGGCGATGTATAAAATCAACCGTATGCACTGGCACTTGACGGAAGACCAGGGCTGGAGAATCGAAATCAAGAAATACCCGAAACTGACGGAAATCGGTTCGAAGCGTATTGAAGGCGAAGGCCATGAATATGGCGGCTACTATACGCAAGAAGAGGTGAAGGATATAGTGGCGTATGCGGCTGAACGCTTCATTACGGTAGTGCCGGAAATCGAAATGCCGGGTCACGAAATGGCCGCTATTGCCGCCTATCCCGAATTGTCGTGCAAGGGCGAGCAGGGCGTTGTCCGCAGCATTTGGGGAATTGAGGATATCGTTTTGTGTCCGGGAAAGGAAAGCACGTTTGAGTTTTTTGAGAATGTGCTGAAGGAAGTGATGGAGCTTTTCCCGAGCGAATATATCCATATCGGCGG
>ENA-ORRE01000191-ORRE01000191.1-human-gut-metagenome-genome-assembly--contig:-NODE-191-length-49638-cov-37.105016_pt1 | contig 49638 bp, 41 predicted proteins | sample MGYA00242171_ERZ509126 | MGnify/ENA primary metagenome ERZ509126 (study PRJEB26280, sample SAMEA2338648) | human gut metagenome | biome: human gut; feature: human-associated habitat; material: faeces... | reverse complement strand
GAGGTACTGACTGAACACTGTTGAGGTACTGACTGAACACTGTTGAGGTACTGACTGAACACTGTTGCTACACTTGCGCCCTCTGACGAGGCAAAAGTATGGTGTCCGATGATGGCGCAGAGAAAATTTGCATGAAAGCAACTGTGTATTGACAAACGAAATAAGTCCCCGATGCTAAAAGCACCGGGGACTCTATCTTAGTAATAATCTTATTACTTTTTAATTAACCGAGGTTTCGATTACTTTACGTAAACGATAGCAAGACGGTTAGAAGTTGTGCCCTGTACACCCTTACCCGTAGCCTCGTCAACAACTACGCCACGGCCTTTGAGGTAATCAGCAACAACATTTGCACGATCCTGAGACAGCTTGTCGTTGATAGCCTTGCTTCCTTCCGGAGATGCTGTACCTACGATCTGAACGTGCTTGCCTTCTGCAACTTCGTCAAGAGCCTTCTTAGCGTCAGCTGTGAGAACAGACTTACCCTGAGCGAATGTTACGAAAATCAGGTCAGATACGCTAACTTCCTTAACAACTTCCTTAGCAGGAACCTCTACGATCTTCTCAACAACCTGCGGCTTGCGGTTACGGAGTTCGTTGATCTGAGCGTTCAAAGCATCGATTTCAGCCTGATCACGGAGCTCAGCAATCTTGAAGTTGTGAGTACCGTTAGAGTTCTTGAACTTGTAGATAAGACCTGCGTTGAGCTGAACCATAGAGTTGTTCAAGTTGTATGCGCCATTGTGACCAAGACCATTGTTTCCAGCAAGTGCCCATGTGATAGATGGCTCTACATATACCTGCCACTCCTTGTTACCACCGAAGTTGTAAGCAAGGTCAAGACCAGCCTTAGATGTCAGAGCGTCTGAACGGTTGCCTTCAAGTGCTGTGCAGCTGAATGTGTGTCCCCAGCCCATACCATAGACTGCGATAACTTCAAATGCACGTGGCTCACCTTTGTAACCACCGAAGAGGTTGCTCATGTTTACAGTTCCGAGCAAAGAAGTGTTCAAGAACTTTGCTACTGTGTGAGAACCATAGTGATAACCATTAGCTCTATCGTTGAAATATACGTTGCTCTCAACTGCGAGACCAAATACCGGAGTCATCCAGCGACCTACACGAAGACCTGCATTTGCATTCAGGTTACTCAACCAACGGTTTTCTGTTGTCTTTGTAGCAACACCACCATTGATACCAACATAAACGTTGTCAAAGATTTTGCTTTCCTGTACAGTCTGAGCTGATACAGAAACTGCCATTGCAGCAGCTGCAAACATTAAAACTAACTTTTTCATTTTTCTCTCTTATTTAAATTAATAATTAATTATAATCCCTCTCTATTTTGGTGCAAAGTAATAAAAAATTAATGTAACAGCCAAATTATTTCTTATTAATTTCGTATTTTAGAACAAAAAAGGGAACAAAAGAAACATAAAAACCAACTTTATCACATGATTTTAGCTTTTGTAAGGCGTTTAATGAAAAAAGCCCGTGCGCATCACTGCGGGCGGGCTTCCAAATTAGAGAGTTATAAAAAAATCAAGTTTTCTATTTGTTTGTATTTATTTCTTCGTTCTAATTACACCTTATTATATAATAATATATGTTACGCCTATTATATATAATATATGCCACTTTTTGTGCATTATTGCTTAGATATAATCTTCATGCCCTCTTCCACGGCCTGCATATTGAGTGGTATGAGTCCATGATGTCGTTCAGGAAGACTTTTGTAGAGTGCTTTTTGTAATCCCTCGGTACTTACAACCGGACATACTTTGAGCAAGCCTCCGAGTACAATCATATTGAACACCTTAGAGTTTTTCATCTCGGCCGCCTTGTCCATAGCGTCAATACGATACACTTCGATGTCGGTACGTGTAGGCGGATTGATGACTCCGTAGCCGTCGTAGATGAGAATGCCACCGGGCTTAATCTTCGACTCAAACTTATCAAGCGATGGCTGGTTCAAAACTATGGCAACATCGTACTTACTAAGTATTGGCGAAGAAACGCGCTCATCGCTCACAATGACCGTAACATTGGCCGTTCCGCCACGCTGCTCCGGTCCGTAAGCCGGCATCCAGGTTACTTCCTTGTCTTCCATCAATCCGGAATATGCCAGAATCTTACCCATAGAGAGTACGCCCTGACCTCCGAATCCACTTATAATTATTTCCTTTTTCATAAATCAGTCGTATCTTTTAGGTCGCCTTTGTGATAAAATTCAAACATATTCTCTTCCATCCATTGGTTGGCTTTCACAGGAGAGAGTTTCCAACCGCTGTTACAAGTAGAAACAATCTCGACAAGCGATGAGCCCTTGCCTTGCATCGATGCCTCGAAAGCCTTGCGGATGGCCTTTTTCGCCTTGCGGATAGCAGCTACATTCTCCACACTCTGACGCGTGACATAGCACGTTCCTTCGAGTTGGGCAGCCATCTCTGTGATTTTAAGAGGATAGCCATGAAGCTGTGGGTCGCGCCCGTAAGGGCAAGTGGCTGTCTTCTGACCGATAAGAGTCGTCGGTGCCATCTGTCCACCCGTCATGCCGTAAATAGCGTTATTGATGAAGATGATTGTGATATTCTCACCACGGTTCAATGCGTGGATAGTCTCACAAGTACCAATACAAGCAAGGTCGCCATCACCCTGATAAGTGAACACAAGACGGTCGGGCATAAGTCGCTTAAGAGCAGTAGCCACAGCCGGAGCACGTCCGTGAGCAGCTTCCTGCCAGTCGATGTCGAGATAACGATAGGCAAACACCGCACAACCTACCGGCGACACGGCAACGGTCTTGTCTTCCATACCCATTTCTTCGATAATCTCGGCCACAAGCTTATGAACTACGCCATGCGAACATCCCGGACAATAGTGCATCGGGGTGTCGTTCATCAGTGTCGGCTTCTTATATACAAGGTTTTCCGGGCTTATTATATCGTTCATAACAGCTTCTCCTTTAATACGTTAACAATTTCTTCGGGTTCGGGAACAATTCCTCCGAGACGGCCGAAATGTTCCACGCGCTCCTCGCCATTGACAGCCAGACGCACGTCATCTACCATCTGACCGGCATTTATCTCTACAACAAGCACGCCATTTGTCTTCCTCGCCATTTCCGCTATTTGCTTCTCGGGGAACGGCCAAAGCGTGATAGGACGGAAAAGCCCCACCTTGATGCCTTCCTCGCGGGCTATCTCGATGGCTTTCTCGGCCAGTCGGGCAGCACTTCCGAACGCAACAATCATGTAGTCGGCATCTTCCATCTGCATGGTCTCATAGCGCACCTCCTTCTCCTTTATCTCGTTATACTTGGCTTGCAAGTGCAAGTTACGCTGTTCCATCACCTCCGGCTTCAACTCAAGCGATGTTATTATATTCGGCTGACGTTCCTTTGAACGTCCCACCGTTGCCCACGGACATTCCTTGCGTATCTGTTCATCGGTGCGACGGGGCTTCATCGGAGGCATTACCACCTTCTCCATCATCTGACCGATGACACCATCACTAAGAATCATAGCAGGGTTGCGATACTTGAACGCAAGCTCGAAAGCAAGATCCATGAAATCGGCCATCTCCTGAACGGAGTTCGGAGCAAGCACAATCACGTTGTAGTCGCCGTTTCCACCGCCACGTGTCGCCTGAAAATAATCACTTTGAGACGGCTGGATGGTTCCAAGTCCCGGTCCTCCACGCTGCACATTCACTATCACGCCCGGAAGCTCCGCACCTGCCATATAGGAAATGCCTTCCTGCATAAGAGCCACACCGGGACTTGACGATGATGTGAATACGCGCTTGCCGGCACCTGCACCGCCATAAATCATATTGATAGAAGCCACCTCGCTCTCCGCCTGAAGAACCACCATACCGGTTGTCTCCCACGGTTTTAGCTCGGCGAGTGTTTCCAAGACCTCACTTTGCGGAGTTATAGGATAGCCGAAATAGCCATCGGCACCGCAACGAATGGCTGCATGGGCTATCGCCTCATTGCCTTTCATCAATGTTACTTCCTTTTCTGCCATATTCTACTCCTCCACCTTTTTACGATAAACGGTTATACATCCATCCGGACACACGATGGCACACGATGAACAGCCGACACACCTCTCAGCATTTACCGGCTCCACATAGGGATACCCGTGTACGTTTACCTTCTTTTGCGCAATGGTAATCACCTCCTGAGGACAGGCAACAACGCATAGTTGACAGCCCTTACACCTGTCGGTGTTCACCACTATTGCTCCTTTGATTTTGCTCATATTATTAAATTTAAGAAGTCTCTTTTTTATTCCACTAAAGGCGCACGCCTTTGTCCGAAAGCATTCCGACGATAACGGCCGGGCTTATGGATTATATGCGTCCTTATTATAGAAGTTAAGTATGTCGTCGAGCATCCGCTTGGCTTCTACGGCAGGCGAATCAGGGTCGAGTTCAATAGCTTCCAAATAGCAGTCGATGGCGTGTTTCCAATCGCTCTGCCGCCTGTACTCATTGCCTTTCTGATACCACTCCTCAGCCGTCATACCTTATTTTATTTATAAAACTCTTTCTTTCCTGCCGACAAAGTGTTCTTCATCAGCGAGCATATCGTCATTGGACCGACACCGCCGGGTACCGGAGTGATATACGAACACTTCTCTGCCACTTCGTCGAACTTGACATCGCCATTCAGGCGGAAGCCACTCTTGCGCGTAGCGTCCGGCACACGGGTTGTGCCAACATCGATTATCACGGCACCATCTTTCACCATATCGGCTGTTACGAAGTCAGGACGGCCTATCGCCGCAATGATGATGTCGGCCTCGCTGCACTCTTTCTTCAAGTCCTTTGAGCGGCTGTGGCATACGGTAACGGTCGAGTCGCCATATTGCTTCTGCATCATGAGTTGAGCCATCGGCTTACCCACAATGTTGGAACGTCCGAGCACGACACACTTCTTGCCACTTGTCTCTATATTATAATGTCTCAGCAACGTGAGTATTCCGAGCGGAGTGGCCGAGATGAAACAAGGCAATCCGATAGCCATACGCCCAACATTGATGGGATGGAATCCGTCCACATCCTTGCGATAGTCTATTGCCTCGATAATCTTCTGCTCGTCGATGTGCTTCGGGAGCGGAAGTTGAACGATAAATCCGTCAACGTCGGCATCCTTATTGAGCTTGTCTACACACGCCAAGAGTTCTTCCTCCGTAACGTCATCCTCATATCGAATGAGCGTAGACTTGAATCCGCATTGCTCGCAAGCCAGCACCTTGTTCTTCACGTATGTCTCCGAACCACCGTCATGCCCTACGAGAACGGCTGCCAGATGGGGCTGTTTGCCACCATCCGCCATAATTTTCTTCACCTCCCCGGCTATCTCTGCCTTAATCGCCGTAGCCGTTGCCTTTCCATCTATCAGTTGCATAATATTCTTATCTTTTAGAATTTGGGCATTCCGGGCATACCTTTCATCCGACCCATCATACCAGCCATTTTAGAACCTGTCATCATCTTCATCATCTTGCGCGTCTGGTCGAACTGCTTTATCAGGCGGTTCACCTCCTGAATGCTCGTCCCCGAACCTTTGGCAATACGCTGACGACGACTTGTATTGAGCAGTTCTGGGTTTGTACGCTCCTTCGGGGTCATACTCTGAATTATAGCCTCGATACCTTTGAAAGCATTGTCGTCGATATCAACGTCGCGTATGGCCTTGCCCACACCGGGAATCATCGCCGCAAGATCTTTAATATTACCCATTTTCTTGATTTGCTGAATCTGATTCATGAAGTCGTTGAAGTCGAACTGATTCTTCTGAATCTTCTTCTGAAGCCGGCGTGCCTCCTCCTCATCGAACTGCTCCTGAGCTCGCTCCACGAGGCTGACAACATCTCCCATTCCGAGAATACGGTCGGCCATACGCTCAGGGTGGAACACATCGATAGCTTCCATCTTCTCGCCCGTTCCGATAAACTTGATAGGCTTCGTAACCACCGTGCGTATCGAGAGAGCCGCACCGCCACGGGTATCGCCATCGAGCTTGGTCAAGACCACGCCGTCAAAGTCCAAACGGTCGTTGAATTCCTTAGCCGTATTTACAGCATCCTGTCCTGTCATGGAGTCGACAACAAACAGAGTCTCGTTGGGATTAACGTGATTCTTCAAGCCCTCTATCTCGTTCATCATCTCCTCATCCACTGCCAATCGGCCTGCCGTATCGATGATAACAGTATCGTAGCCTTTTGCCTTTGCCTCGCGGATGGCATTGTCGGCAATCTCGTTCACGTTCTTGTTCTCCGGTTCGCTATATACCGGTACGCCCACCTGCTCGCCAACGACCATAAGCTGCTGGATGGCTGCCGGACGATATACGTCGCAAGCTACGAGCAACGGTTTCTTGTGCTTCTTGTTCTTGAGCATATTGGCGAGCTTTCCGCTAAACGTGGTCTTACCAGAACCCTGCAAACCGCTCATCAAGACTATCGACGGCCTGCCTTCGAGCTTCAACTCCACGGCCTCGCCACCCATCAGACTTGCCAACTCGTCATGTACGAGCTTCACCATCAACTGACCCGGCTTCACAGCCGTCAGCACGTTCATACCCAAAGCCTTCTGCTTCACGGTATCGGTAAATGTTTTGGCAACTTTATAGTTAACGTCGGCATCAAGCAGCGCGCGACGCACATCTTTCAGAGTTTCCGCAACGTTTATCTCGGTAATCTTTCCCTCTCCCTTAAGTATCTTAAACGAGCGTTCAAGTCTATCACTTAAATTTTCAAACATAGTTTAATTCAGATATATAACAAATAGCGGACGCTTTTCGTCCGATAAACCCTAATTTCTCTCGCAAAATTACTAAAAATGCCATAAACGAAAGAGATTGCGTCTGCCCTATTTCAATTATTTTTATATTGTTAACTAAATCCTGCTCACATCCATTAGGCATGTGCAATGGATTTTCAAAAAAAATTATATAAAAGTATTTCAGACGAGGTACCGAAGTAATCTGGCTGTAGTATTGCAGTATTCGGGCTTCAGTACTAAAGTAATCAGGGCTGCAATACTGGAGTAATTCAGGTTTAGTACTGAAGTAATCTTGGTCTTAGTACTGAAGTATTTTGGCCTTAATTGTGAGTCATTCCGTATCTGATTGATAATCAAGGAGAAACAAACCATTTAAAATTTTAGCTATAAGTTGTTGCCAAATGACCTCTTTAAGAAAAAATTATAACTATAATTTTAAGCAAAAAGAATGCGATGAGGATTTCATCGCACGATTTCCCAGCTTTTTCCTTATGTTTTAGCTACGAATTAACGTAGTTTGTACCTCGCTGTTTCTTGAATTGGATATGGCATTGATTTTCAGCAGTGGTAAGTAATTTCTCGACAACTATCTCCGACACTCAAATCATCAAGACGCCTGCTTTGCGTCGCGCTATAAAGCTCTTTCCACACTTCACTAATCATGTGTCAATTCAGCGAAATCTTCAAATAAACCATTTCGTGGTGGCTAATATCATAAGAACGCAAATATAGACGATTATTTTTGTGCCAAAAAATCTGCTTATAATGTTCATCCTCAAATGTAAACAGACTGTAGTTTCCACTATAATCAGTGTTCTTGTAGGCTTGTATTTCATAAATCATATTTCCTCGCTTCTCAAAGAAATGCAAGTCTAATTTTATATCGCAATCATCAAGAACTTGACAAACATAAATGCCATTTTTGTTCACTGCTATTGGTTCAAATAATGTTCTTATGATTAGCTTGCCGTTTGTTGAATCATACCACCACACGGTATTGTTATGATAGTCCATAGGGGCCTTGAAACCAACTAATTTCAAACCGGGATAATATAGCAGATTATCAATACGATATAATTCATCGTCTGTTACATATTCAGATATCGCACACCCATCAACTGAATCCAAATCAACTATTTGTTCTCTTGCGTCTTGAAAAATTTTATTCAAAACGTCATATTGAGCAATAGAATCCACACGTTGAGGATAGATATTATAATCATCGGATGTGCTATCCGCCTGTATATACTCCTCTTTGCTGATTTTTTCTACCGAAAAAACAGCTTGCGCAACTGCAACATCAGAATCTGCATTGACTTCCTTAGAGTTGCTATTACAGGATATTATAATTATAGGAATGAGCAATATCCAAAATCTCTTATCGGTCAACTTCATTTATTACCCCTCTTTCTTCCATAAGCAGATAAATATGAATAATGCTAATATCAAATTCCCCCACATCATTATAGATACCACATCTACTGCGAACTTTTGGCTTTCTATTGGATAATTGTATTGTAGATGCAACCGCCATAAACTGTTATTTATCACGCCATAGTATATGCCGAACAAAAATAATTCCACATATACCAGAATAGTCAACACCGTGCCACCCAACATCTTCTGCTACTTTTTCATTTTAGCATCTTCCTATCGTTGTCTCCGCTTTCCAAGACGCTCATCTGATGAATGGCTATCTGGTTCAGTTTCACAAGACGCTCGCTCTGCGTCATGCCCTGCTCGATGAAAACCGCGTTGAGATTTTCCATATTCGACAGGCAGATAAGTTCATTGACTGTGGCGTAGTCGCGTATATTTCCTTTGAGGTCGGGATTGACTTCGCGCCATTGCTTTGCCGTCACACCGAACATCGCCACATTGAGTACATCAGCTTCATTGGCATAGATGATGCTTGCCTGTGCCGGAGTAACTTCCGCAGGGATAAGGTTCTGCTTTATGGCATCGGTATGTATGCGATAGTTGATTTTCGACAATTCGCGTTTCGCCGACCAACCCAATAATCTTTGTTCTTCCGTCTTTAACCGCTGAAATTCCTCGATAAGATAAAGTTTGAACGGCACGCTTATTGCAGACCCAAATTCAAAGGCAATGTCCTTATGTGCGTATGTGCCTCCATAGCGACCTTTCTTCACTATTATTCCGATTGCATTTGTGCGTTCTATCCATTCCGATGCACTCAACACAAAGGACGGCAAACCTGCACTCATTCTAAAGTGGTCAAATTCGACCACTTTGAAATCATGGTTATGAATCACCTCCCAAGTACCAAGAAATTCAATCGTGTAGCGGTTTCGTAACCAATTCTTGATTATATCGGCAGAACGATTATCGCCCTCTTTAGCAGTTGCCATATCTGTGAGGGAGATATAATCCTGTTCTTCTAATGAAAGAACAGTGATGGGTGTATTTTGAACGATAATTTTAGACATTATTTCATATATGGCATATATGTCAATACGCAAAGTTACACATTTTCGCTGACATACAGCATATTCCCTTCAAATTTTATGTTTTTTGCTTTCAATCATAAATAAAAAAAATACACATGAAGTATTCCCAATCCCCCCATCCTCATTCCTCATCCTCACTTATCATATCTCTGCCCGACATCAGTTTCAGAACTAAAGGCAGATGGTCGCTGTAACCGTCATTGTAATGATAGCCGATAAAGAATCGTTTGGGACGAACGCCACCATATTTCGGGTCTTCTTCTATCAAGAAAGGGGCATCGTGGACGCTGCAAGAATACACAGAAGGCGATAAAGACTCGCTAACGAGAATCTGGTCGAGACTGCCCCACTCGCCATGATAGCGGTATGTACCCTTCGCGCCATTGCTTCCACGGGCGTTTTTTGAAACATTCCGCATACCGCCATGAACATAGATATGACACAAGGAGGCATCGTCGGCATAGTCGTTGAAATCGCCGAGAGCAATGATGCGGGCGTCGGGAGAAAGTTGATGTATGGAATCTACAGACTCTACAAGGCGTCGAGCCACGTGCAGACGGTATGGCCGGGTACTATGCTCGCCCCCGGAACGGCTCGGAGCATGAACGACAAAGACATGGAGGGTGTCGCCCGTTATCAACTCTCCCGAGACATAAAGGATGTCGCGGGTGGGCTTCATGTCCTTTAGCGGGCGGACACGCAAAGGATAATGGTTTATGAGGTGAAAGGAAAAGGGCGAATAGAGAAGTGCCACATCGACGCCCCGCAGGTCGGGCGAGTCGGTCATGACATAATCATAATGAGCCTTGCGCAAAAGAGAACGCCGTGTAAGGTCGTACATCACCGTGTCGTTCTCGACCTCACACAACGCTACGATGTCGGGCAATGCCCACTTGCCGGAGTCTTCTCCGCAAGAGAGTATAGCCTGCCCTATATGGTTCAGCTTCTGCCAATAACGATAATGGCTCCAATGACGTGTCCCGTCGGGAGTAAATTCTATATCATTCTTCAATGTATCGTGGGTACAATCAAAGAGATTTTCCACGTTATACTCCACAACGGTAAGTCTCTCCTGCTGAGCGGAAGCTGTAGCCGCAAGCAACAGGAGCAATGAAAATGAGAGCCATCTCAGGGTATACGAATCAAGTCTCACTGCTTCTTTATCTCGATATCCCGCCTCACATTGTTGCGGATTTTCGTAAGATAAGCCTTCATACCGGCAGCGTCCTTGTTGTCGATAATCTCCAAAAGTTCCTTCAACTCGGTGCGAATCTGTGCCACCTGATCGTGGGTGTATGGGTTGAAGAGGATTTCCTGCAAAAGATAATCGTCCTCGTTGAGCACGCCTTTGGCTATTCCCATGTGGCGTTTAAAGGTTGTTCCGGGTGCGTCCTGATGCTTCATTACGGCAGCGAACACGAAGGTGGAGACGAAGGGGATACTCAATGAGTAGGCCACGGTGCGGTCGTGCTCGTCGAAGGTGTATTCGTAGATATTCAGTCCGAGACGGCTATACAGGTCTTTGAAGAAGATGCGTCCCATGTAATCGCCCTCGGTGATGATTATTGCGTTCTCCTCGGATAGCTGGTTGAGGTTGGCAAAGGTTGGACCGAACATCGGGTGCGTACTGGCAAACGGGTGGCCACTCTTCTCATACCATTCTTTCAGACCTGTCTTCACCGACGAGATGTCGCTGATGATACATTCTTTCGGCAGATATGGCAGCACTTCCTCGAATGCGGGAATGGTGTATTTCACCGTTACGGCATTGATGACGAGTTCGGGCTTGAACTCCTTTATCTCCTCAAGAGTCTGAAAGCGCTGACAGTTATACGTGAAGCGCAACCGCTTGGGGTCTTTCTCATACACTCCGACTTCATGGTCGAAACTCAGCAGGTCGATGAAGAAACTTCCCATCTTGCCTGCGCCTAACACTAATATCTTCATTTTCTAAAAGGATACTTAAAGTTGACAAGAGAACAAGTTGACGAGTATATAAGTTGATACTTTAGTTGACAAATGGATGAGTTAATTGTCAAACAGCTACCGCTAACAAAGCAAGCAACTTGTATACCCGTCCACTTATCACCTAAAGTATCACCCCGTCCACTTGTCAACTAAAAAACTACTCGTCAACTCACTTATTAATAATTTCTAATTGCTGACGCACGCTTTCCTCGTGAATACCCTCAAAGATTTGCGCAATAAAGTCGGCCGACATTCCACAGAGTGCGCCTTGTGCTCCGCGCTTCTCCAAAATCTCATTGTAGCGGTTTGCCTGCAATACCGTCATATTATGTTCCTTCTTGTACTGACCTATCTCACGGCACACACGCATACGCTTGGCGAGGAGAGACATCAGGTCGTTGTCGAGTTCGTCAATCTGCTTACGAAGTATCTGAATGTCCTCTGTGGTGCTTGTCTCATCGCGGATTACGAGCAACGACAGGATGTAGTCGAGTACGTCGGGCGTAACCTGCTGCTTTGCATCGCTCCATGCGCAATCGGGATTGCAATGACTCTCTACGATAAGGCCCTCAAAACCGAGGTCCATTGCCTGTTGGCAAAGCGGTGCGATGAGTTCGCGACGGCCTCCTATGTGGCTTGGGTCGCAAATGATAGGCAGTTCTGGGATGCGGCGATGAAGTTCTATAGGTATCTGCCACATCGGCAAGTTGCGATATATTTTCTTATCGTAGCTTGAAAAGCCGCGGTGAATGGCTGCCATCCGTTTTATGCCGGCTTGGTTGATGCGCTCCATAGCTCCAATCCAAAGTTCCAAATCGGGATTCACAGGGTTCTTTACGAACACGGGGACATCGATACCGCGCAAAGAGTCGGCGAGTGCCTGCATGGCAAACGGATTGGCGGTAGTGCGCGCTCCAATCCATAGGATATCGATGCCGTATTTCAGGGCAAGTTCCACGTGTTCCGGCGTAGCCACTTCGGTAGATACAAGCATACCGGTTTCTTCCTTAACACGCTTCATCCAGGGCAGTGCCATCTCACCATTACCCTCGAATCCGCCCGGTTTAGTACGCGGTTTCCACACACCTGCACGGAAGATATGGCATCCTTTTTGTGCGAGTTGTGTCGCGGTTGTCATCACTTGTTCCTCCGTCTCGGCCGAACACGGACCTGCAATGACGAAAGGACGCTCATTGTCACTCGGTAAATTTAATGGTTGTAATTCTAATTCCATATCTGTTATTATATTAATTTCATTTTATAAGTAGTCAGAAGACTGGAGTTCAGGAGCTCAAAAGTTCAGACGAATGTCTTTTTAGAAGAACCTCATAAGCTCAAATTCTTTACTCTCTCCAACGCTTCTTTCAATTTTTCGTCTTTCGCACACAACGAGATGCGTACGTAGCGCGAACCGTTTGAGCCGAAGATGAATCCGGGAGTGATGAACACCCGGCCATCATGCAGTACCTTCTCTGTCAGTTCCTCGCAATCCGCATAGCGGTCAGGGATGCGTCCCCAAAGGAACATACCCACCTGTGAAGGGTCGAATGTACATCCGAGAGTTGCCATTATCTGTTCGGCAATGTCGCGACGGCGGCGATAGGTCGTGTTGTTTGCCTCATGGTGCCACTCAGCCGTATTCTTATTGTAGGCCTCAGCGGCTGCAAGCTGCAATCCGCGGAACGTTCCGCTGTCGATGTTCGACTTCACCTTCAATATCCATGAGATGAATGTCGGGTTGGATGCGCAAAGACCGACACGCCATCCCGGCATATTATGGCTCTTCGACATCGAGTTGAACTCAATGCAGCAGTCCTTCGCACCCGGCACCTGCAACAGCGACATTGGGCTGTCGTTGAGGATGAAGGAATAGGGATTGTCGTTCACCACCACAATGCCGTGGTCTTGTGCAAACTTCACCAGCCGCTCGTAGGTCTCGCGTTGTGCGTTTCCTCCGGTCGGCATATTGGGATAGTTCGTCCACATCAGTTTCACGCCGTCGAGATTCATGGCTTCAAGTTCATCGAAATCAGGCTGCCAACCGTTGTCCTCACGCAAGTTGTAGTTCGCGATTTGCGCACCGAGAATCTTGCTCAGTGATGTATATGTGGGATAACCGGGATTGGGCACAAGCACCTTGTCGCCGGGATTGACGAACGCAAGGGTTACGTGCAGGATGCCTTCCTTTGAACCGATAAGCGGAAGTACTTCTGATTGCGGATCGAGGTCCACGTCATACCATTTCTTATAGAAGCCCACCATTGCGCAACGGAGTTCAGGAGTACCCATCGTGGGCTGATAGCCATGAGCGTTCGGGTCGTTGGCCACCTCGCACAGCTTGTCGATTGTATGTTGTGATGGCGGCATATCTGGACTTCCGATGGCAAGACTTATGATGTCTTTGCCCTCGGCATTCAACTTTGCCACTTCCTTGAGCTTGCGCGAGAAGTAGTATTCTTGTACCGTAGAAAGACGGTCGGCCGGTATTATCTGTTTCATATTTCTATTTTTAGTAAGCAGGAGACTGGAGTCCGGGAGTTCTGGCAAATGCCTTATTGGCAACGGATTCTTCACTCATCACTCTTCATTCATCATTCTTAACTCTTCACTTCCTTATATTCTCCCAATATTTTCAATTCCTTTGTCAGCGGCATTATTGCATCTATCGACTGACGGTAGCGGGTAAGGTTGTCGTAGGTAACATCAACATAGAACATATATTCCCATTCATGACCGATAATCGGCAGGGATTGTATCTTCGTGAGGTTGATATTGTAGAACGACAAGATGGTGAGCACCTTGCTAAGGCTGCCCTCGTCGTGAGGAAGCGAGAACACAAGGCTCGACTTGTTGGTCTTTTCCAACGGACGCATAAAGTCGGCCTTTTGCGGAGCCGACACCACGAGGAAGCGCGTGAAGTTGTGCTTGTTGTCCTCTATGCTGTCCTGCAACACCTTCATTCCATAAATATGCGCGGCCTCGGCATGACAAATAGCCGCCCAACCGTGGCATTTATGCTCTGATATATATTGTGCGGAACCGGCGGTATCCTCGGACTCGACAGCTTTCATGTCGGGATGATTAGCCAAAAAGGCACGGCACTGCATCAAGGCCACCGGGTGTGAATGCACCTCGCGCACCGTTGACCAATCTTCTTCGGGCAGGCAGCATATAGAATGCTGTATGTGCAACTTATGCTCGCCCACGATGGTGGTGCCCGACATACGCAGCAGGTCGTAGTTGTGCAACAGGCTGCCTGCAATGGTGTTCTCTATCGCCAGCATACCGATTACCGTCGGGTCGCGTTTGATGTTCTCAAACACCTGCTCGAATGTAGCGCAACATATTATCTGTATCTGTTCGCCTTCAAAATACTGATGGGCCGCAATGTCGTGGAACGACCCGATTTCTCCTTGTATTGCTATTCTCTTCATATCTTTGTTATCAAAAAATCCCGCCTCAGTACGTGAAGCGGGACTTTGATGTTACCTTCTTAAAGGTTTATCTTGTCATAAGTTGAAATCTACACGCAACTTCCCGCTTCACAGTTCCCTGCAAAGTAAAAATAAAAGTAATAAAAGTATGCGTATGACTTACTCATAATGTATTCTCTTTTTATTGTTGGTTGCAAAAGTATAATTTTTATTTGAGACTCACAAACATTTGCTAATATTTTTTCAATGTTTTGTTTCAGTTGGTAGTTTTCCTGATTATTATGCTTTCATTTGTGAGTCCCGACTGCCCTATCCCAATCCCAGCGGATTGTTGGCGTAGGCCTTGCGTGTCTTCGCCTCTATGCCTTCTGAACTGAAATCACCGTTTATGTCGGCAATATCCTTCGGACTCAGCTCCAGCACCTTTTGCATATCAGCCGTCGCGCCTTCCTTGTCGCCGGTCTCCATGAGCAACGCTCCACGCTCCTTGTAGGCTTCGATGGAGAACGGATTGACATCTATCACTTTATTATATACATTAACGGCCTCGTCTGCATTGCCCTTTGCGTGTTCCAACCTGGCTTTCAGCATCAGCACATCCTCGTTGTCCTGCGTGTTGTCCATCAGCCATTGCGTGTCGCTTTCGGCACCCTGCACGTCGCCCATAGCCAAGAGAGTCTCGCCTCGCAACAGATATGCATCGCCATACTTATCATCAAGCGTGATGGCGCGTGTCAGCATTGCAATTGTATTTACCACATCCCCCTGCCCTTTGCTTGCTCTCGCATAGAGATATGACACCAGCGGATTTTCCCTATCTATGAGCAGAGCCTTCTCACAAGCGTCGCCCATAGCCACATAGTCTTCCATCATATATGCCACATTAGCCATACGGATGAAGATTTGCTGGTTATCGGGTTGCGCATCGGCCAGTTTCCGAAGTTCATCGTAGGCATCGGTCAACTCATTTTGTTGTATCAGCACCTGCGAAAGATAGTCGTGTATCTCTAAATCATCCTTTATTTCGAGAGCGTGCCGGAAGCATTTTGTAGCGTAATCAAGCTGTCCGGAGCGCATGGCGCGCACACCGTCATACTTCAACACGTCGAAATTCTTAGCCTCGTCTTCTTTCTTTTTCTCTTCGGAGGTCTCAACCTTTCCTCCGAACAAAGCCTTGAAAAAATTCATATCGTTTAATATTATTGTTTCTCTTTCAACTTCTTATAATCATTAGCCGGAATCACATCCGTACGTTCCCACTTAGGCCATGAGTCGTCCATGATAACGGGTTTCTTTCCCGCCTCTTTATAGGTCTTAAACACGAACCGAGCATTCAGATAGCCTTCCGCCCCGTCGCGCGCTATCACGTAACAATACATCGTACTCACGTATCCTTCCGCCCGGCCGTCTTTCTTCACGGTCTCGCTCAACCACTCCGTCTGCGGCAGCACACACGGCTGCACCAATGCCTGCGGATAGCGTTTGTAGAACATCATATAGCAGGTGTCGCGCATCTTCTCGCCATCCTCGCCTTTATATAAATTGGTGTCGTAAAGTGGCATATAGAACGTGCCGTTCACTCGATACTCTCCCGGTCGGTGTGAGAACTCATCGGCTATGGCCTGTCCCGAATCTTTTATGCCTTGCTTGGTGTTTTTCCATATACGCGACACTGCCTGTCCGAACGTCTCCGTGCTATCGGCCTTCTGCATCTCGCTTTGAGCACTTACGCCGGAGAATGCCGCCATGCACGCCAATATCAAAAATAAAGCCTTCTTCATATTGTTTTATTCTTAAATTTTAGTTGCTTTGTATGCAAAGGTAGTGAAAGGTAAGTACAATACAAAATAAATGAAAACACTTTTTCTTTTTTTTGTATTGTCAAGCCGCATTCTGTAGTGTACTAATAAGGCTTACGGCACAGCCCCTTTGTGGCTCATCCGATAAATACAGGTGGCAACCTATTTCGGTCGGACAGCATAGTACTATGGTGTAATACGCGAGTAATTCGGGCGCAGTACTCGAGTAATTTGGGCGTAGTACTCGAGTAATTCCGGCCAGATTACTCAAGTATTTTGGCTTTAGTACTGGAGTAATTCGGCCTTAAATACTCTGAGCATGGCGTAAAGTGTGTGCAAAGGCTAATAAAAGACTTCCCCTATATTTATCGGGTGCCCCCCCTTTGTTTCTTTTCGAAGATTATAGAAAGAGGGTGCGCCAATTATGACACACCCTCATGTTAAGCTATTATTAATCGTCCCAAATGCTCTTAGGCTCATAATTATTCCAAAAATCATCGTTGTAAGCATCACAGGCATCACCATGAAACTTACCCATCAAGCAGTTCTCATCGGCGTCAACAGATGTTACAGGAAGTTCAGTATCGAGCAGATTCTCCATCATAACGACAGAAACTATGGGCTTTATATATTCTTTCTTCATATTTCCGTTCATTAATCCTTTTTACTTAATAATTATCTTCTTACCATTGTATATATATATACCCTTAGTGAGAGGCTTATCAATCTTCATGCCCTGCAATGTATAATATCCCTGTGGTAACTCGTTAGCATTCTCTACCTCTACATCCATAATACCGGTAATCTCATCATCATTAAAATCAAACGAGATGGTCCAGCCTTTAACAGACTGGGAAGAGCCGGTAAGGAAATCTGCCGGAACCTGCAGATATGCTGTATTGATTGGGTTATTAGCCTTTCCCGCCTTGAAGAATCCGATTGTAGACTGAGTGTCGGAATCATACTTCTTTTGGAAAGAAAACAGGAAATTTGCATAACCATCACTTTCATACGGTAACATGGTACGTGTAACCTGCGATTTCAGCATATTTGCAGAAGGTGCATTATCGTAATCGGCTTCCTTGAAATTCGGCTCATAGAAGTAATCCATATCTTTATTGAGCTTAAGTATGCTGCCTGAACCGGTATTAGCCTCATCCTTTGTAGCAAGGATAACAGCCGCTCCTGCGGGAAGAACATTCTTACCGTATGCCAATCGGCAAGGATACTTTACCAACTTAGCTGTACGGGTTGCCTGATTAGTCTCACTGATATAGAATGCCTCTACACCTTCCGGCAGTTCAACAGCGTGGTAGTCACTAAAGGTCTTGAACGACTTGTAAGGGGCAGACTCATCACCTACTGTATTCTTAGGATTCTGTGGCGTGCTGAAAGTATATGCACGGCGGATAGTATAGAATGGTGTGCCGTTATCATCGGTACCATTAGCATAGAGACGGATGTAATAGCCCTCATTTGCACCTTTCTTAGAAGGCAAGCCGAATTTGCAGGCTGTGAAAGTCTTGCCGTCACCGGTCTTTCCTGTTGTGAGGAAGTTTACATACTGAGTATTGGCTTTATCATCACCGTCTACTTTGCTGTAATCTGTAGACTCAATAGACTGTCCACTATTATTTATAAGAGACTTAGGAGCTACTCCATCCTCTGCATAATACAGGATATCGTCAGACTTGTTAACCTTGAAAGCAAAATCATAGCCGGCAGCCATTGGAACGGGAGCTTCCTTTCCGTCATTGTCCACATAAGTATAGTATCCTGCCTCGTTATAAGTCAGCTTATAAGCGTGGTCTGTCTGAACTGTTGCGTTTTCATTGCTCCAGCCTTTGTCATCTCTGTCGCCATCCACAGACCCCACAGCAGGTCCCATAATGAACAGGCTCTCTTCCTTTTTGATATAATACGTAGAAGTCTTGAGATTCATATAGAATGTGAAGCTGTTTGTTCCTTCATTTGGGAATACCATTATCATCTGCTGAACGTTATCAGTCTGTTCAGCCTTGCGTGCATAGAGCCCGCCGTGAAGAGCTGTTGCATTAAGACCTGTCCAGTTTGCCTCCACTCTGCCTTTAAGGTCGTTAACAGCTTTATCTTTTTCCTCTTGGCTCATGTCGGTATATCCTGCGGCAAGGGCCTCACTTTTATAGAAGTAGTCGCAACGCTCCTGCGGACGGATTACCTGTGCCCATATCAAGCCCCAGTCTTTATCACCAGCTCCCGTTGCATTTTCTATGGCAGCACTTGGAGCTACAACCATAGTATAACCACCTTTTTTCCAACCTTCCGCAGGCTTGTTTATAGTAACGCTATACACGATACTGTCAGCATCTGCAATTTCATCAGTTGATAAAGCTCCACTCTTATACCAAGACTTACTCATTTTCTTATGATAGTCCTCACCCTCTATATGTAGATCGTATGGATTAGCATCACCAGCATTGAAGTTACCAACCAAATAATATCCATTAACATCCGCAGCCTCCTTTCCAAAGTTCTCGGTATTTACATAGATACCGATGCTTCGGCTTGAACGGTTAAACAGCCATGTATATGATGTTCCGTTTGTTGCCTTTTCACGTTTGTCGCTACGTTTCAGAAGGAAGTTATGCTTAGCCGTACCGTCATCGTTAAGTTCTGCGTTCGGTATGGCATCATAACGCTCATAACGAACCACATTACCGATATTCTTGGTTATCCTTTTTTCCCTATCGTAGTCATTAGGAAACTCCGTATATGTGCCTTGATTGTCAGTTGATGGATATAGGGCATCTGTTTGCGCAAATCCCAACTGATACCCGTCGTTCATAGCATGAACGGTATATTTCTCTCCGCTGGCAGTCTCTATGTGATAATGTATCTCCTCCAGCCCCCTATTCTTCAATACAAAATCAGGGAGATTGAATGACCAGTGTGTAAGCACCTTGTCATAATCTCCATCGTCATCAACATTACGACGACGCGACGGCGACATTCTGAACTCAGGAAGGCGCTTGTTTCCGGTAAGTTCAGGACTTACGAAATACAGTTCATCATCAGGATTCATATCCATGTTCTGCACATAGAACTTCCATTTCCGTGCGCCGCCGACCTCCTCTTCTTTATCTTTCCAAAGGTTTATGCGATACTTTTTAATGCCGCTCGCTGAGTGTTTCAATGTAAAATACTCATTTCTCCATCCGTCTTCAGATGTTACTCTATCAGGTCCGAGTTCGTTAGACGGCCAATAGAAGTTGTCGAAACTAAACTTATCCACTTCCTTAAAGCCTTTATAATCGCAACCGAGATACTCCTTGTCGGCAATGGTATAGAACTTAAAGTTAAGGTCATCGCTGCTTCCTGTCAGATCTATGTCATAATAGAAATAGTTCGGTCCGGCTTTAGTGAACGCCTTGTTGTTAAAAGCCTCATTATCTGAAATAAGACGCGGACGTGAGGGATAGCCTTCAACACTGCTTGGAGCAGCATCTCCCTCATAGTATGCCACTTTCAGCCCATTATATTTTCCGTCATAGAAATTGTCCCATTTCAAGCGTATGGTATAAGTCGTGTTAGCCTTACGATTAAAGTAGAAAGATCTGTCTTCGTTTGGTTCTCCGCTTACTTCTGTATAAGTTCCTGCTGTAAGTGGCACATCATTATCACCTGAAGGAGCTATAATAAACGTCTGTTCCCCTCTTTTTATTTTAATACGGAAATAAGTCAGTCCTCCTTCTTCTTTATGAAATGTGTAGGAATAAATGTTATCCGCACTCTTGTGTCCCATTTCAAGAGTATAATCATACCAGTCGGTACCATTCAAGGCTCCCTTGTTGAGATACACGTTCTGTGCATCCTCCGCACTCATCGCGACAGGTATGGACAGCAACAGCATTGCCAATTGTAAGGCAAATAATATCCTTTTCATGTTTTTATAAATTGTCCGTTTAAATTCTATATGTTTTGTGATAAGAATCCGGCCTTCCCTTGCAGCAGATTTCCAATGAAAGGAAGGCCGGATGAATATAATGAAATAAGTTAATTAAGAATGTATATTGACATTATCTTACGGCTATCTTCTGAGTCTTTCCTCCTTGACGCTTAACATAAACGCCACTTCCAACCGGGCTACTTACTTTTATTCCATTCAACGTGAAGTACTCTACAGAAGCATTGTCTGCCGAGGAGTCAACTGTGCTGATGGCAGAAGCCGTAGACTTCTTAATAGAAACTGTCAGGGCATCAACATCTACCGCAATATCGTACTTGCCGGCTTCCGTGATATTCCATTTGTTGTCTTCACCACCGAACACCATTTTATTCTCATCGGTCGCATCGCGGACAAAGAATGTCTGGTCGAAACCTGTATGCTTGTTTATGGCGAATTTCAAATCACCAACGGCCAGGTCAACGGTAGCTGTAAACTTAAAAGGATTGGCTGCATCCTGCGTCATGGCAACACCGTCAGAGAGAGACCATCCGCCAGGAGCTGCATCACCGATAATCCAAAGGCCGGCGTGCTTAATCTGTTTCTCCTGATATGCAGACTTTGTAACTGTGATTTTCTCATTCTCCACATCACATACTATGTCATAGTTGGCTGCTTCCTTTACCTTGAACTTATTATCAGGACCATCATTCACACATAGTTTGTACTCAACACCCGAATCCATAACTATATCGTTGCTCTCCGGGCAAAGCTCACCACCCCACCCCGCATAGGTGAGGAACTTGAAGCCGTCGCCTTCATTGCTGATATACACAGTGGCCTTATACAGGTTAGGATTCTCCGCATTAGACAACACGATGCTGTTGTCTATGGAATAACCGCACCATACGGAACCGCCGACAATCATCAGACGGGACACGTCTATAGCCGCATTCGCCGTTAACACACTTGCCGCGAGCATTGCGCAGCAGAAAACTTTCTTTGTAAAACTTTTAAAACTCATATTGTTGTTCTTTAAAGTTAATATAATAGATTTATGGTCTAATCTTCCATATCGCCCCAGTCATCCCATACGCAATAGTGCTGCTTTCCCAATGCCTCTTCCGGACTTACAGTCTCACCATCTGGAAAGACCTGAATCTCATCGGTCTCCTGTTCTATGATATTCCCAGAATGGGCATCAAGCATCAGACATGAGCCGTATTTAGCTATAATATTGATGCTGGGCTTTATATATCTACGCCTCATACAAGAAGTTGTCTTCAGCGTTATCTTACCATCACTTTCCTGCCATTGCAGATATACATTCCCGGTGATGAAAGGGTATGCACTCTCACTCCGGTAACGGTATAATAGTCCTCACAGTCCATACCTTTTGCCGCCGTAACGCCATTAATGCCCGTAGCGAAGTCTATGACAAAGGCTTTGGCCGAAGATACTGACGACACTGGTAGCGAGAGATATGCCCTGTTGGCAGAGAGAATTCCGTCCTGAGCCGGATAGAAACCTATGCCCTGACTGCCGTTGGCAAGCAGGAAGTTCTTGTTACCACTATCTTCTGCCGAGACATAAGTGGGAGTTGTAACACCCTTAAAGTAGTTAAGATAAGTGTAACTGCCGGCACCGCGCGGCACGGCATAGCGTCCCGGTGTTCCATGCAGCAGCAAGCCGGTATTCGCCGGGACATCCTCCACATTCTGAACCACCAGTTTCATAACGTCTCCTGTCCCGGAACTTGCAGTTCCCGTGGCGATATAAGCCTTTAAGCTACCCTCCATATCACTGAAGTCGAGCGGCATATCACAGCAATATGTGGCATAACCTGTCTCACCTACTGTAACCAATGCGACATCAGCCTTATCCACATATATACGCATTGTGTTAAGATTGACTGTGATGTGATAGTTGCCAGTCTCCGCCACGGTGAACTTATAGTCGTTAGCACCGTTGTCATAAGCAGCATTTGTATTTGCTATAATATTGGCCGTATTGATGTTATACTGCTCATTGAAGTTGAAATTCTCATACTCGGCATTGTAGTGGGTGCATATACCGTAGTCCGTACCGTTTATAAACTTAAATGCTTTCGGCGTGCCGTCCGCATTGATGCCTGCGTCAAGACGCACGGTTGTCGTGTAAACACTGCCATCATCGTTAGCATTCATGCGTGTGGCCTTTCCTGTGTCCCATCCGTCTTCTGTCGCATCGCCTACTATCAGCAGCCGGTCTTCCACCTTTCCAAGCTCAAAAACCACCATCGACCAATATTCCAAAGATGGCAGAGTAAACATCACTTTGCCGTCCTTTTGCATGAAACTGAGTTCCTGCGGCGCGCCGCCGTGTGCATCCGGTGTAGCCACCCATACCCTGTTTACCGTCTGCGACATATCCACCGACACGGGAAGAGAGTACAGGGAGGTGGGTTTCGGGCGTGTGCCGTCGACATCGCGCCATGACAGATTGTCGTTTATTCCCTTGAAGTTGAGGAAGTGCACGACCTTCGATATACCTACGGTCTTTGCAAACGTCACCACATGGTCGAGCTGTGGCGGCCACGCGCATATATTCACGCCCGATGCCGTTGTGCTGGCAGTAGCGGGAAAGGCAAACTTTGAGGAAGCGTCACGCAGCAGGTTCTGATAGGCTGTAATAAAGTCGTAATAGCGTATCATCGCCGTCTTCAGCTCATCGGTCATGGCAAGCGGCGCAGCCGGGAAATACTCCCGGCTCAGCATATGGTCGCCAAGTTCGAGATGCGAGCCGCCAAGGGCAAACATAACAGCGTCGGTGAGCAACACGCCGGGAGTGTTCATGAACTTTTCATCATCAGACAGATTTCCCTTACCGGCCTTGTCATAGTTCATATATGCGGCAAATACCGTACGCAACGTATGGTCACTGAAGCGGTCGTTGTTCTTTATTATCTCATAAAGGTTGGCAAAGGCATCCTCAGACACATCTCCGTAGCCATTACCGTTGCCCCATACTTCGTTATAACAGAAGTCAACCTTACCTGTCTTGAGTATGTTTTCGGCACCATAACCCGACACTGCATTCATGACAAGCCGCTTGTCTGGATGTGCAGACTTCATAGCGTTGATGAATGATGCGTATCCACTGGGCAGATCAACCTTGTTGTTGTCTGAATCGTAGCGGTCGCCGCGTCCTCCGAGCTGGTCTATCTGATAGCCGTCAAAGCCAAAATTATCATACACCTCAGAATTGCGTTCCTTCATATATGCCTGCCATCCGGCATTGCCTGGATTCTCAAGGTATATGTTGCTTTGCCAGTTTGACGGAAGTCCGTGGAAGTCCTGATAGCGGTTACCGTTTCCGTCATAGGCATAAAGGTTCCATTCCTCCTTTACCCCGTCATTCTCCGCGCCTTTCCATGCGCCGAAACACAGGTTATAGAATATTGACTTCATGCCGTATGAGTGCTGCACCTCGATATATTTTTTCACATACTCAATACCGACCCAACGGTTGCTGACGTCCTGATACCTTTGTGTGAGCGAACCGTCACCGTTGAATTTTACAGGCTCATGATGCATCCAGTGCCAATCCTGAAACTGTACACCGTTTATGTGCAGACGGTTCAGATACTTCATCTCCGCCTCTATGTTTGCATCTTTGTCTATGGAACCGTTCTTGTTGTCGAAATCCGCCACGAACCCGTAGCGCGGAAAGCGCGTCCAGTCGCTTGACACGTCAACGGCGATAGTACCTATAATAACTTCATTCCCGTTATCCAGATAATAAAGGTCTACCATATATCCCTTGAAGTCTGTCGACGGAGGTGTCCATGTCCATTTATTATCCTTTGCGACATCATTAAGTTTATGTTCCTCCACTACCGTCAGACCATGCCGGTAGCGGACAATGGTATTAGAGGGAACGTCTCCATCGGCGGTAAACATTACCGTCTGACCGGGATTGTAACACGCCCGGTCGGTGGAAAGTTCCACTCTAAAATCTGAGGAGAGCGTGCCCGCGCTTATCTTCAAACAGACCAACGCGAGCAAGATAATCATTGTTATCCTTCTCCTCCTTGAATCAAGAAAATTAAAACTGATTCTCAACATAATATACAACTACTATTAAAAAACCAACTTAAACTATCTATTTGTATTTATGAGTTCGGTGATTTCCAATCATAATCCGTTTGCGTTATTTGTTACCGAGGCTTGGTAATGTGATTACCAAAGCCTTGTAATCAAAACGGTAAGCATTAAACGCATGGCAACAGAAACTATTTCAAGGTTCTGAGCCCTTTCAATGCCTCTTTGTCCTTTGCCTCAATGATGCTGATGGCATATCCGCCACCCGGTGCAGCCTTCAGTTTCAATGCGGTCTTGGCCGTTATCACGCCTGTGGTGATTACGTATGCCTGCGGATTGGTCTTGTAGTGGGCATCCTTTGCATCGGCATATACGGTAGCGATATACTTCTTGTCTTTATCAAGGAAGTTGAACTTCAATGCTGATGTGTGTCCGTTCTCGCCAGAAGTACATCCTACGAACCAGTTGTCAGTGCCTTTAGCCTTGCGCGCCACAGTGATATACTGTCCCGGCTCAGCCTCAAGATACTTGCTGTCGTCCCAGTCTACAGCCACGTCCTTGATAAACTGGAACGCATCCATGAAGCGCTCATAATTCTCAGGTATATCAGCCGCCATCTGCAACGGGCTGTACATTGTGACATAGAGAGCCAATTGGCGTGCCAACGTAGAATTTACATGATTCTTATTGTTGGGGTTCATCTTGTCCATATCCATCTCAAAGATACCCGGTGTGTAGTCCATCGGACCGCCTTGCAGACGCGTGAATGGAAGTATTGTCGTGTGGAAAGGCTTGTTGCCGTTCGTAGCCTCGTACTCCGTGCCTCGTGCTGCCTCGTTGCCTATAAGGTTTGGATATGTGCGGCAGAGTCCTGTCGGGCGCACGGCCTCATGGGCATTGACCATAATATGGTGTTTGGCTGCCTCTTTCACCGCATACAGGTAGTGGTTGTTCATCCACTGGCCGTAATGATGCTCGCCACGTGGGATGATGTCGCCCACATAACCGCTCTTCACAGAGTTGTAGCCATATTTGTTCATCAAGTTATAGGCTGCTTCCATGTGGCGCTCATAGTTACGGACAGATGCCGATGTCTCGTGATGCATCATCAGGCGTACGCCTTTGGAATGGGCATATTCATTGAGTTTCTTGATGTCGAAGTCAGGATACGGCGTAACGAAGTCGAAGACATAGTCTTTGGAATGGCCGAACCAGTCTTCCCAACCGGTATTCCATCCTTCAACAAGCACTTGGTCGAAACCATGTTTGGCTGCGAAATCAATATACTTCCTTACATTCTCATTGTTGGCTCCATGCAGTCCATGAGGTTTCACCTTAGTGTAATCAGTCTCATCAAGCATAACCGAAGGCAGGTCGTTGGTATATGACCACTGCTGAGAGCCGTTAATCATCTCCCACCATACACCAACATACTTGACAGGCTTAATCCAAGATGTGTCCTCATACTTGCAGGGTTCGTTAAGGTTGAGGATTAGATTCGATGAAAGCATATCCCGCGCATCATCGCTGATGATGACAGTACGCCACGGAGTCTGGCAGGGTGTCTGCATATGTGCCATATTGCCCTGCGCATCGGGCGTGAGCTGCGATGTGAAGATGAAGTTCTTGTCATCGAGGTCGAGATGCATACACGAGTAATCCACCAATGCCGCCTCGTGGATATTGACATAGATACCGTCGGCTGTCTTCATCTGAAGAGATGTCTGCACGCCCGTAGGAGAGAATGATGTCTGCGAGACATTGCCGCAAATGGCATCTTTCATCAAGCCCCTTATCTCCGAGAGTTTCGACTCTGTGTAGTCATACTCCTGTGTGTCGTAGTCGCCGGGAATCCACCATGCGGTGTTGTCGCCACTCATAGCAAACTGTGTATGCTCGGCTTTTACGACGAAATAAGGCAAATACTGCTGCTGAGGGAACTCATAGCGGAAGCCCACACCATCATCATAAACACGGAAGCGGAGATTCATGTAGCGTCCGTTAGACGGTTTCTCCAATTCCACGAACATCTCATTGTAGTGGTTGCGTATGTCGCGTGTCTCTCCCCATACCGGCTGCCACGTCTCGTCGAAAGTGGATGTCGTGGTGTTGTTAATACGGAACGAATCCATGAGCGAGTTTTCCTCGTTGAGTTCTATTCCGAGAGTACTCGGCTTGACGACAGTCTTGTTTTTATAACTAACCGTATATGTCGGAACACCTTTCTCATTCAGAGAGAAACTAAGGCTTATATTGCCGTTCGGAGAAATCACAGTCTGAGCCTGTGTCACCATTGGCATAAGCAGTAGTGACAGTAATAAATAAGTAAGTTTCATATTGCTTTTTTAAGGCCTCACCCCCAGCCCCTCCCCAAAAGGGAGGGGAGTAAAATGCTTTATCTTATAACACGCCCCAATGTGAACGCTTTATGCCGGTATTCACTCCCCTCCCTTTTGGGGAGGGGCTGGGGGTGAGGCTGGTGTTTTTTGTTTGTCTGTTATTTACTCAATCTAACAATCTTACAGCCGTGTGCAGGGATATTGACAGACAGCGATGTTGCCTTGCCCTCATCAATATGTTCCCACAAATCGCGTACGTTCCACTCTCCGCTGATACCAAGAGTACTGAAGTCTACCGAGCGTGTGGAAGTAACCGCATCACGGTTGAACAGTCCTATCACGTAATCACCGTTAGACATCTGCCCGTACCATATCTCGTTGTTCTTGTCAATCAGGTTGTCGGTAACGGGCTTGCCCACAAAACCGTCCTTGTTGAGTTCAAGCATCTCGGAGTTGGTATAGAACTTCAGGTTGTCTCCTATGGTTGACGGCTGGTCGGACACTGTTACCGGACCGCCTGCCATCAGTTGGAGTGAAACCACGGTCTGACGCTCATTGTCCGTGTCAAACGTGTTGAGACGTATGAAGTCACCATCAAGGATAACCTTGTTGCGGCCTGCTATGTGTGACCAATACGTGAAACCGTCGAACATATTGTTGCAATTAGGCCATGTGGTGTACGACTGTCCCTTGTTGGCCGACGAGCAGTGGCTCCATCCGCCGTTTCCAGTATCGGCAACTATACGTACCATATTGCCGTATTGGGCCTCGATCTCGGCATCGTTGTACATATGAGGCATCACAAGCGATGTGAACACTCCATATTTTTTCGCAGCGGTGGCGATATAGTACATGGCGAGGGCATAGTCCTTGCGGCCATAGCCGTGACCGACGATACCCATACCGCGGTCCTTGCCGTCTTCATACCATGAGAGGAAGTCCATACGGATGAACTTCACACCCATCTCACTGTAATGCTTGAAGAATCCGTCGATATACTCCTGTGCACCCGGATGGCTTGCCACAACCCAGTGGAACCATGTGTCGTTATTGCTCGGATACCACACGTCCTTGTCGGTCTCCTTATTATAATAGAGGTCGCCCGTATAGTCCGTACCTTCTATCTTGGTTTCTCTCGGACCGTGTATCCAAAGTGGATTGTCATAAACACCAAGCTGGAGTCCCTTAGCCGCACATTTTGCCACAAGGTCTTTAAGCGCGACAGAGCCGTAGTGGGTCATATAGCCGGTCTCGTCATTGGCGAGCATGGGGATAAAGCCATCGGTACATACCATATTGTAGCCGTATGGCTTCAGGTCGGTAGAAACCCAGTCGATAATATTGTCCCACTGGGCAGAGGTGAGATCCATATCACTGTTGCTCACGCCTTTAGCCTGTTCCATCATACAATACTCATAAACGCTCCAATAGAGGGGAGCCTTGACATTGTCGTGTACGCCTTCTACTGCCGGAATATCCGACAGGTCGTATGTGGGCGGATAATTCATCTCTATATCATCGGTGCAAGAACCCAGCACTGTGGCTGCGGCTATTGCCATTGTCAATATTGCCTTATTTTTCATCTTTGTATATAAATTAAGATTATGTTACTTCAGTTCTTTACCACGGATATTGTCCAGTGTTCAAGGTCGAACGTTATCGTATAGTTACCAGTCTCCGTAACCTTCCACTGGTCATCAGGACTTGTAGTAAACACAAAGTCGGAAGCGGCAACACCGGCAGACGAGATTTCCACTCCGGCTTTAGACGGACGAAGGAACGGACAGGAGAATGTTCCGTCTTTCACCAAGCACGCTTTCATATTGCCCTCGTTAAGATTGCCTGTCCAAGTAAAGACATACGGATTATTGGTGTCTTTTGTAAACTCGCTTGCATTGTCCATGCTCCATCCGTTGGGTGTGGCATCGCCAATCATAAACAATGTCTCGGTCTCGATAGGCTCATTATCGCCGCCAGGCTCATCACCACCTCCAGCTTCGCCAAGATACTCAGCGTTAACGGTTCCGTGCTCAAGGTCGAAAGTGAGTCGGTAGTTTCCTGCATTCTCAACAACCCATTTGTCATCTGGTGAATCTGTGAATACGATATCCTTACTTTCAACGCCACTCTTATTTATCTTGCAGCCGTTTGAAGCAGGACGTATGAAAGGTACGCCCCAATCACCTGTGGCGATACAAGCTTTCAGCTCGCCTGTCTTCAGTTCACCCTCATACTCAAAGATGTATTTCGACTTTTTCTCTATCTGTGTAGGCGCGTCGATATTCCATCCACAAGGAGCAGCCTCACCAATAATATACAAGACATCGGTTTCTATCGGGTCAAACACTATCGGCTCCTGTTCCTTATCTCCGAGATACTCTGTACTCATTGTCCAGTTGCGCAGGTCGAAAGTCAGTTTATACTTTCCGGCTTCCGTCACCTTCCATTTATTGTCCGGGGCTCCTGCCCACATAGCAAACTTGGCGTCGTTAATGGCGGTCTTTGAAATCTCCGTTCCGTTACTCTCGGGGCGGATAAAGCCCACATCAAAACTGCCTGTAGTCAGACAGAGTTTCATCTCTCCTGCATTAAGTCCGCCTTCCCATGTGAACACCAACGGATCTTCCTCTGAAGCAGTCAGAGGCGTGGGGGCATCGATGCTCCATCCGTTTGGTGTGGCATCACCGACCATGAACAGTGTGGATGTCTTTATCGGCAGATTACCCTCGTATATCACTAAATCTTTCTCATCATCGCAACCCGTCATACCCACTGCAAGTACGAATCCTGCGATTACGGAAAATATATGTTTCAGTTTCATATTCATTGTATTTTAAAGCCTCACCCCCGCCCCCTCTCCAAAAGAGAGGGGAGTGATTACCGAAAGGGGTGATATACTTTGGTTCTTTACTTTTTTACATTTCTAATATTTAGGTCTCAAGACCTTCAATCTTAAAATATTAAAACCTCAAGACCTTTAACCTTAAAATCTCAAGACCTTTAACCTTAAAACCTTATTTATTATATCCCGGGTTCTGCACAAGGTTGTGGTTTGAGTTCAGGATCGGACGCATTATCGGGAATATCTTTGTATGGTCGTCAGCATCAGGCTGTTTGTCCCACCATGTACCTGTGCAGAACTTGCCAAAACGTATAAGGTCGATACGGCGGCGGCTTTCAGCGAAGAACTCACGTCCCCATTCATCAAGCATCTCATTCATATTGAGAGTTGCGTCTCCCTCCGGGGCATACAACACCTGTTGAAGTTCATTTGCAGGATAGTTTCTGCGACGGACACTGTTGAGCAATTCTGCGGCTTCCTCCTTTTCACCGGCACGCAGTTTGCATTCGGCAAGCGAGTAGATAATCTCCGGCAGACGTATCTCGGTATAGTCGCTTTCCATCTGTCCTGGATCATCATCGCTATAGAACGGATACTTTGCAAAATGCCATCCAGAGTTGTGGTCGCCATCGCGCAGCGTACTGCTGCCGGCTGTGAGCCATCTGTCGGGAGCAAGTCCCTGAAACTTACCTACTGCATCACGGATATAGAGTTCATAATCCACTTCCGGTGCCTTCACCCTCTTTGTATTGCCATTCTCATCCTTGTATTCCAAATAACCAAAGAAGAACATTCCCTCGCGTTTGCTGTTACCGAGATTACGGTAGAGTTTCAAACGTTCGTCATTCGCATACTTGCGGAATTTCTGTATAGGCATACCGAGCTCGTAATTGTAAAGTGTGCCGTTGGGCGCATAGCTCGGTGATGCCGCGTATTTGGTGTTATGGTCTCCTGCCTTCGACTTTGAATCGTTGAGATAATAACGGGCACGGGCCGGTGTTGTCCACCAGTATGTATCACTCTGATACTGCCAATAGGCATAGCCTGCTGATGCGGGGAAGCCGAATATCACCTCGTCGCAAGTCTCGTTATTCCAGTCGAATGCCGCATCCCAACGGTCGGCAACTTCATACTGACCGTACTTGCCGTCAAGTATGTCCTGAGCCACTTGAGCGCACTCCGTATATTTCGGTTCGCCTATATAAACCTCTGAATTAAGGTAAAGACGCACCAACAAAGATGCTGCGGCTGCCTTTGTCCACTGTCCCTGTACATTGGCGTTACTTCCAAGAACATCTTTCGAGACAAGCAAAGGAATACATTCCTTAAGCTCACTCTCAATGAAGTCATAAATTACTTTAGGCTCTACCTGACTCTCTGTATTCAGTGATACGTCACTATAGCTCACGGCAAGTGGAACATTGCGGAATGCATCAAGCAAACGCAAGTAGAACCACGCACGCAGCACACGGCACTGTGAGGAAAGGTTATCAAACTCAGCCTGTGAGAAGCCGAAACGTTCGGCGCTAAGTTTTGAAAGATCTTCGATAACATAATTACACTGCATGATACCCTGGAAGCATCCGTTCCATTCTGTCTGCGCATCGCCGCCGTCTTCAACGTCCCACTCATGGTAGTGCAGGCGACGCCACTTGCCGCTGTCGTCCCACCATCCGTCACGGGTCGGGGTTATAAGCTGGTCGGCCGGAAGCTCATTGAGCACATGACGGCTCTGGATGCTCCAGAACGCGTGCTCAAAAGGACGGAACGTAGCGCGTATAACATCCATCTTTGTGTTATAATAGTTTTGGGTTCCGACCTGATCATAGAGAGTCTCGTCAAGGTCGGTGCAGCTTCCTAATGTCGTGCCTAAGAGAGCTGCCGATATGATATATCTGAATAGTTTCATTATCTCTTGTTTTTATTGTTTCTGAAAGTCGTTTACTTGTCAAACTCGTTTACTCTATTAGAAATCAACCTGCAAGCCAACGATGAACTGGCGTGTAGACGGGAAATAGGTGCGTGAGCCCTGACCGCCGGGGTTAAGTCCGTTAACTTGATATGTAGACGGATCCACACCGCTAAACTTGGTTATTGTGAAGACATTCTTCATAGTACCGTACACACGCAGACGATCGAGGAAACGCCAGTTCTTGGGATTGAAAGTGTATCCAAGTGTCACCATATCGAGCTTCAGATAGTCACCGCTCTCCAAGAAGTAATCGCATACCACAGGATTGGCGTCTGCCGAGATGCTGAAGTTCTTGCCGTATGCCTTGTCGAGCCTGTTTCCGGTGAAGTTGCGTGTTCCGTAATAGAAGTCGTGTATGTTGAATATGTCATAGCCGAAAGCTCCACGGAAGAACAGAGACAAGTCGAAATTACGATAACGGAAGTTATGGCTTGACGACATGGTGAACTTAGGCATACCGTTGCCTACTACCTGTCGGTCGGCATCTGTCGCCTGTGACGCGCGGATGATGTCTCCTTCCTTGTCGTACACGAGCCACTCGCCATCAGTTGTGTGTCCTGCATATTTCCACATATAGAAGTTACCAAGCGACTCGCCTTTCTGTATGCGCTGCAGATTGTAGTAGGGATACGGATCTTCGGTACCGCATACGTCATAATAATCTTGACCAACATACTGCGAGTTGCTGAAGTCGACGAACTTATTGCTCATCGTTGAGCCGACTAAATTGAAGTCATAAGAGAAATCTTTGGTGTTTACAGCCTTGAAGTTCAGGTCAAACTCAAAACCGGTATTCTTCATCGTACCCACATTCACGAATGTCTCATCAAACAGGTATGGCGGAACTGACACCTTGTAGTTTCCAAGCAAATCCTGCTGACGGCGGCAGAAATAGTTCAAGGAACCGTAGAAGCGGTTATTGAACATAGAGAAGTCGATACCGATATTCCAGTTCTTACCTTTCTCCCACTTCAAGTCCGGATTGACATTCTTTGACGGTCCCCATACCTGGAAGTATTTTCCACCATAATAATAATATCCAAAACCGTTCATGGTATTCAGTGACAGATAGCTGCCGAAATCCTGATTTCCGGTAACGCCATAGTCGGCACGTAGCTTGAGGTCGTTCAGCCATGAGAGGCCTTTCATGAAGTTTTCCTGTGATATACGCCAGCCCACAGATACAGCAGGGAAGTTACCCCACTTGTTGGCGGCACCGAACTTTGACGAGCCTTCATGACGCAAAGAAGCTGTGAACATATATTTTCCGTCATAATCGTAGCTCACACGTCCGAAGAAGGCTATCAGCTTGGCATCGTTTCTATAACTTCCCATACCAATCTCGCCTTCTTCTTTGGCAAACTCACCTGTACCGAGATTGTCTGAGCCGAGTCCGTCGTTTGGAAAATCCTTGTTTGATGCATTAAATCCTGAATAATGTGAATACTGGTAGGAATATCCGGCCATACCTTTTATATTATGCAGACCTATGCTTCCGCTATAGTTTGTCAGCCACTCCATCACATACTGTCTCTCACTCGAATATGAACGGCTTGCCTCACCGTCACGTCCGCTGTTGATGGCTATGGTACTTGTTGACGGACGGAACCATGAATTGTCATTTGTATACTGATGGTCAGCAAACATGAGTTGCGTACTCAAACGATGATTGCCGCTGCTTTCACCGGCAAGAAGAGGTAGCAGATTCAATTTCACTGTTCCATCCCAGTCGAGCAACTTCGTATCGCCATGGTCTTTCTCCAACTTCTGGCGTTCAACAGGGTTGGAACCAACCACCTGTCCCTGAAAATTATAATAAAGGTTAGGATTTTCCGGATCCATGAGCGGTGTAGTTGGATTTGCCTCTATGGCATCTTTAAATACACTCCAATCTGCCTGATCGCGGTATATGACACGCGGGGCGATATTCGCCGTCAACGTAAAGAGACCGCCTTTGGTAGTATGCATGAGTGAGGCTCGGGCTCCGTATTCCTTACGGGCCGAACGCAAGTCGATACCTTTTGCGTCACGATAGTCAACACTTACTCGGTAGTTGCTCTTATCGTTGCCGCCACTGAGCGTGAGGGTGTGCTGCATGGTTGTTCCGGTACGGCTCACAGCATCGAGCCAGTCGACATTGCCGCCAAGGTCAACGCCATTGTCTCCCCATCCGAGACGTACGTCACGATACTCATCGGCACTCATCATGTCGAGTTCCTTAATAATGGTATCCCAAGAATACATACCGGAATAAGAGGTGTGTACCCTGCCGTCCTTGCTGCCTTTCTTTGTCGTCACTACGATTACGCCGTTAGAACCGCGCGTACCATATATGGCAGACGCTGCACCGTCCTTGAGAATATCAAACGAAGCTATGTCATTAGGGTTAATATTCGTAAGGTTTCCTCCAGGCACACCGTCAATGACAATCAGAGGGCCAAGTCCCGCTGAGCGCGATGACACGCCACGAATCTGGATGCTTGCCTGATTATTTGGGTCGCCGGCACCGGTATTGGTGATAGAAACACCCGGCACCTTGCCCTGAATCATCATCGACGGATCGAGTGAGCTGATGGTAAGGAAGTCTTTCTCGCCGACATGAGAGATTGCAGAAGTCAGCTCTTTCTTGTCCATCGTACCATAACCGATTACGACGACTTCGTTCAGAACATCATTCTTTTCTTTAAGGGTAACATTAATAACGCTGCGTCCGTCCACAGCCACATTCTCAGTCTCAAAACCTATATATGAGAAAGAGAGAGTAGATTTTGCCGGCACCTCTATAGAGTAATTACCGTCCAAATCCGTAACGGCACCCACTCCGGTCTTAAGGTTTCTAACACTTACCCCAATCAGCGGCTCGCCACCCGGGTCTTTTACAGTACCGGTAATCTTTGTTTGCTGCGCATAGGCAGATACCCCCCCTAAGAACAGCAGCAACATTGTCAATAAAGATAGCCGATACTTTGCAGTCTTACTTCTAAATTGTTCCATGTTTTTGTACGTTTTATTGTTAATAATATTTCTGTATAGGTCTTTAATTAATTGCCAAAAGCGTTCTTGAATCCACTTTTTATAATGAGTGGTTCATTCTTTTGCAAAGATATAACAAATAGGTAATCATTATTTATCAAAGTACATAGCAAGTACATTTCCTGACACACTTCATTTAAGATAACATTCTAAATATCAACAAATTACATATAATCAAGAAATGTACTCAAAGTACAATATTGAAATTATTTTACCATTACTTATGTTAACTCTAATACGATATAAGTTATTTTACATACCGTTTTGTAACCCCATTACGATCCACTAATATACATAATCCTCTACCGGGACTTTTCATTTTCATTCCCTGCATATTAAAATACGCAGGTTTGACAAACATATCACCATCTGCTCTCGGTTTATCTATTCCCATAGTAACATTTTCTTTGCTTAGATACTCATCCCGTTCACCAAGAAAAGTTCCAATGAGTTCCTCTGTCATGGTATTCAGTTCCAAACGATAATATCCATCTCGCGAGATAGTCCATTTCAGGTCATCCCCACCAGAGATACGGGCATCTGTCTTGCCTTCTGCCAAAGCATCGCTTACATACGGATGATACGTAGCCCGGAACCAATCTTGCGCTGTAAGTATCTTGAATTTATTAGGTTCGTCGGCTGTTTCATCCCAACCTATGCGCAACTCGCCTTCCCATACCATGACTTCCGGCTGGTTGGGGTCCGGATAGAAACGGCAACTGTTGGCATCCCAATAATTCCATTTCAATTCGCAGCAACCGCCTACGAGATACAACACATTACTTGGTTTGAACATCCTGGCAAGATATGTCTTGCTGTTTTTATCAAGATATATGTTATAATCACCGGCTACGCTTACGCTCCAACCATTGGCAGACTTGTCAGCCGAATACAGCGGACTGTAATATCCTTCACCAAAAGTAATGTCTACTTCCTGAAATCTCGGAACAAAATATTTGGTTTCAGCAGTCTCCTTCTCTGTATTCATCAATTTGAGGAAACCCTGTTTGCACTCAAACGCCACCTTAAACTCCGCGTTATGGTATTCTGACAATTCTATCACACGATTGTCCACAGCTGTTCCTGTAAGATAAAACTTATCTGCCCATGCCGTTGCAGCGGCAGTCTTGCTAAATTTCATCCTCATACTGTTCAGGTCTACCGTAATGGTATATTTACCGCTTTCCGCAACTTTGAACTTGCAGTCCTTACTTCCATCAAGAGCCCAGTCTGCATAAAAAGCAAGAGAATAGCTTACTTCAGGTTCGGCCGTGATACCGGAAGCCGTAGCAACAATATGCTTGTGCCAGGCTTCACGCGTGTTCATAAACTTAAATTCCTTACCGCCGTTAAGTTCACCTGCCCATTCCAACACGCCGGGAGCGATACTCATCATACTGGGTGCCTGCCCCAAGTCCCATCCTGTAGCCACAGCGTCACCTACTATATATAATTGTGTGTACTCTATTGAGTTCGACATTCCGCCAAAAGCCTTTACAGGGCATATCAGCGTAATCATCATCATGAGAAAACCATATTTCTTCATATTCCTATTATTTATATATTTTACTTACTGTAACGTCCTTATCGGCTTCCACCCGGCATATATACATTGATGTATTAAGAGCTGTCAGGTCTTCCTTAAAGCCTGAAATGTTTGAGTAGCTTCTATTTATCTGTTCCATTCCGACCGGATTGCAGATAGACAGGCTCACACTTTTCTTATTCTCACCGAAATCTGCATTCAACGTATTGCTCCCCTTGTCGTAAGAGATAGTAGTCTGACGGGCGTTCACTTTCGAGACGCCCGTCTTGCCAGAATAACATACTTCTGCCGTAACAACTTCTGAACAATCCTTCTTCGGAAGTTCCACGGTCAGACATTTTGAACTTTCATCATAGCTCCACTTGCCGTTAGCGAGTGCAGTTCCATTCACCTTAACACTCTCAGGAAGAGTAGCGTTATATATTCTGAGAGTCCACCGGCGTGCTGACGGCAGTCCTTCTGTAATGCCCTGACGCGCTGCGATGGTATAAGTCTCTGTCATTCCGTTTACGGTATGTGAGAATTCCGTAACGGCATACTTAGCTGCATAGTCTGCATTATCTTCGTTGTCTTCGTACAAAGAACCGTTTCCCTCACTGCCGGCCACAATATTCAGAATCATATTCTCCGGTCTTTCGGTTACATTCTTCACTGTCGGCGGATTATATGGTATCATGGCATTGGCGTTGAAGAAATAAGGTATCTGATTCATCGTGAAGTCCATTGTCTTCACGCAACCGCCGTCGATAAGTTCGTTTGTAGCCGCGCTCCACCATTTTCCTTCCGGAAACCATATTTTCTTCGCTGTGGTAATACCGTTGGCCGATGCCTCCGTCACAGGTGCTACAAGGATATTGTCGCCGAAGAAATACTCTCCCTCATATTTATATGCCTCTTCCGTCTCCGGATATTCATAATAGAGCGGACGGCACATTCCGATACCAGTGTCGTATGTCTTGCGTGCCATAGTATAGATGTAGGGGAACAAGGCATAACGCAACTTCACGGCCTCACGCATAACAGGGAAATTCTCAAACTTCCAAATACGTCGCTCTATGCGGCTATCCTTTGTCGCATGGGTGCGGAATATCGGAGTAAACACGCCGAACTGTATCCAGCGGAGCACTAATTCCGGGTCGTTTACGGTCTTTTCATCGGTAAACGCGTGTCCGCCGAGGTCGTGTCCCCAATAAGCATAACCCACATTGGATGCCGTAGAAGTGAAATAAGGCTGGAATGCGAGCGTCGGGAAATTGATAAGTGCATCGCCCGAGAAACCTATCTGATAGCGATGGCTGCCCAAGCCTCCCCAGCGGTGGAAGATTACGGGGCGTCTGTCGGGACGGTTTCTCACCATATCATTATAAAAAACATGGTTACACCAGAATGTTTGTCCAAGTCCTGAGGTGTACGGACTTGTGAGATGCTGCTGCCAGTCGAGCCACCAGAAGTCCACTCCCTCACCCTCATGAGAGCGTATTATCGTGTTGAAGAATGCTTTTGAGTAGTCTGCATAGTCCAAGTACCACGGAATGTTATTGCCGTTGACATATTTTCCATTGAGTGCGGAGCTAATCTGAGCGAAATACTCTGGCGACTCCGTCTTGTCGATACCGTCTGCCGGGTGCAGGTTGAGGGCAATCTTGAAATTCTTGTCGTGTATTTCCTTGAGCAATCCCTTGGGGTCAGGTATTAGATTGGTGTTCCACGACCAGCCCGTCCAGCCGCCTATGCCTGCCGACTGGCTGTTGGCGTCGCCGTTCCAGTGCCAGTCCATGTCAAGTATCATGACATCGGCAGGTATATCGTTATCAGCAAGGTCTTTCATTATCTGACGGTAGTCGTCTGCTGAATATGATTCATACTTGCTATACCAATATCCGAACACGTAGGCCGGCGGCAATGGTATCTTGCCAGCTATCTTCGTGAAGTCGCATATAGCCTTTTTATAGTCTGAACCGTAGCCCATAAAATATGTATCCATCGCGTAAGGGTCGGTGCGTTCTGCCCACCAGTCGAAGCCCATATCTCCGTTTGGCGCAAACGCGAACGAGCGGCTTCCATCCGGACGTGCTTTAGTCCAGGAGTCATCTATCACCGCCCATCCCGAGCGTGAGATTATACCGTCTTCCATTTCTGCACGCTTGTTGTCGCCGTTGCTGCCGTCAAGCGTCCTGCAAGTTCCTTTCAGATTTAGCGGATCAGGTTTTCCCGGATACCATAACACGTTTTGTCCGTTGTGCTTCATCACTACCGAGAGGTTTGCCGGAGATGCGGGGATGGTTCTCGGGTCGGTATTCTTACGATACTTCAATGTCAGTTTGTCGGTCGTTATATACACGAAGTCGCTGTCTTCGCTTTTCGTGAAGCTCGGCACGGCATCCATCTTGCGGTTCTGTACTACAAAGGTGGCCCGGTCTTCAAACACACCTTTATCACTATATTCTATACGAATCATCTCGGGAGTGAGAACTGTAAATCGGGCATTTCCCGATTTTACGATTGCGTTGTCATCAGCTTTTGGCTGCTGACCGGATACCGCTGTCGACAAGAACACGCAAAGACATCCGAAAACATTTCTTAGGTTAATCGTCATTTTCATTCAATAATAAATTTAATTTTAATTATTAATTAATGTGAGTTCTATATTTTTCAAGTCTTTTTCCCGCCCTGCAAAGACGTGGTTATCTTGGCTCACCCGATAAATATAAGGGAAGTCTTTTATTAGATATTATGTCGCCCTTTGCACACATTTTACGCCATGCTGTCTTAATACAGATTTACTTCAGAGTATTTAAGCCTGAATTACTCCGGTACTGAAGCCAAAATACTTGAGTAATCAGGCCGGAATTACTTGAGTAATCAGAGCGGAATTACTTGAGTACTGCGCCCAAATTACTCGAGTATTGCGCCATAGTACTATGCTGTTCGACAGAAATAGGTTGCCCCCTGTATTTATCGGATGAGCCGTTATCTTGGGTTGTTTTGATTACAAGAGCCTCGGTAATGATATTACCAAGCCCCGGTAACGCAACCATGTGTTGCTGCGTCTAAGCTAATCTGCCGTAACAGGTCTGAGCCTTATGGTTATTTCAGGCAGTAATCCTTAATGGCGGGAAGCATTAATGCTATGCGCAATGATTTCGAACACAAAATTATAAAAAACTTAGTCTTTTGATTCTCTCATGTACACAATCGGTACATTCCACTGTCATATACGATTCATTATTCCTCTATATATCAATTATTTACATTATTCCATAAAAATAGCGTAAGTACATTAGGCACTTTTATTTTTTTTGATTATCTTTGCATAAGATAAGCTGCACCTCAGCAATTTAGAACAAGTTCTATTGCGTTCGGTTTGCATTATCTTTGCATAAGATAAGCTGCACCTCAGCAATTTAGAACAAGTTCTATTGCGTTCGGTTTGCATTATCTTTGCATATAAATTAATATAATATCTATGAAAAGAACCTTTACAATCATCATACTTCTGACATCCTACTTGTTTGCCAAAGCAGAGACACAAGCGTTATATCAAAAACTCGACAGCGTGATAGCAAAGAGAGAGCAATACACGCAAGACAAGGAGCAAAAAATAGATATGATAAAGAAGAGCGCGCGAGTCGTAACAGACAAAATCACGCTCATGAAATTGTATAACGAGATATACAACGAGTACAATCACTTCCGCTTTGATTCTGCAATGACATACGCTAAGAAAGGTCTCGAACTCGCTATAAAGGAGAAGAATGACTACTATTATTGTCTGAACACTATTCACGAAGCCATGTTGCTTGCCACGGGCGGACTATACAGCGAGGCTAAGGCAAATCTGGACCAACTGACCGAAGGCAAGATGGACTCGACCTTGCTCTATGAATATAATCTTGCGCAATACTGGCTCTACACTTACTGGAGCGACTACTGCAACGACAGCGAATACAGAACCGTTTATTGGGAAAACAAGATTAAATATCTGAAGCGAACCGTTCCTCTTGCCAAGAAATATCCCAACGACTACAACTATCTCATGGGGGAATATTTCATGTATGTTGTCGGCGACGGACACAAGTCATTGCCTTATTATAATAAGGTGATAGAGAACGAGCCTTATAACTCACGCCTCTACTCCACCGCCTGCTTTGCCATATCGTGTATATACGCTGCCTTGGGGGATGAGGAAAAACACGAGGAATATCTCATAAGGACCGTGATAACCGATGTCGTTACGCCGGTAAAGGAGAATCTCTCGTTTCAGGAACTGGCCATGCTGCTGTTCAGGAAAGGAGGCGACAGCCAACTGAAACGGGCGGAACAATACATACAGCTATCAATGGAGGATGCCAAGTTCTATAACAACAGGCTGCGCATCATCGACAACTCCAATAAACTGCCGGCCATCATATCCAAATACAAGGAGATGATGAAAGAGCAAAACGACAAGTTGCGCAGCAGTCTGACATGGACTATAATCTTATTGTTGGGACTTATCGTCTCACTGGCATTCATTATCAGACAGAACAAACTGCTCTCGAAGCACCGCCGGAAGATTGCGGAAAGCAACCGGCAACTGACGGAACTGAACAGTGAGCTGGCATTACTGAACAGCGGTCTGAAACAGTCAAACACTAAAATGCAGGTAACAAACGTGAAACGTGAGGCTCTTGCAAAACTCTATATCGACTTATGTTCGAAATATATCGAGCGACTCAGCAAATATCAGAAGCTGGTATGCCGCAAAATAAAGGCAAATCAGGTAAACGACCTGCTCAGCATCATGACTTCTTCCCGGTTGTCTGACGAGGATGCCGCTACATTCATGCACAATTTCGATAAGGCTTTCCTCGACCAATACCCTACTTTCATTACTGAATTTAATTCGCTTTTACAACCGGAACACGCCATAAAGACAAAAAACAACACTCTCACAACAGAACTTAGGATTTTCGCCCTTGTCAGGCTGGGCGTAAAGGAAAGCAGCGAAATCGCCAATCTGCTTTTCTACACTCCGCGAACGATATACAATTATCGGTCGATGACAAAGAATAAGGCTATCAATAAGGAATCATTCGAGAATGATGTCCTGCACCTATGTTCTATGTAACGAGCAACTTTCTATGTTTAATAAATACTGCTGACAAAACAATATGAAATACATGAGACACTTATTCGCAACGGTCATGCTGGCTTTTTCAATGACCGCGCCGGCGCAATCAAAGACTCTGTCGGGGCTTTGTCCCGAGAATTTCTGCGACACAATAGACGGGAAACCGACGGCTTTGTATGTACTGAAAAACGAAAACGGAATGGAGGCTTGCGTAACAAACTACGGCGCACGTCTCGTTTCGCTGATGACGCCCAACTGGAACGGGCGTATGGAGGACGTAGTCCTGGGATACGACAACATCAAGGATTATTATACGAGGGGGCAGAATTTCGGTGCCACCGTGGGAAGATACGTTGGCCGTATCATTGGCCCGGGATTCTCTATCGACGGACACAGCTATCGCTTGCAGGACGATGGCAAGGGGCATATTGCCCACGGGGGCAAACCGGGATTTCAGAATAGGGTGTGGGATGTGATGCAAGCCGACCGACAGAAGATTGTCTTGCAATATGTTTCGCCCGACGGGGAAAACGGTTTTCCGGGCGAACTGACCGTTACGCTGACCTATACGCTCACCGACCGCAATTCGGTAGATGTGGATTTCAAGGCGGAAACAACCAAGCCGACGGTGCTGAATCTCACCAACCATTCGTTTTTCAATATCTCCGGCGACCTCTCGCGCACTGTTCTGTCGCAAAACCTATGGATAGACAGCAACCGGATTGCGGAGTATGACAAGGGCAAGAACGTTACGGGCGAGCTGCTCGGTGTGAGAAACACGCCGTTCGACTTCACCAAGCCTCATCAGATTGGCAAGCGCATAGATAGCGACGATGCACAATTAGCCGTAACTGGAGGCTACGACCATTCGTTTTTGTTGCGCCATCCGGGCGATATGCGCAATCCCGCCGCTATCTTATACGACGCTCAGAGTGGCAGGACGCTGACGGTATATACCACCGAGCCGGCCATCCACGTATATACAGGCAACGGACTGAAAGGTAACCAAACGGGCAAAAACGGCATCACTTATCCGCGCCGCTCGGCCATCTGCCTTGAGACGATGCACCTTGCCGACTCGCCCAACAAGCCGCAATTCCCTTCTACGCTGCTACGTCCGGGCGAGAAGTTCCACTCTAAGACGGTATTCCTTTTCACCACCGACCCGCCTGTAATAATGAAGACACCTTGAGTGGCTACCTGAAGAATGTTAAGTGAGTACCTGTTTACATAAGACCCGAACCCAAGCAGATGGAACTCTCCCCCTTGGGGAGTTGGAGGGGGCCTCCTTTACACACCGTGAATAAATACGCTTAAATTCAAAAATAAGTAAAAAGATTTGGCTGTTAAGGCAATCTGAGCTATATTTGCATTGATGAAAAGAACTCTTGTCATAGCAATGTCTATTCTTCTATGTTCCAAAGTAGGCGCACAGAATGACAATAATCTGTCCGACACCATAAGCATTGAGCCTATTGTGCCGGCACGGCTGCATGGAGCAAGAGAGGCTACGGAGGAAGAAAAGGAGTATGCAAGGATGCTGGCGCAGGAACGCGAGGAGCAACGGCAGATTGACATGAATCTGCCGGCTGTGAGCGAAAACGGCCAGGTGCAGACTTCGCCCACATATTATCACCCTTATTGGGGAGCATATTGGGAACCGAGCTGGCGTCTGCACAAAGGATTGAACGTGAACGTGGGTGCTTCGGTATTCGCCAATTCCGGCGGTGGACACAGCGGTGTAGGCTTCTCGCAGGACATCTCACTGATGTATGTTACCAATCTGTCGAAAAAAGCGACTCTCGCCGTGGGCGGATATTTCAACAATGTGATGTATGACGGCACCAATTATACTACTGCCGGAGTATCGGCTCTCTTCGGTTATCGTTTCAACGAGCATTGGAGTGCATACGCGTTTGTACAGAAAGCAATGTCAAACGGCAATGCCTATCCCGGCTACGGACCGTATTATGGCCGTATGAGATATGGTTATGGCTATCCTTACGATGCATTCTACGGAAATTTCTATGGCGGTTACGGCGCGCCTTACGGCAGAGACCCGCGTCGTTATATGGACCGCATAGGTGGCGGTGTGCGCTATGAATGGGGAGATAACAACTTCATTCAGATAGAAGTGGAATACGATCGGATGCCCGACAACAACCGCACATATAACAATCGCCGATATGATTATCCGGCAAGATTTTGATTCCCGTTGAAAGATATATAAGGAAAGTTATAATAAAATAAAAGGAGATAAAGGCAATACATACGTCCTTTATCTCCTTTTATCTTCTCTTTACTCTACAACTTTTACCACTTCACAGGCTCTTGCAGTATCAGTCCAATACCCGACATCTCGCAAAAGATGCTCACCGTGACGTTGCGCAGTCTCGAAGAAGACGGCTACGTTACCCGCACGGTTTATCCGGAAGTTCCTCCCCGTGTGGAGTACACTCTCACGGAAAGGGCACATTCATTGCTGCCACATATCTATGCACTGATAGGATGGGCATTAGAAAATATGGAAGCAATCATGAATGACAGGAAAGCCACAAACAGGAGAAACAGCTCTAAACCATAGCTAAGATTTAGCTAAGATTTAATATGTGAATAAGTAATAAATATCTTACTTTTATATTGTTATTCGGAACAAATTACTTATCTTTGCTTCATGGAAGAAGTAATACGAAAAGTTATCTACTCGCACGAGTTCGAAGAATACTATGCAAGTATTGACGAACAACTGAGGAAGAAATATGACTATGCCTTGGAAATAGTCAGAACTCAATACGTCGTCAGTACAAAGATCGTAAAGAACTTGTAGAATACTGATTTTTATGAATTGCGTGTTTCCGTTGGTTCCAATGAATGCAGGACAATATTGTTGGCAGTAGACCACGACAATTTCATACAGAGTAAGAACGTGCTTCTTCTCAATTCGTTTTTGAAAAAAAGTACAAAACAATATAAGGCTGAGATAAAAAAAGCCGAGAATATTATTAAACGTTATTTGGAGGATTGAATTATGATGAAACTTGACATGAATAAACTTGCCGGTCTCAAAACTCTCGATGACCACTTGCAAGAAAGATACGGCGATAAAAACAGCTCAGAACGTAAAGAATTCGAGGCAAAGGCAAAAGCATGGTATTATGCAGAGCTTCTTAAAGATGAACGCAAGCGGCAGAATGTCACCCAAAAGATGTTGGCCGAAAAAATTGGCAAGAAGCGTGAATATATCTCCGCTCTTGAAAAGGGACAAACGGATATGCAACTCTCTACATTCCTTAAGATTGCTGATGCCTTGGGGCTTCGCTTCTCGCTTGTGTTGGGATGATACTACAATAAAGGGATGCCCCTTTCAAAGAACATCCCTTTACTTTACCTTGTCATAATATTGTAAAACTTCACTTTATTCCAACATATAGATTTAAGATAGATCTGTTGCTTATTCCGCTTTTTTCATGGAACTTCGCCTCGTATCTTCTATTTCATCCTTAATGTCGAATGCCGTCAGGCGAAGCACTAAATAGATAAATATCGCCACGACCACGGCAATGATACCTAAAATAATCTTCCAAAACATAAGTATCTGTCAGTTTTTATAACATCTACATAAATTTGGCCTTCACGAACTGCGGCACCTTCCACAGCATCTTCTCAATCTTTGTGACGGTAGGATGAAAGCCATGCGAACGAAACATCCGGATGTCCTCATCCCACATCTGCTTGCGCCGCTTGCTGTCGGTTGAGAGTCCTCCCATACGCATACGCACGATAAATTCGTTAAGATAAGCCACCGTGAGGTCGCCGCCAAGCAGGTATCGGAGTAGGAAATCTGAGTCGGCCGCAATCTTGTAAGTTTCGTTATAAAGGCCGCGCCTCTCTATCGCCTCCCTTCTTATGTAACACGTGGGGTGCAGCGGCAGCCATCCGTGTCGCACCTTCCATATCCTGTAAGTGCCGCCAATCCATTTTCTCACCACCTTATCCGTATTTTCCGCATTCACAAACAACCCGTTGCCATAGAGGAAATCCGCCCCCGTCTCCCCCATTCTCTCCACGATGCGGCTCACCACATGATTGTCATAGAGGAAATCATCAGAGTGCAGCAGTCCAATCACGTCTCCCGTGGCAGCCCTAATACCTTTATTTATAGCCTCATACATTCCGTGGTCAGGTTCGGAGATAACCTTAAAGCCCGGTGCTGTGTCGTAATTAAGTTTTTACGGCGCAGCCCCGTTTTTTGTTAAACATCTCCTTTACGAATCACCTTCTTGATTATCTTTTTATTGGCTCTGTTTATCATTGATGTGTCGAGCGAAGCGAGGTATATCTGCGTAGTCTTGTCAGAATCGTGTCCAAGTCCCTCACTGATTACCGACAATGGCACATCCAGGTTTCTCGCAATGCTTGCCCACGAGTGGCGCGCCACGTATGTAGTGAGCGGAACGGGCAGCCCAACCATCCCGCCTATCCGCTTCAAGCTCCGGTTTATCCGCTGCAAAGCCTGCCCGTATGTCTGATGGCCACCGAAGGCATCACCGCTTACGATAGGAAACATATAGGGCGAGCCAGCCGTCTGCCTCACATATCTATTCACGATTTCCTGCATCGGGCGCTCCCACTGTATCGTAAGGCTCTGAAAAGTCTTGCGGCGGTTGTAGGTTAGGAAACCGTTTCTCAGGTTGCTCTTTTTAAGATAGGCTATGTCTACAAAGGACATACCCCGCGTATAGAAACTGAACATAAATATATCACGTGCGAAATCGAGCGACGGCCTACCCGTTAAATCGAGCGCGAGAATAGCCTGAATGACGCAAGGAGCCACCGCCCGTTTACGGGTCTTGCCCACCGAAACGCGCACTTTCCTGAAAATATCGCAATCATCGGCCAGCCCCTCCTCCACGGCCTGCCGATAAAGAGTCCTAAGCGTCCGCATATAGCACGACGAAGAACTGCGTTTCAGTCCGTTATGCAACATCCAAGCCTCATACTCCTGCATCATCTCCCCAGTCATATCTTTGAATGTCAGGTCGTTTCCATTGCGGAACTTTCCATAGCTGCGCAGCACGTTATCGTATGTCTTAGCCGTGCCATAGCAGTGCATCCTCGTCTTCCGTTCTATCTGCGAACAGATATAACCGAACACACTCACGCAAGGCGGCATAGTCCGGAACACAGCCAGCAAATCCTCGAATGTGCATCCGCCTTCCGCCCGTTCTTTCTCAATCGCCAACCGGCGCATCCTTTCCATTTTCCAACTCGTCTTCGACCGATACAACCGCAGTACGGCCCGTCTCACGTCATCACTCTCCGGCCTCTCCTCTGCAACGATTTCTGAACATTTCTCATCCCATTCATGCGGAAAGATATGAAAGCCAGTACTTATCATCGCCACTTTGCGGAGACTAATGATTTGATAATACAGCGTTCCCTCTTTGCCTGCAATGGAAGAGGGGCGGAATCTTAATTTTATTGTTGTCATAAGCTATTTTATAGTTACTTTAGTTATAACGCAAAATCTCTGCTATCCTATAATATCTTTTCTTGCAGATAACTATTGGCTGAGCTGATTTCAACGTCCTTCAGTGGCTACCTCAACGCTGTTCAGTGGCTACCTTAACAATGTTCGGAGTAACTATCAATACGGTCTTGAATTTAAGACAATATACGGGAAATAGAGGTTCATCCGATAAATACAGGGGGCAACCTATTTCGGCCGGACAGCATAGTACTATGGCGCAATACTCGAGTAATTTGGGTGTAGTACTCAAGTAATTCCGCTCTGATTACCCAAGTAATTCCGGCCTGATTACTCAAGTATTTAGGCTTCAGTACTGGAGTAATTCAGGCTTAGTACTGCACCGTAATGTCTATGCCTGATTTTACTTCACACTTTTTCTTTATGTTTTCCGAATTACTTCACACGCTTTTGTAAATTTTCCTAACTAACTTTATAGCGTTATTCCAAGTTTACTGGATTACTTCACAGTGCAAAGGTGCGACATAATATCTAACCTGTATCTGACTGATAATCAAAAAAGATACAGACTTCTATAAATTTACGCGATATATATACATAAAAAAAAGAGGTTGCGAACATATATATGGCAACCCCTTTATCTTATAAGTAAGTCTCCAAAATTAACCGATACTATCTATGATAAAGCATATACTTATATCTTGTATGTATAAACCTTGTTCTTTTTGGCTGTTTTTGCCTTGTCTCTCAGTCACATAGCCCGCTATGCTCCTTCGTTCCAAGACGAAAACATCTCAAAAACAACCAAGCTTTATACTATACATTAATTTTAGAGACTTACTTAACAAAATATAAAAACTGCAAAACGAAAATTATTTAACTATCTCCCCCTACCCTACAAGCTTCAAACGCAGACTGTTGAGTACCACGCTGACGCTGGAGAAGGCCATAAGGGCACTCGCCCACATCGGGGTGATTTGGAAATCGAGGCCGAAAAGGAAAGGCAGTCCGGCAGCAAGTGGGATGCAGACGAGGTTGTAGATGAAAGCCCAGAAGAGGTTCTGATGTATCATGCCCACGGTCTTGTTGCTCAGACGGATGGCATCGGGAATGCGACGGAGGTCGGTTCCCATGAGCGTAACCTGCGCAACGTCCATAGCAATGTCCGTTCCCTTGCCCATCGCAATACTGACATCTGCAGCGGCGAGAGCCTGCGAGTCATTTATTCCGTCGCCAACCATCGCCACGTGCTTGCCTTCTGCCTGGAGCTTGCGCACGAGATTCTCCTTGTCCTGCGGCATCACCTTGCTTTGATAATGCTCTATTCCCGCCTCATTGGCCCAATAGCGCACTGCTTCCTCTACGTCGCCACTCATCATATACACTTCTATGCCGCGCTCACGAAGCTCTTGCATGGCTTCACGGGCAAAGGGCTTGAGGGTTTCGCGGGCGATTATATCCCCTCCTCTCTCCTCTTTCAGATTATCCCCACTCCTCGGAATAGTCAGCGTTCCGGTCTTGTCGATAACCAATGCATCGATGTTGCGAAGGTTTTCGAGAGCCACCGCATCCTTAATCAGGATGTTTTTCTGCGCCGCCTTGCCTATTCCCACCATCAGTGCGGTGGGCGTAGCAAGTCCCATGGCACACGGACAGGCTATCACCAGCACGCTGACTGCCGACAGGATGGCGCGCGGAAGCATCCCACTTCCACCTAAAGAATACCATAACACGAAGGTGAGAATAGACAATACGAATACCGTCGGTACGAAAATCAAGGCTATTTTATCTACCGTCCGCTGCACAGGAGCCTTAGAGTTCTGCGCCTCACGCACCATTCTTATGATACCGGCAAGCACGGTTTCCTCGCCCACTTGCTCGGCACGGAAACGCAAAGTGCCCGACTTCACGATGGTTCCGGCAAAGACCTTGTCGCCCGTTTGCTTACTTACGGGCAGCGGTTCGCCCGAAATCATGCTCTCGTCCACGCCCGCATCGCTTGTCGTCACGCATCCGTCAACGGGTATTTTCTCCCCCGCCCTCACCTCAACGATGTCGCCTTTGCCGAGAGTTGCCACAGGAACCTCGCACAGTTCCATCTGTTTTGTCTCCGCAGAATATTGCTCTATGCGTGCCGTCTTGGGCGCAAGACCCATCAGCACACGTATTGCCGAAGCGGTGCTGTTCTTCGCACGCTCCTCGAGCAGGCGCCCGGTGAGCACGAAAGAGATTATCATCACCGACGCGTCATAGTAGGTATGCCACACTATTCCGCGCGGAGTCCAAAACGAATCGCCCCAAAAGGTATTGAAAACGCTGAAAATAAAGGAGATAGCCGTAGACATAGCCACGAGCATATCCATGCCTGCTGTGAGATGACGCAGTTGTTTCCAAGCCGTAATATAGAACTGCCGACCGCAGAAAATCATACAAGCGAGGGATATAATGAGCATAGTTTGATTGGCAATATCAGCATTCCCCACTCTAATCCAGCCCATCGACACCGACATACAGAGCAGCGACAGCACCCACGCCAGCACCATCTTGCGGCACAAGAGCACCAAACTGCGGTGTTCAAGTTCCGTTACCGAGCGGTCTTCTTCTATCACGAGGTCGTATCCGGCAGCCGCCACCTCGTCTTTCATCTGTTGCAACGAGATTACTTCCGGGTTATATTCCACCTGTGCCGAGCGTCCCGGCAACGATACGGCCACATCTTTAACACCGTCGAGACTACGCAGTTTGCGCTCCACATTGGCAGAACAAACAGCACACATCATTCCGATAACCGGTATATTCTTCTTCTCCATATTTCCTATTCATATATATAA
>ENA-ORRE01000182-ORRE01000182.1-human-gut-metagenome-genome-assembly--contig:-NODE-182-length-50773-cov-37.274222_pt1 | contig 50773 bp, 46 predicted proteins | sample MGYA00242171_ERZ509126 | MGnify/ENA primary metagenome ERZ509126 (study PRJEB26280, sample SAMEA2338648) | human gut metagenome | biome: human gut; feature: human-associated habitat; material: faeces... | reverse complement strand
AAGCACTAAAAAAGAGGCTGCGCCGTAAAAACTTAATTACGACACAGCCCCATTTAAAATGGCGATGTGGATGAGTACGCTAGTATCATTTTCCACATTGAACGGATTCTTTTAGTCGCCAATTGTAACGTCTGAGTTTGAAATCTGTTAGTTCTTAGCAGAAAACATACCAGAAGAATAGTGTGACAAGAAGAAAAGGTTGCCAACTATAGCTTGGTCAACATCAGCCTAACGCATGGACAGCTTATCTGCGGTTCGAGTCCGCAGGTTAGGCCAAACAAAACGACAGCAATATTATGTGGAAAGATTCGGAAACAATAATCGACTACTTGAACTTTGACTATATCATTGATGCTGTGGTCAAACTTGTGCTTGATGAAGACTTATCCCCGTCAAGCATAGGACTCTATGGAGATTGGGGAAGCGGAAAATCCAGTCTGATGAAGATGGTTGAACAACATCTTATATCTATGGATGATAAGTCGATACTATGTATTCGATTTAATGGATGGCTATTTGAAGGATATGAAGATGCCAAGACTGCGTTATGCGGAACCATTCTTGAATCAATCCACAAAAAAGAAGGACTTTCTTCTCAGGTTAAAGGAAAAGTTAAAAAACTATGGAACAAAGTCGATGTTCAAAAAATATTGGGCAAAGGCATACGATATGGTTTGGATTACTTTATGACAGGCGGCGTTCTTAGTTTGACCGATTTTACAATATCCCAGATAACCAATGTCTTGAAAAAGAATGTAGAAAACGTTACAGAGGAAGATATTACTAAAGCCTTACGTTCATTAAAGACAGATAACAATATACGTAAGGACATTAAGAATTTTCACAATGAATTTGAAAGCATTCTGCAAGAAACAAAAATCAAGCATCTTGTTGTCTTCATTGATGAGTTAGACCGTTGCTCTCCAGAAACCATATTAAACATTATCGAGGCTATGCGATTATTCCTTTTCGCCAAGGGGACTTCGTTTGTCATTGGTGCAGACCAGCGATTGATAGAATACGCCATCAAGACCAAATACAAAGAGGTTATTGGCAATAATCTTGATATTGGTCGTGAATATATGGAGAAAGTAATTCAATATCCAGTAAACATCCCTGCCCTTGACGAGAATGAAGTAGAACAATATATATCATGTCTCTTGCTAGAAAAGGATTTGGATAATAACGAATTTGAAGAAATACTTCAAATTATTAACAAACTAAAGCCTTTGGAAAGATTTGACTACGAATATTTGAATCTAAAGAAGGCCGAATTAGCTAATAAATGTAAGAAATCTTTATATTTATCTGGACAAATATCTTCTGTTTTAGCAAAGCAGATTAATGGTAATCCACGCCAATGCAAAAGATTCCTTAACACACTTTTCATGAGACTTGCCATGGCAAAGTCAAGGCATATCGAGTTAAAGAAAAATGTGATGGCAAAACTTATGCTAATAGAGTACTTTGCTACACCTTTGTATAAGTTGGTAATAGATCCAAAGAACAAAGGAGAGTTTGCTAAATTTGAGAGTGGCGAGGATGACGTTGCCTTATTCAAGGATTATGCCAATAATGATTGGGTAAAAGCTTGGAAAGGTATTACTTGCAAAATTTCAGATGAGAACATAAGCGACTATTACTACTTCTCTAATTCACGCTTCACCTATAACCAATCTGTAGGATTACTGCTTTCGCCAATTGGACAATTATGCCTAGAAAAACTGATGGCAAAGAATGAAACAAACAGGAAAGAAGCCGAAGCCTTTTTAAAGGAATTGTCTCTGATGGATAGAAAGCATATTGCCAACACATTGTTTGAGCGATTGAAAATGGAAGACAAACTTGACAATGATTTATTCAAGTCTTACGCTTTAGTTATTTGCCATAATGACATGATAACCGAAGCCTTGCTTCAGATTAAATCCATTCCAAGTGATAGATATAGTCAAGCACAAAAAATATATTTGCAAAATTTTGTAGATATTTTGTCTCCGGAAGAAAAAGAAAGTTTGAAATCTTATTTTGGAGATAATTTTGGACAAATCGGGAAAACATTAGAACACATTATTAAGAAAAATAAGTAATGGGAACATCCAGTCTATATAAAGGTCCCAAAAGTGCAGTCTTATTGCCTTCGGATTTTACCGAAGACGAAGAGAACAGTGGTATAGGTGATTTGAGTACCGAAGAAAATCCGGACTTAGAATCATATAAGGATGATGAACAGGATAAAGATGAAGAACAAGGAAATTCTGAAGAAAGTAAATTTGCGACAACAACATATTTTCAATCCGTCAAGCGAAACTTTACAAGTTCTTTCGGTGGAAGTACATCGAAAGTAAAAACTGCGATTAGTGGCTATGTTAAAGCTTTAGGAGGACACAAACAAGCTACTCAACAGTCAAAAACAGCCCGAAAGGTTACTGGAGGGATGTTTTATTTGCTTTCGGGTTCACCAGAAGCTGTAAAAAAGAAGTTTGAGGAGGCAGGCATCCCTGTAGATGGTCGTCCAGTCAAAGATGTTCTCAGTGACATTTGCTTGCATCTTGCCCCAGCTCCAAATAGTTTGGAAGACGCTTTGGTGATGGATTCTTTGATGGATGCAATGTCGGAGTTGTCGGAAACTTTGGATGTAACAGAAGACATACTTGAAGTTATAAACAAGGAATTTCTACAGCAGTTCTTAAGTGTATTCGTAAAAGCGTATATTTTTAATAAGATTATACGTGATTGCTCTTATGGAGTATTGAAGAAATGTGAGTCGGCAAAAGAGATTAGGGACGGCGAGAAACAGATAAAAGACATAGTTGATGCTATTGTAGATTATGTTCTTCCTAAATGTATGGTAGAGGGAACAACGCCTGAAGAAATTTCAAAGGCTGTTGATGGTATGTATGATGCATGTTACCAAGAAACAGAAAGGATAAAATGATGATAAAATATATCTGTAAGTTATCGAACACAGATTTATTCTGTAAGAATGGTTACCAAACTGTTGATCTTTGGAACTCCACTATGTTCAAGTCAACATTTTGGACGAAACGCAAGCAACAGTTGTTGACTATACCCCATTTTTTCCAGGATGAAGCCTTGGATTTATTCTACATATCGCTAATGGTGTTTTATGTTGATTGTAAGGTTAGTAGATCTGGTTATCCTGATAGATGGACACGTGAGTTTGTAATAGATATGCCTGTCTTGAAAATGAATGCATGGGATGCAAACAAAGCATTATTAGAATCTACGCTTAATTTCCTTACAGGTGATCGATGGCATTTTTCTTTCCGTGAACGTCCTTACTATATAGAAAGAGAAGCGAATTTTAAGAAAAGTCTCCACAGATACAGAAATACTAGAAAAATTCAAGATACAGATACTTTTTGTATGTTATCTGGTGGACTTGATTCCTTTATTGGTGCTATAAATCTCTTGGTTGCTCAAAAACAGCCAATCTTTGTTGGTAATTACAATGGAGGCAAGGGTGTTAGCGTTTATCAAGGGAAGGTAATTGATAGTCTGGTTTCACATTTTGATTATGCAAGAAAGCATTTCTTTCAATTCTATGCATCACCAAGTAGCGCAAATGAGAATACAACACGTTCGAGGTCTTTCATGTTCTTTGCCCATGCCATTCTGTTGGCATCAGGAATGGGCCACAAAGTGAATTTGTGCATACCAGAAAATGGCGTCATATCACTTAATGTTCCATTGACCATACACAGAGTAGGAAGTTTGAGTACAAGAACCACTCACCCCTATTATTTAGGCTTGTTACAAAAAATCATGGATAATATGGGAGTTCAAGTAAAAATGTACAATCCTTTTCAGTTTAAAACTAAAGGAGAGATGATAGTTGAATGTGCAGATTTGGATTTTCTAAAAAAGAACATTCACTGGACGATGTCATGTTCACATCCTGACTTAGGACGATGGAGAGGAGAGTCTGCCTCCAATCATTGTGGTGTATGTCTGCCGTGTACTATAAGAAGGGCTGCCATTCATAAGGCACTAATACAAGATACAAGCATCTATCGTGATGAACTGTATCAAGACGAAGAGGCTTCTATCAATTTAAAATCATACAGACTTGGACTGTCCCAGAAATGCGACCCATACTTTGCAATCCAAAAGAATGGTCCCATTTATGATAACAGAGACAAATTTGCAGCATTGTATCAAAGAGGAAGAAAAGAGCTACTTGACTTTTTAAAAACTATTTCATGAGACTGTACGATACACATTTTCATTTAGACTTACAGAAGAACGTTAAAGCGGCAATAGAAGAAATCAGTGCCAACAAGATTTATACTATTGCCATGACAAATCTTCCTGTATTATATGAGAAGGAACAAAAAGAATACGAAGACTCATACATAAGAATTGCTTTAGGGTTTCATCCTGAACTAATTGGCGAATACAAGAAATATATCCCCATGATGTGGGAAAAATTGCCAAGTGCTAGATATGTAGGAGAAGTTGGACTGGATTTTTCCGATAGCGCATACAAAAAGGAACAATTAACCTTTTTTGAAGAGTTGATTGCAAAATGCCGAGAGGATAAGAATAAAATTTTGTCCATTCATTCAAGAAAAGCAGAAATAGAGGTTTTGAATTGTCTAAGAGGAAGAATTTTCTTTAAACCCATATTGCATTGGTATACTGGCAATATTAAAAACATAGAAGATGCTGTGGATATCGGATGCTATTTCTCTATCAACCAGAAAATGATGCAAACTATAAAGTTTAAGAAAATGGTAGAGATTATCCCATTAAATAGAATTTTACTAGAAACAGATAGTCCATTTGGTTCTAACACACAGGCTCACAGCAATATGTTAATCCAATCAACATCAATGTTGGCTAATATATTAAACATGAAAAAAGAAGATGTGGAACAAACTATGTGGAATAATTTTCAAGCATTATTAAGAATATATACATGATAGTTTTACCAGATACAAAAACTTTTGATTCAAGCATACGCTTGGTGCAACTCGTAGGAGGTGTAACCAAAGCAGATATGCTGAAAGTGTGCGACAAACTCGACCTATATGTTAGTCCGAACTTGAAGAAGGACGAGACGGCACGCCGTGTAGCGCAGGAACTACTCAATAGTCCTATTGAGATATTGAGCAACCTCAACAAGCAAGAGTTGCAAATTATTGATGAGTTTGTCAAGGGCGGTGTCAACACCTATGTCATTCGTAAGATGCGTAAAACCCCGTACAAACTTCAGAAACTATACTTGGTCGCAACCTATTGCGACGAGGAAAAGCAGGAATGGCACATGCTGATGCCAGATGAATTGCGTGAGGCTTTGTCAAGCAACTATAAGTTCTATCTCGACTTGGCGGAGAAAGGTCAGAAGGGACCGACAGCCAAGCAACTTCGCATGATGGCGGCGATGAAGCGGATTATGGGGGAATAAACAGATTTCTCAATTAACCTCCATTCTACGTCGGGAAAACTTGAATGTAAAACGAACTAATTATGGACAAGAACCTTGTTGGTGAAAGAGGCGAGAGCATTTTCAATACACGTATCACTGAACATGAGATATTCCAAGTGTATTTTTTGAGTGCCAAGGCTCCCATTGTTGATTTCTTGGTTGAAATAGCAGACGAGGCAACACCTTTTCAATGTTTGATACAGGTAAAATCTACAACATTAGGGTATCTGAGAAGAAACGGAGAATTGAGAGCAAAAGTTCCTGTCGACAAAATGCAAAAGTTGATAAACAGACCATTGCCTACCTATGTAGCAGGAGTTGACGTAAACAATGAAAAAGTATATATATGCCCTGCTTTCAATGATGTAAATGCATATACATCCTCCATGCCTATTACGCATGTCCTTGACAAACAGAATGCAGCAGCCACCCAACAAACATTGGATTTGCTCAAACAGGATATCATTGATTATTGGAATCATTCAAATATCAACGCATACAAAGCAAATTTTAGAAGCAGACTATGAAAGAAAATAAATGGCGTTGCATACAAATTGCAGCCACCTTATTATATAGATATTGTGGGAAAATAAGAATTGAAGGAGTAAGTTCACAATTATGGGACTTAGTTGTGACAGTTCTCAACAATCCACAATATCAATTTGTAGTAAAACTGGTAAGTTCGTCTTTCAGAAAGACGAACGAGTATAAAAAATATCTTCAAAATATAGAAACCAATAAAAGTTCTTGTTCCAAGCCAATAGTCTTATTATGTGTCAATGAAAAAGAAGAAACTGCTACAATAGGATTACTCCTTGGTTACTTTTGGAATAGAGCTTATATGAATGATTCATTGGTAATGAATAAATTCAACGAATCATCATGGGCTATTTTAAATGAAAGACTTACTGCAATAGATAAAAATATACATCCTATTATGTCAGGCAATTATATGGTTGTCAAAGAAATATCCGTCACTGTAAGTAATGGTATCAACAACTCTTCTGAAGGAAAATTTGTTTATCTTAGAAATCTTTCTGGAACATACAAAATGCAAGCTTCACCAGAAAATCTGTCTTTCAAGGAGAAATTTGACCGATTGCTTAATGGCATTCCCCAAAATGAATACCCAACTGATTTTTTGGACAGAATCATACAGGACGCAGTAAGTAAACAGTTTCCAAACAACAAGTTACATAGTAGCTTGATGGTATTTTCTACAGAGATACGAGATGTCTTTTTAAATTATAATATCTACTCAAAGATAGATATTCCTTTAACCTTTACCATAGATGGAAATTTTGATGAATTAAAGAAAATTGTAGGAATTATACTTCCGTCATCCATAACATTGAATTTGCTTACATTTCCCCAGGAAGAGGCAAACTTTAATGGTATTTCTTTATCCTATGGATTAAAGGCGAACAACATAGCCAATGAGATAAAGTATATATTAGATTTGCAGCCATCCTATCATCAAGTCAAAGAATATCTGTAAGAAGATATATGCTAAATATAAAAAATATCTTATTGAGGTCTTGGCTCAATAGATGTGTTATTTTGAAGCGAACTTGCCAATGGGTAGGAGTCATTTATTCTATCTGTGGATTCCTTTCCGTATGGTTTTCTTTTGGTGATTGTTTACCAAAAGGCTGGACGTTTTGGTGTAAAGTTCTTTTTTCTATAAGTGTATTGTTTGGACTTTTCATTGTATGTTGTATTATTGTTACATGGCGAACTTTATCTAAAGCAAAAAAACTTATTTTAGAGCAAGCTCTGGTCATAAGGTCTATGTACAATATGGAGACATGTATTCTCCGGCTATTGTTGCTAAAGAATATGACGAAAGAAGGAATATTGTCGTTTCTGTCAACAGATGTTTCGATACTATAGTTGACAATGACCTCGTTTCTGACAGGACACAACATGGGAGAGTTATGAATGACCTTTATGCAAAAGGACTATATACACCAGATTCTTTGAATGAGACAATACAAGAGAAACTTCAAGGTGAGCATTATGTTGATTTAACTCGCATAAACAAATCAAAAGGAAATACTTTTCGGTATGATGTAGGAACTATAGCGGAAATCCAAGGAGATGACCACATAGTCTATTTCTTTTTAGGAATATCAAAGTTTGACTTGCATTTTATGGCGAGCACATCCAAGGATGAATTTGTTCTTGCGGTACAAAAAATGATAGAATACTGCAACACTCGTTCACAGGGTTATCCTGTAATAATGCCTCTGATTGGTTCCAATCTTGCAAGAACAAATATATCTCAAAAAGATATTCTGAAATATTTAATTCAAGCGTTAAAGATTAATCGAGATAAAATTTCCGCTGACATTCACATCGTAATATGGAAGGGAGACAAAGATAATATTTCAATTCATAATTTGTAAAACTATGGCTAATAGAACAGGAAATTACTGTGCATTTTATGTGGCAGAGCCTTTTAATTAGAATAATTTAGGGGCAAATGCAGCAAAAGATTTTTGTTACTATAATTTATTGAAAGCATGGAAAGCGGCTGATACGAGTTTTCCCTTTGTTGATTCTCATAACAAGACTTATTCCGTTCGTGACGGAAGTGATTGGGAACAAACGTTAAGACCAAGACTCCACGAGAGATTGAACGCATCTGCAAATGTAGTTTTGTTCTTGAGTTCAGAAACAAAATATAGCAGAGCCTTGCGAGAGGAAATAGACTATGCTATCAACACCAATGGCTTGCCTATAATTGTAGTATATCCGGAAATTAAAGACAAAGTTGGTGTCCATACTTCAGTAGGATTTACAACTAAAGTAAAAAACTTGTGGAACACATTGCCTGTCTTTAGAGATAACAAGTATAAGGTGCCTGTACTGCATGTGCCAAATGATAAAAAGCTAATAAGGAATGCTTTGGGAGATACAGACTTTAGAGTCGCAACGAAAACAACTGCAGATGATTATTTCTATGAATAGTATGAACAAAATCTTGGGTTGCAAGGATAAGATTCCTTTTTGCAAAAGGATGACAGAAGACAATTAGCTTGATTCTCTTTGTTATAATGATTGATTGGCAAATTCAAAGAGCTGTGCCTAAAATAAATTTTGTGAACATATAATTACCAAAATGAGAAAAAATATAGTAATAACTGGTGGTGCTGGTTTCATCGGCTCACATGTAGTTCGCCTCTTCGTGAACAAGTATCCTGAGTACAACATCGTCAACCTCGATAAGTTGACATACGCTGGTAACTTGGCCAACCTCAAGGACATCGAGGATAAGCCAAACTACAAGTTTGTGAAGATGGACATCTGTGACTTCGATGCTATCTTGAAGTTGATGCAGGATGAGCACATCGACGGCATCATTCATCTTGCAGCAGAGAGCCATGTAGACCGAAGCATCAAAGACCCATTCACTTTCGCACAGACCAATGTGATGGGTACCTTGTCTTTGCTCCAGGCAGCTAAGACCTATTGGGAAAGCCTTCCTGAGAGATATGAGGACAAGCGATTTTACCATATCTCTACCGATGAGGTATATGGTGCATTGAAGATGACTCATCTAGAGGGCATTCCTGCTCCTTTCACCACTAAGGCGTCAAGTGGCAAGAATCATGAAGCATACGGCGAGGAATTCTTCTTGGAAACAACCAAGTATAATCCTCACTCTCCTTACTCTGCATCTAAGGCAAGCTCAGATCATTTCGTTCGTGCCTTCCACGATACATACGGAATGCCTACCATAGTGACCAACTGCTCCAACAACTATGGTCCTTATCAGTTCCCGGAGAAGCTGATACCATTGTTCATAAACAACATCCGCCATCGCAAGCCATTGCCTGTTTATGGCAGGGGAGAGAATGTGCGTGACTGGCTTTATGTAGAAGACCATGCCCGTGCCATCGACATGATTTTCCATAACGGAAAAATAGCAGGAACCTATAACATTGGTGGTTTCAACGAGTGGAAAAACATAGACATCATCAAGGTTGTAATTAAGACCGTTGACCGTCTGCTTGATAGAAAAGAAGGCGAGGACATGGGTCTTATTACTTATGTAACCGATCGTTTAGGCCACGATGCCCGTTATGCCATCGACTCACGCAAGCTCCAGAAAGAACTCGGTTGGGAGCCTTCACTTCAGTTTGAGGAAGGTATAGAAAAGACCGTGAAATGGTATCTTGACAACCAGGAATGGATGGATAATGTAACCTCTGGAGATTATCAGAAATATTACGAAAATATGTATAAAAACAGATAATAATATGGATAACAAATTAATAACAGTAACATCGCCACTTCTTCCAAATCTCGACGATTTTACTGCAGAACTTAAGAAGATATGGGAGAGTAAGTGGATTACCAATAATGGAAGCTTCCACAAGGAGTTGGAAAAGGCATTGGCAGAATATCTCAAAGTGCCATACGTGAGCCTGTTCACTAATGGCACCCTGCCACTGATGACGGCATTGCAAGCCCTTCGCATTACAGGTGAGGTAATCACCACACCATACAGCTTTGTTGCCACCACACACAGCATCTGGTGGAATGGATGCAAGCCGGTCTTTGTAGATATTGATCCTGCAACAGGTGATATGGATCCTAACAAGATTGAGGCGGCCATCACTCCACGCACCACGGCAATTATGCCAGTTCATGTTTATGGCAAACCATGCGATACCAAGGCAATCCAGGACATCGCAGACAAGTATGGTCTGAAAGTTATTTACGATGCAGCTCATGCCTTTGGAGTAGAAGTGAATGGTGAAGGACTTTTGAATGCTGGCGATATGAGTACGCTCAGCTTCCATGCCACAAAGGTATATAACACCATTGAGGGTGGAGCACTTGTGATGCACGATGAAAAGACCAAGAAGCGTATTGACTACCTGAAGAATTTTGGTATCGCTGATGAGGTAACAGTGGTAGGTCCAGGTATCAACAGTAAGATGGATGAAATCAGAAGCGCATATGGCTTGCTCAATTTAAAGCAGGTAGATGCCGCTATTGAGGCTCGTCATCAGGTTGCTATCAAATATCGTGAGGCATTGCGCGATGTTGAGGGTATCACCTTCTTCGACGATATGCCAGGCGTGAAACACAATTACAGCTACTTCCCAATCTTCATTGATGCAGAGAAGTACGGCATGACCCGTGACGACCTTTATTTCAAGATGAAGGCTGTCAATGTCCTTGGCCGTCGTTATTTCTATCCATTGATTAGCGAATTCTCAACCTATCGTGGCTTGGAAAGTGCAGCACCGGAAAACCTTCCAAATGCGCATAAAATGGCAAATAGCGTAATCTGCTTGCCTATGCACCATGGTTTAAGTGACGAGGATATTCAGAGAGTTTTAGACTGTCTTTTAAAGTAATAAGATAAAATGATATGGAACATCTTAGTTTCAACGCAACTCCAATAACACCCCTACCTTATTTTTCTGAGAAATATAATGTAGAGTTGCTTGCTAAACGTGATGATTTATTCTCTTCAGCATTAGGCGGAAGTAAGGCAAGAATGTTGCAATATATCCTTTATCCTCTTCTATCGGGGGGGGCAAAGATTATTGTAACAGCAGGTGGACCATGCTCAAATTTCAATAGAGCTTTGTCCCTATTATGCGCCAATTATGGCTTGAAAATGATTTTGGTTTCTTATACGGATGAACCGGATGAGTATAAAACTTCATTGAACAATTTTGTTGTCAGCTTGACTAATTGTGAATATGTTTACTGTAAAAAGACAGAGGTTCCTCAAACTATAGAAAACGTAATGAACCGATGCGATAAAGCTACGACTCGTTTTATCTATGGAGGAGGAAAATCTTTGCAGGGCATATACGCATATTATGATGCAGTAAGGGAGTTAAGTCATCAGGTAAGTGATATTGATGAATTATTTGTAGCTTGTGGAACAGGAACTACATTGACAGGAATCTGTGCGGGAATGCAAAAGTATTTTCCGAAAGCTAAGGTGCATGGAATTTCTGTGGCCAGAACCTATGAAGCAGAACTACCTGTTCTAAAGTCTGATATGGAAATCCTCAATCAATATCTCCACGGAGAATTTGATTTTTCCAATTTGGTCTTCCATGATGAATTCCTGAACGGTGGGTATAGTAAGACATCCCCTAAAGAACTAAGAACTATTCAAGAATGTATATCCCATGAAGGTCTGATTATAGATCCTACTTATGCAGGAAAAGCATTTTGGGGAATGACTTCTATATTGGAGAAAAGAGATTATAAAAACAAGAAGATACTATTTTGGAATACAGGTGGTTTGATGAACCTGTTATCTCAAAAAGAAGAATTTATAGAAAATAAAATCATAAAATGAACATATTATTAACTGCAATAGGCTCTATGTCTGCATTATGTGCAATTAACAAGTTGCATGAAGCAGGACATAAGGTAATAGGATGTGACATATATCCTGAAGAATGGCATTATGAAGCATCGCTTTGTGATGTCTTTAAACAAGCTCCTTATGCTAATACAGAAGAGTACATCCCATTCCTCATTCAATTGGCAAAGGAAAATGATGTCAAATATATTTTCCCATTGACTGATCTTGAAATTGATATTATCAATGGTAAAAGAGAAGTGTTTGAGAAAGAAGGAATTGTTGTTTGCATATCGTCGAAAGAAACTCTCGCAGTCGCCAGAAACAAATATGTTCTCTTTAAGACATTTGAGGATGATGACAAGGTTCTATCTGTTCCTACCTTGACATCTGCAGATGATTTGTCAACTTTAACATATCCTTGTGTTGCAAAACCTAAGGGTGGAAGAAGTAGCGAAGGTCTTTGCTATTTGGAAAGTGCCAACCAGCTCAAAGATATAAAAGATATTTCCAACTATATTTTCCAAGAGAAGATAAGTGGTAGCGTATGTACCGTTGATTTTGTTAGAGATGCTGCTACTGGAGATAGTTTCTGTGTACCACGAGAGGAATTGTTGAGAACAAAGAATGGTGCAGGTACAACAGTCAAGGTCTTTCATAATGAAAAGTTGGAAGAGCTGGTAAGTTACATAGGTGCCAAGTTGAACATACAGGGAGTGGTAAATATGGAGTTTATTAACAATGAGAAAGGCTATTATCTGATAGACATCAATCCTCGTTTTTCTGCCGGAATCGCATTCTCTTGCAAAACAGGTTATGATTTTATCAATGCTCATTTAGATAGCTTTATGGGTAAAACCATTCCTGCTCCTGTCTCTTTTTCAGAAAAGATAGAAATCAAATACTTTGTGGAGCAATAATCTTGTGTTTCCCAATACTTTTTATAATGGTTGTGTCGTTGTATATGAGTATTATATTTTGTTATATAGATTTAATATAGTATTTATGGTAGAATTTTTAAATTCTGATTTCACTAGTGTCCCGTTTAAACGAGACACTAGTGAAATAAATACATAAATTAATTCATTATGAATGATTTTAAAGATATAAAAGTAGCAGTAGCCGGAATAGGCTATGTAGGTCTGAGCATAGTCACGCTATTATCTCAACACCATCACGTTACTGCAGTAGATGCAATTCATATATAAACTAAATTACATTTATGCAACCGCAAGTTAAACAACGCAACTCTAATTTAGAATTATACCGTATCATCGTGATGCTGCTCATTGTGGCTCATCACTATGTTGTCAATTCGGGTATAATGGAAGAAATGGCGAAAGAGCCATTAAGCAGTAGGAGTATATTTTACTATATCTTCGGAATGTGGGGAAAGATTGGTATTAACTGTTTTGTACTGATAACGGGTTATTTCATGTGCAAATCAAAGATTACCATCAGGAAATTCCTCAAGTTATTCCTTGAAGTGGAGTTTTACAACATAGCCATATTCTTCATCTTCATTTTATTCGGTTATCACGCATTTTCCATCAAGGAATTCTGCTATACTTTGGTTCCAATGAGGCAAATTGAAGGCAACTTTACTGGCTGCTTTATGTGGTTCTATCTCTGTATTCCATTTCTGACAGTTTTGGTATCACATTTAGATAAGAAACAGCATGGGTTGCTGGTATTATTATGTATGGCAATATATACAATGTGTAGCACACTACCAGGATTTGAGGTAACGATGAATCATGTTTCATGGTATAGTGTATTGTTCTTTATCGCCTCTTACATTCGCTTTTATGGACTTATTCCTCGTGCTTCTACGGCAATCTGGGGGGGGTATATCTCTATTATTGATGGTAATATCTGTCATAAGCGTATTAGCAACGGTTTATATAGATTTTCGTTATGATAAGCACATTTGGGCTTTCAGCTCGGTATGTGATGCTAATGTGTTCTTAGCTGTATCTACTTCCATTCCATTGTTTATGTTCTTCAAAGACTTGAAGATGAAGTATCATAAATGGATAAATACAATAGCAGCCAGTACATTTGGGGTTCTATTGATTCATGCCAATAGTGATACAATGAGGCAGTGGCTTTGGAAAGACATAGTTGATTGCTCAGGATCATTCTATCGCACAGATACGTGTTTATATGCCTTATTAGCAGTTTTGGCAATATTCTTCATCTGTATTTTGATAGATTACGTAAGAATACATACCATAGAGAAATGGACTTTTAAAATTATTGATCGATATTTGAAATAATGGAAATAAATAAAAAGAAACGAAATCAGAGTTTTGATCAAGTAGCAGGTATCTGTATTATCTTTATGATTTTTACTCATATCTGTCAACTGTCGTATCAAACAGGATGGCCCGTGTATATGAAATCTTTAGGAATTTTTTATTTCTACATGTATTTCTTTTTCATGAAATCAGGCATGTTCTTTCATGAAAAATCAATTAAGGACTGCATACTCAATAATGCAAGACATTTGTTGATGCCTTACTTCCTATATATGTTGATAGGTCATATCGTACATTGTATTAACATATATGTTAAAGAGGGGTTCTTACCTTTATCAAGTATCTTTATTCGGCCTTGGCAAGAGATTTATTCCTGGGGATCAAGTATCGGAAATCTACCTTTGTGGTTCTTGTTATGTTTATTCTTGGTCAAAATAAGCTACAATATCATAGTTAAATTGCATGTCAACCCTATCGTGATATTGCTAATTTCATTTGCAGGTGCTGTGTATTTGCAGTTTTCAGATATGATAATAGGAGGTTATCAAGTTCCTTATACGATAGGAGCTTTTTTAATGGCAATGTCTATATATTCTTTTTCGTTTTTTATGCGTAAATTGATTGATGGGGGGGGCAAATTTGGACATATATATTAGGGGTTATTTTTCTAATAAGTATTTATATAGGTAGCTCTGGTGTTGATATTCGTTCTAATAATTGTAGTTCATTCTGCCTACCATGGTTCTTGTTTTCATTCCTGGCATGTATGTTCCTGTTGCGCCTCTTCGCTATCAAACCCTTTGCTATGGCTTGGTTAGGGAATGTTGGAAGGAATAGCATGACATATTATGTATGGCATTGGATTTTGTTGAATTTAGTATCAATATTATATTATATATTAGGAGGAGAGTCAAATAAAATATTATGGGGGTTGATGGTTTTGTGCTGTATTGTATTTCTGCCATTAATTCAGCATATAAAAACAAAGATTACAAGTAAAAAATAAACTTGATGTCGCAGGATAATTTAAAATATCAAACAAAGAAAGGATTGTATTGGAAATTTGCAGAGCAATTTTCTAATTATGGAATTCAGTTTATTGTAGGAATTTTCATGGCTCGTATGCTGTCACCGGAGGATTACGGTTTGACGGCATTACCTGCTGTGTTTATGGCTATTTCCGGAATCTTCGTCAGTGGAGGCTTTGGTACCGCTTTGATTCGCAAGCCAGACCTGAAAGAAGAAGATTTGTCTACAGCCTTCTATTATAGTATGGCAGTGGGCATCTTATGTTATGTAATTCTCTTTATTGCCTCTCCGTGGATCGCAGAATTTTATAATGCGCCAGTCTTGACATCCCTGATGCGTGTTACGGCTTTAAGTTTCCTATATTCACCATTAGGTACAGTACAAGGCGTATTGCTCAATAAGCGATTGGACTTTAAAACGCCAGCTAAAGTATCAGTAGTTTGTCGAATACTATCCGGAGTTATAGGCATTGTGATGGCCTATACTGGTTATGGTGTATGGGCACTTGTCATCTCTGGTCTGATTTCAGGAATCGTTAGTACGCTGATTACATTAAGTGTTGTAAGATGGTTTCCTAAGACAGGTTGGTCAAAGGATTCTTTTCGCTATTTATGGGGCTTTGGTAATAAAATCATGGGTTCATGGCTATTAGGTACTGTTTATGAAAATATAGCTCCTATTATCATTGGTAAATATTTCAGCCCCACCCAGTTGGGTATCTATAATCGAGCACAGGGCTATGCCAAGATGCCTTCTCAGAATGTAACTGGTACGTTGCAGGGTGTAACCTTTCCAGTGTTGAGCCAGATACAGGATGATGAAGAACGATTGGCGAGAGCATATCGTAAGATGCTGCGCGTATCTGCATTTATTGTTTTCCCTTTGATGATGATGCTTGCAGCTTTGGCTCGTCCTTTGGTTTTGGCCTTGATTACTGCAAAATGGGAGGCATGTATAGTTCTGCTTCAGATTATGTGTCTCAGCATGATGTGGTATCCTATTCATGCCATTAACCTGAATCTTCTGGAAGTAAAGGGCAGAAGCGATTTATTCTTCAGATTGGAAGTTATCAAGAGAAGTGTAGGATTATTGCTGCTTATCTGTACGCTTCCATTTGGTCTAGTAGCATTCTGCTGGGGTGGTGTAGCTGGCTCAATGGTCTCTCTCTTCATCAATACCTATTATACAGGTAAGATTATTCATGTAGGATATGTAAGACAGATGAAAGATTTAGCCCATATATTGCTGCTTTCTTTTGCAATGTTTGGTGTAGTATGGGGCATTTTGCAGATTATCTCCAATTCCTGGATACAGATCATAGTGGGCGGTATTGTCGGCGGAGTTTTCTATTTGGCTTGCTCCTATATGTTTAAGTTTTCAGAACTGAAGGAGGTAAAATATTTAATGAGTAAAAAGAAATAAAGAATATGGCAAAGAAAATTATCATATATAATCAGACACTTTATGCAGGAGGTACGTTGGTGCTTTCTGCTCTCTGCAAAACTCTTCGGGAGATGGGCTATGATGCGAGAGTCATGTTCATCAATCATTTCCAGTCATCGCCTACAGATACTTTTGGCTTTAAATCATATATCTGGAAGACATTGATTAAGAACTATGCTTCTTATCTCTGGCATAAGGTGTTTCCCAAAAGCAAGTTTTTGAAAGCTAATATGCTTCCTGATATGCCCTTGACAACCATGCGTGGCATCAAGATACAATACAATCCATTCTTCAGTAAGCGTAATTCTATAGTGATTTATCCAGAAACCTTATATGGTAATCCTTTAGAGGCAGAGAATGTGGTCAGATGGTTACTCTATTTTCATCGCTTTAAGGATGTAGAAGGTGCTTTCGGAAAGAATGACTTATTTGTATGTTACCGTGATATCTTTAATGATCAGGAATTGAACCCATCAGAAGTTACTTTGAAGGTCAACTATTTCGATGATAAGCTTTATCGTCAATATAATTTCGGTCCTCGTTCAGGTAAATGCTATATTTTGCGTAAGGGTAAAAGCAGAAAGGACTTGCCTGAGCATTTTGATGGACCTGTATATGATGATGATATGTCTCAAGAAGATCTGGTCAAGATGTTCAACGAGCATGAGTATTGCTACAGCTACGATACCCAGTCATTCTATTCTGAGATAGCTGCGATTTGTGGATGCAAGTCAGTAGTTGTGATGGAACCAGGAAAAACCGAAAAGGACTATTTGGGTAAAGGTAAAACTCATTATGGGATAGCTTATGGCGATACGACAGAACAATTGGAATATGCAGAAGAAACAAAAGAACTGTTGATAAAGTCCTTGGATTATAAGGATAGAAATGAAGCAAGCGTTAAAGCTTTCATTCCTGTATTAGAAGAAAAATTTGGTAAAATTAAAAGGATATAGTATATGGATATTATTTCAAAAGATAATTATATATATGGGGACAAAGGTAAAATGTCTAAAATGCAATATTGCTTTAGAAAAGCTCAAGAATTACCGAAGTCATCAATTAAAGGGCGTTTTTATAGATTTGCATATAAGATTCTTTCCAGAATAAATCATGTAGAACTTTCTGTGGAAACCCATATAGGTGAAGGATTATATATCGGGCATGGCTATTGTATTACTATAAATACCAAAAGCATTATAGGGCGCAATGTAAATATCCATAAAGGCGTAACTATAGGACAAGAGAACAGAGGAAAAAGAATTGGTGCACCTACTATAGGAGATTATGTCTGGATTGGAGTAAATTCAACAATTGTTGGAAATGTTACTATAGGAAATGATGTATTGATAGCTCCGAATACATTCGTTAATTGTGATGTTCCACCGCATTCAATCGTTTTGGGAAATCCTTGTATTATTAAACATTGTATGAATGCTACTGATAGTTATATTACATGTCCTATAAAACTTTAAAGGCTATTTCTAATTTTTATTTGCAAAGAAACAATGACTAAATATACATTTCTTCTTCCTGCCTTTAAACCTGATTTTTTAGAGGTAGCATTGAAAAGTATAAAATCACAGACTTATTCAGATTTCAAAGTGTTGGTATCTGACGATTGCTCACCACACGATTTGAAGTCCATATATAATAAGGTGTGTGGAGATGATGAGCGCTTTACATATCGACGTAACGAGGTGAATATGGGAAGCAAAAGCCTTGTATCTCATTGGAATCTTCTGGTGGATATGTGTGATACTGAGTATTTTATCCTTGCCAGCGATGATGATGTCTATGAACCAACATTCTTGGAAGAGGTGGATAAGTTGGCAAAGAAGTATCCTGCTGTAGATTTAATAAGGGCAAGAGTAAAGGCTATAAATGAAAATGGTGAAATGATAGAAAAGGATGCTATTTACGAAGAATATGTAGATGGTTTGGACTTCCTTAAGCAGAAGCATTTCAATAATGCACTTCGCTGTATCGCTAATTATGTATTCAGAACATCAGAATTGAAAAAGCATGGTGGATTTATAGAATTCCCTTTGGCATGGTATAGTGATGATGCCACTGTTATGATGATGTCTGAACATGGAGCTACTAATACGAAGGATATGCTTTTGAATTTTAGAAGTTCGTCCATCAGCATTTCAAGCAGAAAGTTGAATAAGACTGATGCTTATAAGAAAGCTTTGGCAACTATACTATTTGATACATGGTTCCAAGAGAACATTGAAAACAGACTTATGTCATATGTGCAAAATGATTATACCAAAAGGGTACAAAATTTTGTGAATCATGTTCATGGTTCTTTCATGTATCAGATGTTTAGCTTTTTCTCTTCCAATTGTAAATCTTCTGACTTTAGAAAGCTACTTTCTCATTATAAGGGAAATATGAAGAAAAGCCGTCTGTTGTTTAATTATATAAGATCAAAAATGAAATGATGAAAGTAACAGTTTTAATGCCAATATACAATGCAGAGCGATTTCTGCATGAGTCAATTGCTTCTCTTTTGGCTCAGACAAGCAATCAATGGAAATTAATTTGTATTGATGATGGATCTACGGATTCTTCAAAAGCTATTGTTGAGGAATATTGCAAGAAGGATTCTCGTATCAAGTTAATTTGTCAGGAGAATGCAGGACCAGCCGTGGCTCGTGCAAGAGCTATTGAAATAGCATATACGGAGTATGTTTCTATTCTTGATAGTGATGATGCGTATGCTCCTGATTATGTGAAGAAGATGCTGGCAAGAGCGGAAGAAACTGATGCGGATATTGTTGTACCTGATGTAGAATATTTCAATGCAGGGAAAATTGTCCAACCAAATCAATTTACAACATTCTGCTTGTCACCTGATATACTGATAACAGATGGCAAACAAGCTTTTTCTATGACAATTCCATGGAAGCTTCATGGTTGGATGATGATTAGAACCTCTTTGGCAAAGAAATACTATACAGTACAACAGGCTTCATACAGCAAGTTTAATTCTGATGAGTATATTACACGCTTATTGTATTTAAAAAGCAGCAAGGTAGCTTTGTGTTCTTCTATGTATAAATATCGTGTAGATCCTAATTCCATCACAAGAAAACCGTCTTTAAAAATGATGGATTACTTAGATAGTAGTTTGAGATTATTAGATATAGCAATTCACGAAGGTTTAAATAACCCAATAGTAGTGAAAATATATAATGATTATTATACTACTTATTTAAATCTGAATAAAAAATGTATATCCAACTTAAAAAGGAATGAACAACTGAAAGCTAAAGAAATTCAACGCTTGTCTTTTGAAAAATTCAATAGGGCATTTCAATGGAGTAGGTTGCATGGTTCATCACTTCGAACAAAAGTGAAATTTGTCCTTTTTATATTTAAAGAAAAACTTGTTTTTGCATTTAATTAGTTGCAGTAAATATGAATAAGGTTTCTATAATCATACCAGTTTATAATGTAGAAAAATACATTGAGGACTGCTTGATGTCTGTTGCAAAACAAAGCTATCCTTTTATTGAGATAGTTTTAATTGATGATTGCGGAACAGATAGTAGCATGAAGATCGTTGAAAATACTTTGAAAAAAATAAGCAGAGAGGGACTTGATTTTACGATTGTTCACCATAAAAAAAACGAAGGTCCTTCGGTAGCAAGAAATCATGGAATTGATTCTGCTAAAGGCGACTTTATCTTATTTTTAGATAGTGACGATATGCTTGAGCCTCTTTGTTTGGAAAAAATGGTTAGAAGAATCGAAGAAACAGATGCTGATGTTGTTATGTGTAATCATAGAACGGATGACGAAAATCGTACATTAGGTGGGTATTTATCTGCACCTGTTGATGAGTTGATTTCTAAAGAAGACTGTTTCCGTGGGTTAGCAAAATGTTGGTTTAATGTTATGGCATGGGGCAAACTTCTTAAAACTTCTTTTATTAGAAAGCATCATTTGTATTTTGAAGAAAATATAATGAATGAAGATGTATTATGGACTTTTCAGTTATGCATGGAAATAAACAAAATAGCTTTTGTGCATGAAGCTTTATTTTACTATCGATATAATTCTCAGTCAATAATGTCCTCTGCAAAAATAATCAAAAAGGCAAATTCTGCAGAAATTATATCTCGTAAATATAGTGAAATATTGGATAAAAAGGTAGAGCTTCTGGGAAATAGAGATGTTTATATTGTACTTATGAGACAAATAATTTTGTATTATACGATAATTGCTCAAAACTTTGGGTTTAAACACTATATGCAAAAGATATCTTTATTTGGTAAATATTTGTATAAAAAGTCGTTTTTTCCTGGTTTTAGAGTGCCTTTGCCTATCACTTACAAGTTTTGGAGTTTATTATATTATATGCCTGTTATGTTACAGGGAATATTATCATATGCATTAATAGTTATTCAAAATAAAAAACATAGTTAATTATATGAGGAGAATTTTGACAGTAAGAAATATACAAGATTGGCCAAGTTGGGATCTTGTGTATGAATGGGAAGATGTGTTGTCGAAGGAAATGAAAATTCCTTTGCTGTTAGAAAACACAAAATTTACCAATAAATATGTTAGGAAAATTACAGGAATCTATGCTCTTCGAAGAATAGGTTGTAAGATATTTGCATTTGAGATGGGACCTGAAATACGCTCTGGTTTTAGAAATGCTCGTAATTATAAATCCTATTATCCTTGTATCATTGATTTCTTTTTAACAAAGGATGATATCGCTGCTTTTGAAAAACAATATAATAACAATAGAGTGGTGTTTATTAGTAGCAAAGAAGCTTATGATGTCTTAAAAACGGAGAATTGTCGCTTAAATATTTGTCACCTTCCTTTATCTTTATCTGATAAGTATAGAATCTCACCCAAAACTCATTTTGAAAAGAAGTACGATTTAGTGTTGGTGGGGCGTCAAAATCCAGTCCTTTCCAAGTATCTTGAAATGTATTCGCAAGAACATCCTGATTTGTATATAGCCTATAGAAAAATGGAGAACAACAAGTTCTTTTATTTTACTAATAAAGGAGAAAAATTAGGTGATATAAATACAAGAGAGCAATATATGCAATTGTTGCGTTTGGCAAAAGCGAGTCTGTATTCAACTCCTGGGATGGATGATGATTCTGGCAGGACAAGAGGGTATAATCAAGTAACACCAAGATTTCTTGAAATGTTAGCATGCGGAGTGAATCCTGTTATGAGATATGCGGATAATAGTGATACTCGCTATTTTGAGTTGAGTAGTTTTGGTTCTTCTATAGATACTTATGATGAATTTGTAGAGGCACTTGAAAATGCAGTAAAAAATCCTGCAGATATGAAAAAGAATGCTTTGTATTTAGAAAAGCATTATACATCTTGTATTGCAGAAAAGTTAAATGAAATAATGAAATAAAATGGAAAAAATAGCAATAATAGGAGCAGGTATTTCAGGTTTGTCTGCTGCTCATTTTTTAAAAGACAAATTTAAAGTTACTCTTTTTGAAAAAGAAAACAAACCAGGTGGCTTAATAAAGTGTGAGCGAATAAATGGAAGTCTTTTTCATACTTGCGGAGGACATGTTTTCAATTCGAAAAGAACAGATGTCTTAGATTGGTTTTGGTCAGTTTTCTCTTCTGATACGGAATTTGACAAAGCTGATCGCAACTCAGTTGTCATTATTGATTCTTTTGGTTATAATAATTTTGCAGTTCCATATCCCATTGAGAATCACATGTATATGTTCAATAAAGAAATTCAATTTAAATTTATCGAAGATTTAATCTTTATGGCTCAGAATAAGGAAACGGAGCCTAATAACTTCTCGGAATTTCTTAAACTCAAATTTGGTGAGACTCTATACAATTTGTATTTTAAACCATATAACGAAAAAGTATGGCGAAGACCATTAGAGACAGTCTCGCTTTCATGGTTGGAAGGAAAACTTCCAATGCCATCTGTTCAGGAAATGATGTTTAATAATATGAATCACGTAGAAGAAAAAGCTTTTGTGCATTCTACATTTTGGTATGAACGTAATAACGGATCTCAGTTTATTGCAGACAAGTTAGCAGATGGCCTTGATATTAGGTATAATTCATCAATTGATGATATATCCTACATTGAAAATAATTGGATGATTTACGGAGAAAAATTTGATAAAGTCATATACTGTGGCAATGTTAAAGATATGGTTAATATTGTTCGTGGTGTAGATATAGATAAATTTAAGCCTGAGATAGACAAGTTAGAATATCATGGAACAACAGCTGTTTTCTGTGAAATAGATAAGAATCCTTATTCATGGATTTATCAGCCTAGTGCAAAACATGAAAGCCATCGAATTATTTGCACAGGTAATTTTGCTGATTCTAATAATGGGGATATTGTTCATAAAAACAGAATTACAGCTACGATAGAATTTACTGATTTTATAGACAAGGAACATATTCTTGCAAATTTGCAAAATATGCCTTTTAAACCATCTTATATAACTCACAAATATAATCAATATACATATCCTATACAGCATGCTGATACTCGAAATATTATTAAGCAATTGAAAACTGCATTAGAACCATCTGATTTTTATTTCACTGGTCGTTTTGCTGATTGGGAATATTATAATATGGATGTCGCTATTGGGGCTGCCAAAGATTTATGTAAAAGATTAATGTAATGTGTCCTTTTTTCACTATAATAATACCTGCTTATAATGCAGAAAAATATCTGGGGTTTGCTATTGACAGCATTCTTGAACAGTCATTTAAAAACTTTGAATTGATAATCGTAAATGATGGATCTGAAGATACTACTTTGTCAATTTCCAAGAAATATGAACAGGTAAACGAAAAAGTAAAGTTAATAGACAAGAAAAATGAAGGAGTGTCTGCTGCTCGAAATGATGCGATGGCTATTGCCAAAGGTCAATATTTAATGTTTGTAGATGCTGATGACGTTCTATATCCCAATTCTCTACAGGTCCTGTATGATGTGTTGAATAACAAATCATTGGATTATTTGCGCTTTGAATATCGTGTTATTGACGAAGCAGGAAAACCTTTGTTTCCTAATTATGAGTCAAAGAAAAGAAAACAATGGGAGCTTTGTGTTGTTGATTCTGCAAGTTGTATCCAGAATATTGTAAGGAGAGAATTTTTTTCTTGCGTTGCAGTATATAAGCGAAGTATCATCTTAGATAACAACCTGCGTTATTTTAAAGGTTGCACCTATAACGAAGATACTTTGTTTATGATGGAGTTTTTTCAACTGAGCAAGACTCATTCGTATATATCGAATGTAGTATATGGTTATAGAAAAACGAATACTGCTGTAACGGCGCATTTTTCGGATAAAAACTATGAAGATGTAGAAAATGTAATAAGGAAAATAATATTATTGGATAAGAAAACAGAAGATTCCATGCATGTTATGATTAAAAAGACGATAGAAACGTTGAGCTTGAGATTATTGCAACATAGTCATGAACGTTTTTTGCAAGACATGCCTTCTGTTTTCGCGTATTGCAAGGCCACTCCTATTTTGCTCGAATGGAAAACAATTCATTATTTGGGCATGAAAACAGCCATGAGGCTTTTCCCTGCAATAAATTTGGTTAGAAGGATTTTCAGAAAAATAATGTTTGTTTTTTAGTATAAGGTAAATTATGCAAAACATGACAATAACTGCGAATAGACAACTAAATAAGAATCAGATGCTGGGTCTGTTTGTCTTGTTTTTGTTTTTTCCGCCATTTATTAGTTTGCCAATGCTGGTGAGCTATGTCTTTATGAATGAAAAAAAAGGTAACTATATTTATTATCTTTTGTTTTTATGCTTAGCTTCATACTTTGCTGCGATTAATGCGACAAAGACCCCTGGCTCTGGAGGTGATCAGTTTAGATATTGTATTGCTTATTTAAATGTTCCAACTATTGGCTTTTGGAAATCATTGATATTTATCTATGGAAACGAATATACTAGTGATCCAGGAAGGACAAAAATCTCAGGAGAATTTATGAATGGAATATATAACTATATTGGTTATTATATAACATTTGGTAAGTATTATTTGTTTGCTTTTATTTATACTTTTATTGAGTATATGTTGATATTTTGGGGATTTTTCAAATTTTGCCAGAATCTCAAGAAACCTCATATTCCAATAATTTGTGGAGCATTAATTATTAGTTTTTTCTATTTGTTTTTTCAGTATACATTACATATTCAAAAACAATTTTTCGCTCAAGCAATAATGATGTATGTATTGGGTTCTTTGAGTTATGAAGGTAAAATGACTCATAAATTATGGCTTATTTCTGTTGTGGCTCTTTTTACACATGCATCAATGATTTGGTTTTTTCCTTTCCTTAGTATACCAAAATTCAGAAAGCCTTTAAGCAAGGTGGGTCTAATTTTGCTTTCTCTTATATTTTGCGCTCTTATTTTCTTTGGACCTTCAATAGCTGGTGATCTGACATCGGGGGCTAATAGTAGTGCTTTGTCTTATAGTATCGGTCGTGTTGCGAATGCAAAAAATGATTATGATGGAATGACATTGAATATGCTGCAAGTGATAGTTGTTGGTATTCCGATGGCTGCTATTACGATTAGACAGTTGTGGATGAATAGTAAGAAATTAAAAGGCTATTCAGCATTTATCTTAAATGTAGTCTTGATGTTATTGTTGTCTATTGTGGCAATGAACAGACAGCCAATAGCACAATACCGTTATTTTATGATGATTTTTGCTTTTATGCCTTTTGTATATTCATTTGCCTTTAACAGGATCAAATTTCGTGATGCCTTTCTTGTGGTATTATCGGTTGTGATGATTGTGTGGTATTATTATCAGTTTGATAAAATAATTTACGAATATGCTTCTGAGGTAGAAATCGTATCTGTTCCTCCGATATTGTTGACATTTTTTTGTAATTTAGGATTTTAGTTATGCATATAGTATATGTTTGTCGTGAATTTCCTTCTTCATTAAGAGGTGGTGGTATAGCTTCATATTTGAAAGAAATAGCGCATGCTATGGTCATTTATGGTCATCAGGTTACAGTGATTTGTGCAAATGATGATACTCGTAAAGGAACGGATATGGTGATGGATGGTATTCGTGTTATCAGACTATCTGGTGGCAATTTTATTATACCTTCAATAGAAAAAACAAATTTTATTAGAAAATTTAGAGTGTTCTATCGTTTTTTCAGTTATCGTTTAAAGATAGAAATGGTATTAAAAAAATTGGGACATATTGATATTATAGAGTGTGCGGATTATGGTGCAGAGTCTATTTGTCTTCACCATTTGAATGTTCCTATAACGATTCGTCTGCATATGCCTTCCTTTTTTGACTTAAATACATTGACCATGAAAAAATTCTCATGGAGATTATTTCCTTTCAAATATTTGGCCTATTTGGAGAAAAAAGAGATAATGTGGTGCAAATATATTACTTCATGTTCTGATGCTTTAAAGGACTGGACTTGTACGAATTTGCGAATTCCTGAAGAAAATATTCATTCAATACCCAATCCGTGTAATTCTTCCTTTGTAAAAATGATAAATAAAGGAGCAGATATATTGGATACATCGTTAATTAACGTTGTTTGCGTAGGAACCATATGTGAAACAAAAGGTTGTGGAGACTTGATAGAGGCTTGCCTTGCTTTAAAGAAAAGTTATGCTAATTTGCATCTTTGGTTTTTTGGTAAAATTGGCGATTGGGGCTATATGATTAAGAAAAAATATGATGCAGAGAAATGGATTCATTTTTATGGAAAAATTCCAAGAGAAAATTTAGCTGGCATATACAAAAATGCAGATGTTGTTGCTTTACCTTCGTGGTTTGATAATTTTCCAATGACATGTTTAGAAGCTATGATGGTAAAAGGTGTGGTGCTCGGAAGTGCTGCTGGAGGTATGACGCAAATGATACAGGATGGTGTTAATGGCTTTATTATTCCTCCCAAAAATGTAGAATGTTTAAAAGATGCATTAAATAAAATTTTATCATTAAACAATGAGCAAATTGGAAATATAAGAAATAAAGCTGAAGCTTTTGTAATGAATAATTTTGAAACAGAAATAGTTACGTCGAAAATGATAGACTATTATACTTATGTGATAAATGATTTTTACTCAAAAAATGAAGGTTCTATATACTAATCCTATTTTTTTATATTACAGAATACCATATTACAAGCGTCTAAAAGACCTTTTTGGTGGTGAGTTCTATGTTCTGTATTCTGTGAATAGATACAAACAAAGGAAAGAATGGGTTGGGGTTTTGGATAAGATTCCTGAAGCTTTAGGGGATAATGCTATCCCTTATGAAAAGGAAAAAATATTCGATACCTATACCAAATCCTTTAATAAATGCTCCTTTGAACAAGGTGGAAAGAAAATCCCTTTTCCTATAGGTTTGTTCTCTTTAATTAGAAAACTAAGACCGGATGTGCTCATTACAGAAGGTTTTTTTCAATGGACACCGCTAGTTCTCTTTTATGGATTCGTGTTCCATAAACCTGTGTTTATCGGTTATGAGCGTACATGTTATACGGAACGTAATGCGTCTTGGTTTTTAAAAATGCATAGAAAGATATCCAATTGGTTTGTAAAAGGGTATATTGTAAATGGAACAGAGACAACGAAATACTTGGAGACCTTAGGTATAAAACGTTCTAAGATTTTTGTTGGTGGTATGTCTGCTGATAGTAAAATGTTACAGGATAAAATAGCAAATTTCTCCATAGAGGAAAAGTTACAGTTTAAGTCTATGTTTGTGTCTGGTGATGGCATTTTATTTCTATTCACAGGTAAACTTTGCGAACGTAAGGGTGTTTCCTATTTATTAAGTGCCTGGTGCGAGCACATAAAAAAATATCCAAATGATATTTTAATATTAGTAGGTGCAGGAGATTTAGGAGAAGTCCTAAAAGAAAAATATGCTCTTATAGATTCTATTAAGTTCGTTGGGGCTGTACCATATTCTGATATATATAAGTATTATGCCATAGCTGATGTATTGGTTATCCCAACTATTGAAGATAATTGGAGTTTGGTTGTGCCTGAAGCTATGTCTTGTGGACTCCCTGTAGCTACATCGATATATAATGGATGTCATACTGATTTGATTTATGAAGGCGAAAATGGTATTACTTTTGATACATTCCAGCAAGATAACATTCTGAAAGCATTAGATTCCTTTCATTACCGTAATCTGAAAGATATGGGTGAGAAATCGAAACAGATAGAGACTACATTTAATACTGAAAATTGTGCTCGTCGAACATTTGATGCAATTGTAAGTCAAGTAAAAACTAAAGATTAGAATAATATGAAAATAGCATTAATATGTAATACATATATCCGAAATTATGGTAGTATTTTGCAGTCTTTGGCAAGTTATAAGGTGCTTCAAGATTTTGGAAACGAGGTTAAAGTCATCAATTATAAAGACTACCCAACATCCAAGGCAAAAAAGAAAATTTTCTGGTATGTGAAATTACCTTTAATTCTTAATCCAATAACATTGATTGCAAAAATTAAGAAAGTATTCCGTTCCAAAGCTAATCCTGATTTTTTAAAGATTCGTAGGAATAGAGAAATGAGTATGGATTCTTTCGTTGTTAAACATTTTGATTTTACTGCAGCATGTGATTCCATTGAAGAGGCAAAAAATGAAATTCTGAAGATGGATACAGTCGTTGTTGGAAGTGATCAACTTTGGGGTCCTGTTGACATTTTGCGTGATTATCACACCCTTTCGTTTCTTCCAGAATCATTTAAGAAGGTTTCCTATGCAACAAGTTTTGGTGTAGCAAAACTACCTGAATATGTAAAGCCTCAAGCTTCTTCATTTCTTAAAAGATTTCAATATATATCAGTAAGAGAAGACTCTGGTGCAGATATTGTTGAACAGGCGATAGGAAAAAGGCCTTCAGTTGTTGCGGATCCAACATTATTACTTAATGGAGAACAATGGAGTAATCTGTTAGGAAATGAAAGAAAAGTGGATAAAAAATATATTTTTGCTTTTTTCTTAGGCGGCAATAAAGATCATCGAGAGTTTGTAAAGAGAGTGAAAGCAATTACTGGATTGCAGATAGTTTCCATGCAACATGTCGATGAATATATTGATGCAGATGAAAATTTTGCAGATTTTAATATCAATGATGCTTCACCTGCAGAATTTGCAAACTTGATTAAACATGCAGAATTCATATTTACAGATTCTTTTCATGCAAGTATTTTTTCTATTCAGTTCCACAAGTTGTTCTTTACATTTGACAGATATAAAAAAACATCTTCTAATTCAAGAAATGGCAGAATAGTTTCTCTTTTTTCGCATTTGGATCTAAATGAGCGACATCTTTTAGGTAATGAAAATATTGATAAGTTACTGAGTAAAAAGATCAACTATAATTTAGTAGATAATATCCTTGACGAATGGAGAAAAAACAGCATTGATTATATTAAAAAAGCTTTGAAATAATAGATACGATGATTCATATTACAAATAAGTCAGATTGTTGTGGTTGTGCGGCATGTGAGCAGATTTGTCCCAAGAGTTGCATCACCATGGCACAAGATTCTGAAGGCTTTTTATATCCTACAGTAGATGAAAATGCCTGTGTAAATTGTGGAAGATGTGATAGTGTATGTCCTATTCAAAACAAGAGGGAAGCACATAGCCTTTTGAAAGCATTTGCTTTTAATTTGAAAGATAAAGAGGCTCGATATGAAAGCGCGTCAGGAGGTTTCTTTACTGCAATTGCAACTCATGTTATAAAATCTGGGGGTGTCGCTTTTGGTGTCGCTTTTAATTCAAAGATGCAAGCGGTAACTACTTTTACGGAAAAAGAAAATGATATCCAAAAATTTAGAAATTCTAAGTATGTACAAAGTATAATAGGTGATTCCTATAAACAGGTTAAGAATTTTCTTAAACAAGGACGATTGGTCTTGTTTTCTGGAACCCCTTGTCAGGTTCAGGGCTTATTAAATTTCTTAGGTAAAACATATGATAATCTTCTTACTCTGGATTTAGTATGTCATGGAGTCCCTTCTCCTAAGGTTTTTGATAAATATAAAGCTTATCTTGAAAATTATCATAAAGGCAAGTTGACTAATTATATTTTCAGAACAAAGCGGAAAGGATATAATGGGAAAGGGTATAGTTGTGCCAGTGCTGTATTTGATGATGGTAGTATTTTAAAAACAGAGGAGTTGGGTTCGAATTTCAGATTTATGAAAGAAGCTTTTTTCGCAGAAATCTGTTCACGCCCAGTATGTCATCAATGTAGTTTCAAAGATAAAGAAAGGGTTTCTGATTTTACCGTTTTTGATTGTTGGAGTGTGAAAAAAATGGCACCACAATTAAGTGATGGATTGGGAACTTCTTTGTTGGTTGTAAATTCTGAAAATGGAGAGCAACTTATTCCACAGTTAGAGAAATACAGTTTAATGAAAGTTGTAGATTTGGATAGAGCTATATTGCTTGATGGTTTGGTTATGCTTCATTCTGTTCCTGCTCATCCTCGCAGAAAAGAGTTCTTCGGAGATTTGGATACTTTTACCATAGAACAGCTTATGGATAAATATCTTACTCCTAAAGGTATGACTAAAATTAAAATCTATGTTAGAGACTTTCTTGATCATCTCGGTTTGTTGAGATATATAAGACACATCAAATATAATTTGAAAAATGATTAAAGTTTTTCATGTTGTTACTTCTTTAGATTTAGGAGGAGCAGAGCGTGTTGCCTTTAATATTGCTAAATCAAAAAGTCCAAATTTTGAATATCATGTTGTAGAGGTGGTACATTCTGATTCTCAATTCTCTCATTTAGTAATAGATGAATTAGAAATGGAGGGAGTCCGTTTGCATTTTTCTCCAATAAGGAATAAGAAACTCGGTATCCTTTTGTTTTGGTTATGGTTTATTCATATTTATATCATATATAGACCAAATGTAATACATTCTCATACCGAGATTCCTGATTTGGCTTTATGGTTATTCCGAAAAATAACATGCCTTTTCTTCTGGATTAAAACAAGATATATCCGTACGATTCATAATACCCAGTTGTGGAATGAATGGGGAAAAATTGGTTCTTTGGTTGAGCCTTATTATATTAACCATCATTCCAATTATGCAATTTCTCTATCTACCAAACTGCTTTATGAAAATAAATATGGAGCAATAGATGTTCCTTATATATATAATGGCATAGAGGAAGTTGAGCAAAAAACTTTTAATGGCATTGTTAAAGACAAAATAAATGTCTTGTTTGCTGGTCGTTTGGAGTTTCAGAAAGGTATAGATGAATTGATAGCTGTTGTCAAGCAACTAAAGAATGATACGCACTATCATTTTCATATTATAGGGGCAGGATCTAAGTCAAAGGAGGTACGAGAGCTATTGGGTGCTTTGTCAAATGTGACTCTTTATGATAAGGTTTATGGTTTGTCACAATATCTGTCTTCCTTTGATTACCTTTTTATGCCAAGCAATTTTGAGGGATTTGGCTTGATGTGTGCAGAGGCCAGTCTTGCTCATGTCCCGACAATTATTAATAATTGTGATGGGTTGAATGAGACTTTACCTAATGACTGGTTGCTGAAGGTTGATAATAATAATATCAATGCATATATTGATATATTTAAATCAATTTTACCTAAGCTAGATAAAGTAACATTAGGAAATCAAGCATATCATTTTGCAAAGGAAAAGTTTGGTATAAGAAAGATGCAACAAGAATATGAAAAGGTATATCAAAAGCTTGCTTTATAATATGTAGATATGATTAACAAAAAGACATTCAATAAAAATGTAACAAGCCAAATGAAGGCGATTGCTTTTTTGATGATGTTAGTACATCACCTTTGGAGAGAGCCTGGTTTTGTGAGGTTTGAGCCTGTTGCTTATGGCAATTTACTGCTTTCAATAGGTTTAATGAGCAAGATTTGTGTTGGTATATTCATGTTTCTCTCGGGCTATGGCTTGATGGCTTCAAGTTGGTCTGGGGGGGGCAGATTATAGAATAGTTAATCGATTGAAGAAGGTACTGTTGCCGTTTTGGCTCATTGTCGTTTTGGCAGCTCCTTTTCTGCTGCTATACGATGATATTTCGTGGTATGATGTGGTGACGGATAGCCTGCTTCTTACCAGTAAGATGAATGGCTCATGGTGGTTTATGCAGACATACGCTATCTTTGTTATCTGCTTTCCGATATTTGCTAAAAGCCTTCATTATAAAATGGTTTGGATTCCTTTGCTAATTGTATCTGTACTCTGCTTTCAACCTATAGCTACTGATATTAGAAAGTATAGTGATGCTGTGCATTATGTTCTGCATTATTTTCCTCTCTTTTACTCAGGTATGATAGCTCGGAAGATTTCTCTGTTTGATTTGTTGGTTAAAAAGCAATGGTGGTTTAAGTTATTCCTGGTGGCAGTATTAGTGGCAGCTCGCTTTTCTACGGGATGGAATATATTTAACATAGGATTGATAATCGCTATGATTGTGATTTTAGTGGATGTCCAAGAATATATTACGGAAAGAGTGCTGAAAGTATTTAATTTCTTGGGAAAGATGTCTATGAATATGTGGCTTATCCACATGTTTTTTATCGCCTATGGTTATCATTTAGCTAATCCTATTACTGATCTGGTATGGATATATCTGGAATCACTTGTTGCTGCGTATGTAGTTTGGAAATTATATAATAGACTTTGTGGGTGTATAAAATGAACATAATTTTATCAGATGTAAGTAGATATAAAGGGAGTAAAGGTACTTGGAAGGATGTTTTCAAGTATTATGTTACCAATCCTTCGTTCAGGGTTATCTTTTTACATAGGTTGTATCATCAATGGTATCATATCTTGTCTAAGATTCCTATGGGAAATGGTATCTTCTCTCTTTATTATAAGCATATCTGTAGGCAATCTGGTATCCAACTTTCTCTTGGTGCAGAAATTGGAGAAGGGTTTAAGTTTGAACATTTTGGTGGTATTGTTATTGGCAGTATCAAGATTGGTAAAAACTGCAATATCTTCCATAATGTAACCCTTGGATATGCTGGTCGTTGGCAGAATGGGGGGGGTAGTCCTACCATTGGTAACAATGTAGTAATAGGGGCTGGTGCCGTAGTTGTCGGCAGGATAACTATTGGCGATAGTGCTTTTATTGGTGCTAATGCATACGTGTATCAAGATATACCTGAAAATGCAGTTGTTGGTGCTATGCCTGGAAAGATACTTTCCTATCATGGCACGAAAGGATATTTTGGGCATTGATGATGTTTTTTCTTGACTTACAATTACAATCGTTTTTCTTTGTATAATTTATAAGATGTCAAAATTAGAATCAACTTATTTAAAGGGATGGGCAGTACTCTTTATGATGTTCCTTCATTTCGGAAATACTTTTGTTGCTCCTGAATATCAATATTCATGGAGTGGAAATGAATGGGAAGGTGCTTTTCAGATTTGTGTGCCCATTTTCCTTTTTCTTTCTGGTTATGGCTTGATGGCAAGCTATATGATAAAAAGATCGGATACGTTCTCCTTATTGCATAAAGAGATCAAAAGGTCGTTTAAATTGCTAAAACATTATTGGACAGTGACTGTTCCTTTTATTGTTTTAGCTCTTTTGCTGGGGAAGTTTACTTGGTCATGGGAGAGTCTTATATTGACTGCATCTACTTTAAGGTGTGATTGGTGTCCTAATGCTTGGTTTGTTTCCCTCTATATTGAACTGATACTATTATTCCCTTTCTTTGTTTATTTGATAAATGGAAGAAAGGTTGTTTATGTGGTTATCGGCTTTCTCCTTATTGTTTTAGCAACTAAGATTATTGGAAAAATAGATTGGGTAGATGGAAGTGGATCTATTGCTGCGAGACAGATTAAAATGCTGATGAATAATCTCCCGATTTTCATAGAGGGTATGCTGTTTGCAAAATATGGTTTATTCTCTGTTATTGGACATAAAATCAGGTGTTTGAATCTTGAAAAATGGCAATGTGGGGGGGGTATTTCTCTATTAATAATAGCTTTATCTATAGCATGTAGAGCTAAGTTGCCGTTAGTAAGCATCACTGAATTATTTCATGTTCCATTGTGTATATTGGGCTTAAAGCTACTTGCTTCTGAAGGCTCTTCAGTTTTTAAAGGTCTCCTATATGTTGGTAGATATTATACGACACTTTGGTTTATACATGGCTATTTCTGTTGGACATTCCTGCAACCTATGATATATTCCATCCGTTTCTGGCCTTTGGCCTTTATCGTGTTTGCAGGAATCAGTCTGGCGGTTAGCGTTATCATAGATAAACTTCGTACATTTATAAGATGTTAGATTTTGATAAACTGAAATCTCGTTTTCGGCAGTTCGGTAGCTGGAGGCTTGTCTGGCAATATATCCGTATGGGGGTGTTGTGGACGGGGGTCTGTGCTTTGATACGCTGTGCCTTGAAGGGGAAGTCCTTGAAGGCTGCTTATCCTGTGATTACTGAGAAAGTGGATAGGATTCTGATTCGGAAGTATCGCTATATCCTGGATGAAATGAAACTAAGGGATGCGGAGGATCTGACTCCTAATGATAGGGGTGTTCCTAAGATAGTCTGGTTCTCCTGGCTGCAGGGTATCGATCAGGCTCCTGATTTGGTGAAGGTGTGCTTGGCTTCGCAAAGGAAGCATCTGCCGGATTATGAGTTCAGGGTCTTTGATCTGAGTAATTACCAGCAATGGATTGAACTGCCTGAGTATATTGTCAGGAAATATAAGAAGGGTTTGATTCCGGCTGCTTCTTTCAGTGATTTGCTCCGCCTGTCGGTTTTGCAGAAGTATGGTGGTGTCTGGATGGATGCTACGGTGTTCTGTTCTGGTTTTGGGAATGAGAAGCTGCTGGGGCGATGGAATAGGATTATGAAGAGTGAATTGACGGTGTTCCGCTACTTTAAACGTGGGGCTATGGCTCCTGTGGGGTTATCCACCTGGTTCTTTGCTGCTGTGCCTCATCAGATTGTGATTTCTTCTGTCTTGGATATGCTCCTTGCTTATTGGAAGGATTATAACTGTCTGGTGGATTATTATATCATCCATCTTTTCCTGGGCTTGTCTCTCCGTGAGTTTCCGATGGTTGAGGCTCGGATGCCTCGTGAGAATAGTTATCACAGTATTCTCTTGGGTGATGCCTTGGGGCGTACTTTCCAACAGGAGCAATGGCAGGATCTGATTGATCATGTGAGTATTCATAAATTGAATTACAGAAAAGTGGAAATGGCCAGTAAGAATCCGATGGGATATTATTGGCATGTTATGAAAGAATTTGAGTAGATTTTGATTATGAAACCAAAGATACTTTTTGTCATGCACATGCCTCCGCCTGTGCATGGTGCTGCTATGGTGGGGCAGTATATCCACGACAGCAAGCTGATAAACCAGAAGTTTGACTGTCATTACATCAACCTGACTACTGCGAAGAACTTGCAGGACATCGGGAAGGTGGGGATGAGGAAACTCTTGGATTTTTTCAAACTCCTGAAGAAGATACGGCATGAGGTGAAGATGGTCAAACCTCAATTGGTGTATGTTACGCCTAATGCTTGTGGCGGTGCTTTCTATAAGGACTTTGTGGTGGTTCAGATGTTGAAGCACCTGGGCTGTCAGGTGGTTGTGCATTATCATAACAAAGGTGTGGTTACACATCAAGACAAATGGTTTGATGATGCTTTGTATAAGAGGTTCTTTAAGGACATAAAGGTGATTCTGCTTTCGGAATGTCTTTATGATGATGTGAAGAAATATGTGAAGAGGGACGATGTGTTCGTATGTGGCAATGGTATCCCTTCGGCTGCTATAGAGCGTTTGGTATCGGCTCCTTTTGATGCGGCATCTCCTGAAGATAAGATTCCTCATCTCCTGTTCCTTTCTAATCTTCTGATAAGTAAGGGTGTGGTTGTTCTGCTTGATTCTCTGAAGGTACTGAAGGAGAAGGGCTGCCGTTTTGTCTGCGACTTTGTGGGTGGTGAAACGGTGGAGATGGATGCTGCCATGTTTCAGGCTGAGGTGGCAAAGCGTGGGCTTGAGGGCATGGTGGTGTATCATGGCAGGAAATATGGTAAGGACAAGGCGGCTTTCCTGAATACAGCTGACATCTTTGTCTTCCCTACGTTCTATCATAACGAGTGCTTCCCGCTGGTGCTGTTGGAGGCTATGGAGCATGGGCTGGCTTGTATCTCTACGACAGAAGGGGGTATACCAGGAATTGTTGATGATGGTAAGACGGGCTATCTCGTACCTAAACATGATGTTGTGGCATTGGCTGATAAAATAGAAATGTTTATTCGTGATACCGACTTGCGCCATAAAATGGGTGAGGCAGGACGAGAAAAGTTTGAACGTGAGTTTACGTTGGAAGTTTTTGAGAAAAGAATGGTGGAGATACTATCTGACAATGTTAAATGTTAAGGGCTATTTTTTAGTACAATGATGACCTGAATTTTTGAACATACCGTTTATCCTATACTTACTTGACTCGGTGTGCCAAGGGATTGATATCATAATCAATAATGTGGCAATGAATAAAGCCCTATGTGCATGACTACAATAAAGATATTTTTAGCCTCTTCTTGTGAGTTGACTTATGAGCGAATGATTATCGGTGATAAAATTCGACAATCTGATGACGAGTGGCGAGCAAAAGGTGTAAGGCTACAGTTGATGGTATGGGAGGACTATCGACCAGAGTTTTTGGGAGTAAGAACTCAAACTGAGTATGATGAGTATCTTGTTAATGAAAGCCAAATCGTAATTGGGCTGTTCAAAAACAGATGCGGCAAATATACACAAGAGGAAATCGTGCTCGCCAAACGTAATAATTCTGAAAATCTACATGTGTTTATTCTTCCTGCTGATGATGGAGTAAACTTTGTAAGTGACTTCCTTACAAAGGAATCGATTGTTGGCATAAAATGTAGCGATATTGACCATGTTTGCTCGGAAGTGAGGAATGTTATAGAGGATTATATCGCTAAGAACGAATGTGACAATGTTATGTCGGCTAATTCATCTCTTTCCACAGACCAAATATATGCTACTATAGGTGCTGATATTCCCAAACGAAGTGCTGAATTTGGTAATATGGTACGCTCGGTGAATGATGCTCTTGAAAGCGATAATATCTCCCGATGTATATTGATGGAAAAACATCAAAGGAGAATGATACCGCAATCTGACTATTATGTGGCATTGCCCCATGAGCATTGTAACCTGGATGAAGAAGAGGAAATTGTAACTGCAATAAAGGCATCCGCTGGTGATAGGGGTAAGTTGCCTGTAGCTATTTATTTGGAGAAAGAATCTCTACTCTTGAATAATAGTCAAAAAATAAGCAATGCTTTAACCAATTTTGGCGTGTTCACCATTGAGTATGGTACCATGAATGATGTCAAAACAAATCTGTTTCTTTACCTCTATCGTAAGAGGAAGGGAAATATGATAGTCTTTGATGATTTTTCGGGCTTTGCTTATTCTGAAGGTTGTGTCACTTTTGCAGGCTATATGATAGCGGCTGTCAAGAGTTTATTTCAAGATTATGAGGTGCTCAAACAATGCCAGAGATTGGACTGCGTGAGAAAACAACTTGAAAGTCTGATTCATAAGAAAGATGCAAAGAGCAGAAACGAGAAAGTTGTCTTGAATAACGAAATGGACAACTTGGTGAGATATGTCAATGAAATTCTTACTCTAAAATTTGCTTCGTTACAAACAAGAAATATTGAGACGGATATAGACGAAAGCCAACCATTGAACTTGGAATCAATAAACAATTCTATTGATATACAGGAAAAGAGCTTGTCTATATTGCATAAGAAGAAAGAGCTGATATTCGACACTTGGCTATCCACTATAATGGCACTCGTCGCTCGCTTGAATTATCTCGTGTCGGTAGGAAATATTCATGTGGATAAAATAAAATCAGTCGCCAAATCTATTTACGGGCTATTGCAGAGGATTATTGCCAATGGAGTGACAATTTCTGATGAGCGTATGCAGGACATTATGCAGCTATTGCAAGCTACATACGACCAATATGGCGGAGACTATGATGAAGATGAATTCTTCCATATAGCTTTTAACTGGGCTGATAAACGTAATATCTCATCGGAATTTATAGAGACTTGTCGATTCAACTTTGCCAATGCCCTTATGCGCAATGAAGACCCTACTGCACTGCAATTATACAAGACAGTTCTCGCCAATCTGAAACAGATTGATGACCATTCGATTTCAAGTCATAGGTTTGTCATCAAGGTATATACGAGCATTGCACATGGGTTCATAGAATTGGAGAGAAATGAAGATGCATGGGATGTGATCCAGCAGATGGGACATTACATTAAAGAATGGAATGACCCAATAAATGTACGTTTGTTGCAAAGTTCTGATTTTTATGCAGCACAGTTACGAGCCATTCCAGAACGTTGGGATGATGGGATGCAGGATGTCATTTCTCATGCAGTGCTTATATTTAATCAATGCAGAGAACATTTGACGATAACGCCCAAGGATTATCATTATGTTTACTGTTTCTGCTATTTGCCGAATATCATATCGGCTTTTATAATTGACAGAATGGACTATATGAATGAATCAAAGAAAGCAACTCTTTTGCCGCTTGCTTTTGGGCTATTGGAGAAACTTTTGCATTACGCCGAAATTATAGAAGGCTACAATCCTATTGAAGGAATGACAAGTGCCTCACAAGGTTATCATAATAGAGGCTTCTTGTATTATAAATTGAGGAGATGGAATGAAGCTATCTCAGACTATCAGAAAGCGTTGGATTCTCGTAGATTTATCTATGAGTATATGCCTCATAAAGAAAACAAACGAGTTGTCGGCGAGACTCTTGTCAATATTGGTGCTGCGCAATTGGAATGGTGCAAAGAGAACCACACTGTAGAAGGGCATAATCCAATAGATACGGCAAAAGAAGCATTGAGTATTTATGAGAGCTTGTATAACAAAGACTATCCGCTTTCTGAGGTGGACATCAATAAGACAAAACAACTGATAGCCACCTCTTATTATTATATAGGCTCTTTAGCGGAAAAACAATTAGGATTGGAAATGATGAAGGAAATATATGCATGGCTTACAGAACACAGGGAAAACTCATATATAGCAAGTTTTCTGGATAACACTGTAAGTATTTTGAAAATGGAGAATTTGATATAATATGATGATGTTTAGACTAAAAAATTTAGATATACTTGGTAGCAAGGCGGAACTCGCCTCGCTGCCAGAGGGCAAGTTGCTTATCAATACGATTAATGCCCATTCGTATAATACGGCTCGTAAGGACAAACTGTTTGCTGAGGCGTTAATGAATGGTGATGTGCTTATTCCTGACGGAGTGAGCATCGTGAAGGCTTGTCGATGGATTAAGGCAAAAAGCCAACCAAAGGAAAGGATCGCTGGATGGGATTTGTTTGAATTTGAAATGAACAAACTCGAAGAATGTGGAGTGAAGAATGTTTCTCGTTCGCCCCAGCGAACGGTCATGTTTATGGGCAGCTCGCAGAAGGTGCTTGACCTGATAGTGAAGCGGGCGGCTGAGGTTTATCCTCATCTGAAGGTGGTGACTTACTCGCCTCCTTATAAGCCGGAGTTCTCGGACGAGGACAATAAGGCGATTATTGATGCCATCAATGCGGCTAATCCTGACTTGCTTTGGATTGGTATGACTGCACCGAAGCAGGAGAAGTGGACTTATTCGCATTGGGAAGAGTTGGATATTCACTGCCATGTTGGAACTATTGGTGCTGTGTTTGATTTCTTCGCTGGTACGGTGGAACGTGCTCCTATGTGGTGGCAGCGTCATGGATTGGAATGGCTGTATCGTTTGTTGAAAGAACCGAAGCGTATGTGGAGACGATATATTATTGGCAATGCGCTGTTCCTTTGGAATATGTTGAAAGAGAAATGTTGAATGTTGAATTGAAAGATAGCGTGACTGATATTTATTTCCGCTTTATTCAATTTTCCTTGGGCATTTACGAGGGCAAGGAGTTTCTTGATGGTTCTGCTCTAAAAGACCTTGATTGGAATACGTTCTATGAATTTGCCAAGAAGCAGACGCTTGTCGGAGTAGTCTTTGATGGCATCCAAAAACTACTTAAGGATGCTGCACCGAATTTGGAATTGCTGATGCGTTGGTTTGGCATAAACCAGAAAATCATGCAACGCAACAATGTCCTGAATGAGGCTACAGTAGCTATATATAATAAGGTGAAAGATTCGGGATATAGCTGTTGTATTTTGAAGGGGCAGGGCAATGCGGTGATGTATCCTAATCCGTTGATAAGAATACCTGGTGATGTGGATGTATGGGTGAATGCTGGACGTGATGAGATTCGTTCTCTTGCCCACTCGCTTGCTGAAAACGCCAATGAACATGTAGATGATGAGAGTTTCAACCATATAAGTCTTACTGTCAACGGCATTACCGTGGAGCTACATTCTACTCCTGGCTTTATGGCTAACTTCGTGTATAATCGGAGATTGCAAAGATGGTTGAAGCAAAATGTTGATGAGCAATGTAGCAACATGGTGGCATTGCCTAATGATGCAGGTTTTGTAGCAGTTCCAACACATTCCTTCAATATCGTGTATCAGCTTTATCATCTCTACCATCATTATTTCTATGAGGGTGTAGGATTGAGACAAGTAGTGGATTACTACTTTGTCTTAGTGAAGAGTGAAGAACTAATAGTGAAGAATTCTATAGCCTTAGAACGAGAGTTTAAGCATCTCGGATTGTGGAAGTTTGCAGGGGCTATGATGTTTGTGTTATATAAGGTCATGGGAATGCCAAAAGACAAGATGATTGCACCTATGGATGCAAAGAGAGGGCAAATGCTTCTTGATGACATCTTGAACGGAGGCAATTTTGGACATTATGACAAGCATCACGTTTTGGGGCATAACCTCCTTCGCCTATATCGTGACGCTCGTCTTCTGAGATATTATCCTGCCGAGGCATTGAGTGAACCGATATTTAGGGTTTGGCATTTTTTCTGGAGAATGAAATGCCATAAGTAATAAAAGGAACACATCTTCCTTCTTTATAATATACTTTTCGAGGATAAAGTTTTGTAGTACGAATCTAAAAAATATTACCTTATGGGATTGCAAGAGTTGGGTGGATGGGAGGATAGCCATAAGGAATCCTATAGATTCAAGATAGAAGTGCAACGCTTCTGTCTTGAATATATTGACTAAATCATTACTATTATAGGTTTTTTGCCACTACATAGCCCATGGTCCAGGCTGCCTGGAGATTGAAACCGCCTGTGACGGCATCCACATCGAGCACCTCTCCTGCAAAATACAGCCCAGGACAAGTGCGGCTCTCTAATGTGGCGGGATTGACATTCGACAGCGCAATGCCGCCGCAAGTAACAAACTCATCCTTGAAACGGTTCTTTCCGTCAACACGAAACTCCTGATTTGTAAGTGTACAGACAAGTCGGTTGAGGCCTTTCCGGCCTAATTCGCCCCATCGAATCTCAGGCGACAACTTGCTGCGGAGTATCAGATAGTGCCATAACCTACTGTTAAGTTGCTTCGGATATACATTAGACAGTTGCTTATTTTTATGCAAGACGCAATACTCCTGCAACTGTTCCAGCACCTGCGACTCGTTGCTTCCGCTCATCCAGTTCACCAATAACGTTGCCTTATAGTCGCGTTCGTTCAGCCAACGCGCCGCATACGACGACAGTTTCAATATCGCCGGACCGCTCATGCCCCAATGGGTGACGAGCAACGGCCCCTGCGCCTTGAACTTAGTGCCGGCAAGTGATACGACAGCGTCCTCAACCACCGTACCCATCATATCGGTAACAGGATTTCCCGGCAGACACAGACTGAAGAGGGATGGCACAGGAGAGACTATCTCCAAACCAAAGCCGTCAAGCATACGGAATGCAGAAGCGGTCTGCCCGCCGCCCGTAGTCACCACAACGGCATCGGCAGTAAGTTCCTTTATACTCTCATCCGCCATACCGACAACAAACATTCCGCCACGCTTTTCTATCCTCGCCACACGGTGCCCGGTCTTTACCACCACGCCAAGCCTGCCCATCAGCCGCATCAGCGTATTCACAATCTCCATCGCATCCTGCGACTTCGGGAACACACATTGATCTTCCTGTGTGACCAGCCGCACGCCCTCGCGTTCAAACCACGTACACGTGTCTTCGTTACTGAACTCACGCAGCAGCCTTTTCATCAACCGACCGCCACGCGGATATACCTTGTCGAGGCTCTTCACGTCGGCAAACGAGTTTGTGAGGTTACACCGTCCGCCACCGGTCACGGCTACCTTCGCCAACGGCTTATTGCCGCTTTCGAGCACCGTCACCACCGCATCCGGCTGATTACGCTTTATGTTTATCGCGGCGAAACATCCCGCCGCACCTGCTCCTATTATTATTATCCGCATAAGGCGCTATCTGTTAAATATACGTATAAAAAACTGTTCCCGTATAAAATCATCCTTTCCCGCACACAAAAACCTCACATCAGTAATGGTCTCACTATCCTCTCAAGGTTACAAACCATATAGAACGGAAGATTTATGAGCCTGAAAGGCTTGCCCATACCACTTGTTTTGACTTCATCCACGGAGAATGGCTGTGACCATACCCTTACAGCAACGTCGGTCTGCGACTTGTCTATGAACGAATGTATAGAACGCAAGCGAGAGTTATGCCCCGATTTCACCTCTATGGGAATTATGCGCGAATCCACAGTCCACGTGAAATCCACCTCTGCACTGCCGCCGCCACCGCTTTTCATCCAAAAGCTCCTGCGCTGTCCAACCCTATTGTTCAATGCCAGTAGCTCTTGTGCCACGACCTGCTCGGCTATACGTCCGCGCCAGGCATCCATTATATCCAGCGAGCCTATCACCTCCTTGCGCACCCCTGTGGCATAGTTCACGAGCCCAGTGTCGAACCACAGCAGTTTGGGCATACGTTTATGTTCGGGAATTGCCGGGACATCGACAGCCGTAGAAGGATAAACCAGTTCTGCAACCATCGCTTTCTCCAGCAGTCGGAATGCCTCACCTATTTCACGGGCGTTATATTCTGAACCGCCAAACTTGCCCAATGTCACTATCTGCCCAGCCATTGCCCAGCCGTATGACAGGATGAAGCGTACTACTTCCGTGATTTTGCTACCCCGGACATATTTCTCCACATCGTCACGATACGACTGCAACAGCGACTCGTATGTGTTGTCCATGGCAAGCAAATCACGGTGCTTTGCAAAACGCTGCACTATTTCCGGCATACCGCCCACAACAGTATACTGATTGAAAAGCGACATCAACTCATCGTGACATACATACGAAAGCGAAGGATTGTCTATGAAATGCAGAAGGTTGTCCTTGCCCAACGCACCGAGGAACTCACGGTAGGAACATGGGCGCAAAGCCATATATTCCACACGCCCTACAGGAAACGAAACATTTATATCCACAATATTCTCAAGTAGCGACCCGGCAGCTATGACATGAAGCCCTGGACACTGCTCGTAGAAATAGCGCAGACGAGCAATAACCTGTGGTGAATTCTGTATCTCGTCTATGAACAACAGAGTCTGACCGTCCACACGCACTACATTACGATGGGCAAACAGCAGAGTCACGAGGTCATCCATGGGCAATGCCATTTCGAGAATCGCCCTATCTGCCGCATTTTCGAGGTTATAATACAGATAATTTGCAAATGTTTTTCCAAACTCGTTCACAACAGTAGTCTTACCCACCTGACGGGGACCACGCAGCACAAGCGGTTTCCGCAAATCATCATTTCGCCACTTCTCTAACCCTACGAATATGTCTCTCTTGAACATCTCTTACGCTATTATATACCAGTTACGCATTACCAGCATTCTGCACATTGTCACACCGAATGCCATAACAATTTGATAACTAATGTTATTCAGCGGCAAAGATACTAATTTTGTTTCAAAATGCAAGATACTTTAACCAGAATTCGTTTCAGAATGCAAGATACTTCAACCTAAATTTGTTTCAAAATGCAAGATACTTTGAGCGGTTTTTGTTCCATAACGCAAGATACCCACAATAAAATCCTACATCACCATCATCGGACCACCGAAGCCACCGCCACGATTCGGGCGGTCGTCACCGGGACGCTGACCACCAGGACGAGGTTCCATACCCGGGCCATTGGGATCGTATCCCGGACTGCCAGAAGTCTTTTGGTTTGCAGCCTTACCGCCAATCAGGTTCAGACGGTACGACGCATGGAACATCACATAGCTGTTAATGCTGTTGTATTCCGTATCCGTGCGTTGCATGGCATTGATGACACGGCTCAGATTGCTCTGGTTATGAAGGATGTCGTAGAACTGCACCGACAGCGTCAAGGCATTGTTACGCAGCAGACTGTGGCTCACCTGCGCGTTCCATATAAGCTCGTTGGTATTCAGCGACTCGTCACTATATCCCCGGCGGCTGTTCTCATGCAGATCCGTCGACACGCTCGTACCCCACGGCAGAGTCAGGTTTATGTTTGTTCCGTATGAGAACTGCCACGTGTCCATATCGCTCGAAGCCTGCAAGGCGTTGCGCGAATGGGTGTAGTTGAGTGAGCCGTCAAGCTCAAACTCGATCCAACTGTTGCGATAACTGCCCGAGAGCCGCTCGCCGATATTCATCGACCGCGTAACGTTCTTCTGTGAATCCGACTTCTTATCGAGGCTTAGAAAACTCACGTAGTGATTATATCCTCCCGTGGTGAAGGTGTTGATGTTCCACACTCCGGCCGAGTCCACCGAGGTATTGAACATCACCGCCGCATTCACATCCCAGTTGCCGTTGATGTTTTCCGGCTGCGTTGTGCGCCCACCGGTAGTCTCATCGTATGTAACCTTATTGCTGATACTGTTCCGCGTGTTGCTGTAGTTCAGGTAGGTCATTATGGAACGCTGGTGACTTTGGATATATGTATTATAGAAAAGCCGCAGTCTGTTGGTGAAAGCCGGCTTCAGTCCCGGATTACCCACCTTGATATTGAGCGGGTCGCTGTCGTCCACAATCGACAGGAGGTCGCTCATGCCCGGTTGTGTCGTCGTACCGCGATAGTTTATCCGCAGGTTGCTGCGCTTGTTGAACCGGTAGCGGAAGTTGAGCGTAGGTGCCCAGTTCAGCACCGTTCGCGTGGTGTCGGTATGCACACCGAGATAGTTCTGCACGTAGCGCGAGTGCTGCGGCTGTAGCATTACGCCCACATCCAAGCGGTATTTCGTGCGGTTCAGGCGCAACGTCACCTGAGCCTCATGCGTATAAGTGCGGTATTCCGAATAACGGCTGAGGTCTGTATCCAGATAGCTGTCCAACGGATTATCGAGCAACGACAGGTATCTGTCCCACTCACGATAGGCCGGCGACACGCCATCGAAGAAGCCTTCACCCAGATTACTGAAGTCGTATGTGGAGCGATCGCTCTTGTTTATGGAGTATTTATATTTATAGCTGAACTGCAAATATGTCTTGCGCGCTATCGGTTCGCTATAAGTTCCTTGAAACGAATACCCCCAACTGTTTGTCGGCATAAGGTTATACCTGTTTGTCTGATATGTGGAATCGTTGCCGAGCTTATCCAAAATCTGATACAGATGCACGTTCTGCAAAGAAATCGAGGTGCTTTCCTTGTCGTTGTAGTTCACGTCTGCGCGCACAGTCAGGTTGCGCCCGTTTCTGTTAAGTTTTCTGTTATACTGCAACATCGCGCTCAGTTTCTTGTTCTCTCCGTAGCTGATGCCTGTGTTCTGACGTCTGTTCACCATCAGTCCGTTATCATCCAACAGCTCAATTGCGCTATCGTCGAGCGGATTGTCCACATACTTATATGGGTCTTCGTTATACGATGCCGACACCGAACCGGTCTCGCTGTCGCTCGTTGAGTATTGCGCCGACGGACGGAACATAATATTCGTCATCGAGTCGGGCTGCCATTCCAACCTGAAACGGAAATCCCAAGAGTTAGAGCGAGTGTATTTCTGCGACAGACTGTTGGAGAATGCACCCGTGGAACTGACGAAATTCTCGGTCGAAGTGCGCGTGTTCTGGTCGCCGTCCGAATGGTTCCAGCGCACACTGCCGTCCATCTGGAGTTTTTTGTTGCCCATATAGTTGAAGTTCGCGCCAAGCATCTTCGAGGCATTCAGTCCCAGACGCGCCTGCCCGAAGCCTCCACGTGAGCCTCCTCCGAATCCCGTATCATTCACGTTGTTGGCATCTCCGAACACCATCACGCGCATATTGTCGTTGAAGTAGGCCCCCATCAGTTTCTCGGCATACCGTCCCTGCGTTCCGAGTGAAAGGTCTATGTTAGACATATAGCCTTTGTTCATGCCCCTCTTCACGCCGAAGTCGAGCACGGTCTGCTCTTCGCCGTCGTCTATTCCCGTCACACGCGCCAGGTCGCTCTGCTGGTCATACGCTTTCACCTTTTCTATAATAGAGGTAGGCAGGTTCTTCAGCGCGGTTTTCGTGTCGCCCGTCATAAACTCCTTGCCGTCTACAAGAATCTTCTTCACCTCTTTTCCGTTCATCTTTATCGTACCCTCTTCGGTTATCTCCGCACCCGGCAGCTTCTTGACAAGAGCCTCAATGGTCGAGCCTTCGGGCACACGATAGGCCGAAGCGTTATATTCGAACGTGTCTTCCTTTAGCACCACCTTCGCCGCCTGTCCCGTTACAGTCGCTCCTTTCAGCATAATCGCGTCGGCACCCATCTCTATCCGGCCCATGCTCACGTCCTTGTCATCGCTCACACTGACGTTCTTGCTGGTGGTTTTATATCCCACGTAACTCAGTCTGACGATATATTTCCCGTTCTCAGGAGCCGCCACGGTGAAGTTTCCGGCTTCATCAGATATGGCACCGGCCACGTATGTGCTATCCTGCTTCAGCAACTGCACCGTAACGTATGGCACAGCCTCTTTCGTATCGCGGTCGGTAAGCGTACCCGACACCCTTCTTTCCTGCGCCATTCCCGCCACAGCCACGAGCGCGAGGAGCATCGTAATAACAGTTTTCTTCATCTTTTTTTTGTTCTTGCTACCTTATTCTGATGCAAAAAAGGGCATTTGGTTTAATTCCGTTTTTGCCTTATAACATTTCTTTTCGTAATTATAAGGTAAGTTCTATACTATCTTTCACCTTAACTAATAATATTGAACTGCACCCCAAAAGTTAGCCACAAGACTTTTGGGGGTGCAGTTCATTTTGATACAGGCCTATGCCTTTGTATTGAATAAGAAACGATTCAATTACTTCTATCAAGCAGGATGTTCTATCACATATCATCGATGGTATAAAGCTGGGATTCTATCTCATATTCGGATAGTATCTTAGCTCTTATGTGTTCGATTTTAGCCATGAACAACTTGTTGTCATAGTTGCGGACATTGCGCTTCACTTCGGCGACGAGTGCCGATTTTCCTTCCGTCCGAATGCCTACTATGTCTATCTCATTGGCTTCTTTCCCAGACTTGGGCTCCCACCATGAACCTATTTCGCGGAAGCCGCCTTCCTCCGCCAGCTTCTGCCGGAAATACTTTTCAAGCATCAGACCGGAATAGGTAGGATAATCCCGCATGACCACTTCACGCAAATCGCCATAGTTGTCAAGCTCAATCATGGAACGGTTACGCTCTATAAAACGAAACCAGAACTGCATGAAATTGTCGCTTATGCGGAAACGCACGGTATTCTTGCTTCCGGGTTTCGACATTACCGGACGAAATTTCGATATTATATTATATGTATTCTCCAGCCGTTCAAGATGACCGCCAATAGCCATTCCGCCCAAAGCCACTGTGATTTCAGCCTGAGATGTGCGTCCCTGCGCAATGGCGAGAAGAATAGAAAAATAGGTGCCGTAATCACGTCCAAACTCCGTAATCAGCAAATTGCGCCCTTCGTCAATAAATGGAGACATATACGACACGGAGAAACCAAGCATGGACTCTTCCGTCACATGGCCGTTATCACAAAAAAGCTCGATATACTTTGGTATTCCGCCTGTTATGGAATACAATGCCAGAAGATCCCCGTTAGTGTATTCCGGATTATAATCCTTCAGTATCTCCTTCACAACCTTTATCCTGAAAGGCCGCAGGTTAATGATATTGTCGGCCCGTCCGAACAACGGCTCGTGAGCATCGGTAAAAATCCGGCGCATCATCGACATGACCGAACCGCTCAAGACAAGGTTCATCCTTGTATCCAATCGGTAGCTGTCCCACAGGTTCTGCAGGTCGCTGAACACAGACGGATTGACTGTCATGAACTCCTGAAACTCATCAATAACAAGAGTGAACCTCTCTGTCTTAGATAGTTCAAACAAATGCCTCAGCACTCCTGTCACCGACATCATACCTTCCGGCACATATCCGTGCAGTTTGCTGCGTATCTCCCTGACAAAATCATCTACAAGGGCGGCTTCGGCCTTGCGCCCGGTAAAGAAATACAGCATCGGAGCATCGCTATCCTCAAATGCTTTCTTTATTAGGCTTGTCTTGCCGATACGCCGGCGTCCCGTCAGAACCGTCATACGGGAATTGTGCGTAAATGACAGATTGCATATACGCTTCAACTCGGCTATTTCGTTTTCTCTGTTATAAAATCTCATATCTCGCCCACATTTGCAACGGTGGTTGAATCAACCGTCGTTGCAAATATAGTTATTTTCCCCGTAACTACACAAGGAATCGACTTATTTTTTTAGTAAGATAAGCACATATATATCGCAAAATAATCCCGGGAAAAACATTAAATAATCTTTGAAAAATCTTGACAAATATCCCTTGAAAAATCGATGTATTTTCAGTCAAGCTCTCTCTTGCTTGCAAAAACGCGAAAATACGGACTTTTAGGCAATTTTGGCTTAAAATCCTGATAGTCAAAAACTTAGCTCGATTTTGGGCAAAAATACCTGTTTTAGAAGGCATTTTTAGACTCGTTATATTGCAACGGAGGCTCCGTTAGACGCCAACGGAGCCACTTTTGGGCCTCAACGGAGCCTCCGTTGCACTCCAAAACGGCCTGAAACGGAGTGCAAAAGTGCCACTTTTGAAAGCCAACAAACGTTAAATCGGGAGAAAATGGCATTTTTCACTGTTTTCAGCAACGGCAAATTTTGACGAAAAACAGCTCTGATTTTTTCTAACGGAGGCCGTTTTGGAATTTTGAGTTACGAATTTTGAGTTTGGAATTGGGATTTTTGAGGTAGGAAAATCATCAAAAATGAGTAACGAGACCTATATTTAACGTTCGTTAGCACGAGAGAATCGTTTTCTGAAAGAGCCGGTTTTGTAAATATTTTTACATCCTAAAAGGCTGAAAATTGAAAAAAGTCTGGGGCAGACACTACCCTTTATGTGGCTCTTCTCTTACCTCTCACTCCTCACCTCTTACCTCTAACCTCACACCTCCCACTTCTCGTCCGTCTGTTCCTTTCTCCAATTCACGAGAAAGAGCTGTTCCGAGGCTCGCGTGAAAGCCGTATAGAGCCAGTGGATGTAGTCGGGCGTAAGCATTTCATCGGTCATATACCCCTGATCTATGTAAACGTGAGCCCACTGTCCGCCCTGCGCCTTGTGGCAGGTAACAGCGTAGGCATACTTAATCTGAAGCGCGTTGTAATACACATCCTGCTTAATCTTGCGTATGCGCTCGGCCTTCTGCGGGATGTGGGCATAGTCCTCCATGACTGCATAGAAAAGTTTCTCGTTCTGCTCGCGGGTCAATGCGGGCGCTTCGGCAAGCAGACTGTCGAGGATTACGGTTGCCTGCAGTTCGGCATCGTCGTAATCAGGAAAGCGCAGCAGCATATCGGCAAAGCGGAACCCGTACAGTTCGCGGATGTTACGCACGCGCAAGACGGTGGCACGGTCGCCGTTGGCGATGAAGGAAAGGGTATTTAAAGAGGAGAGGGGAGAGGGGAGAGAGGAGAGAGAGATGTCTTTCTTCGTGTTCGTTGCATTAGGACTATTAGTATCTCCATATTTGCAAAGGTATTCTCTCTCCTCTCTCCCCTCTCCTCTCTCCTCTTTAATACACTCTCCTCTCTCCTCTTTAAGACCCGAATAGAAATAATTATTCTTCACAATCATCAGCATATCGCCCGTAACAAGCTCATCTTCGTGGTCGAGAACGCTGTTCCGTATACCTATATTATATACGTTGGCACGCTTGTTCGACCGCGTAACGACCATCGTCTCGTCGAGTCCAACCTTTGAATAGCTCGATGCAAGACTCTCGATGAGTTCGTTTCCCGGCACGATATGGATGTCGGCGAAGCCACGGAAACGGATTTTGGGCAACAGGGTAAGCTCGTCGCGGTCTATCATCCGCCGTATCGCCGTGGCGTTATACAGTATTCCGGAGTCGTTGCTTTGGCGCAGCACCTCGTCAAGGTCGCATTCATAGACGGTCAGTCCGCAGCTTTCGATTACCGCTCCCACAAGGGCCGGACTCTCACTCTCGCCCACCGGCGGCAACTGAGCCTTGTCGCCGATAAGCAGCAGACGGCAGTTGCGCCCCTCGTAAACGAAGCGTATGAGGTCGTCAAGGAGGCAACCCGCGCCACCGAACATACTGCTGTCGCCCATAGCGGCCGTAACCATCGAGGCCTCGTCGACTATGAAGAGCGTGTCTTGCATGGCGTTGTAGTTCAAGGTGAACACTCCGCCGTCGCCGTCTAACTTCCGCTGCCGGTAGATGCGGCGGTGTATGGTGGATGCGGGATGGCCGGAGTAGACTGAGAAGACCTTAGCAGCCCTGCCGGTGGGTGCCAGCAACACGACTTTCTGATGCAGATTCTTCATCGTCCGCACTATCGCGCCGGCCAGAGTAGTCTTTCCCGTTCCGGCCGAACCGCGCAGAATCATCGCTGAACGGTCGTCGCGCGAGGTGATGAAGCGTGCGAACGTGTCTGTAACGAAGCATTGTCCGGCGGTCTGTTCAAACCGAAATTCTTTCTGTATCTGATACTTTAATTCGTCTGTAAGCATTGATATTCAGGAAAAAATAGTACTTTTGCAAGTGGGACGCTTCGCTTTGACAGGAGACAGGAGTCAGAAGACAGGAGTGCAGACAATACCATTTTAGGTA
>ENA-ORRE01000170-ORRE01000170.1-human-gut-metagenome-genome-assembly--contig:-NODE-170-length-52035-cov-38.554771_pt1 | contig 52035 bp, 39 predicted proteins | sample MGYA00242171_ERZ509126 | MGnify/ENA primary metagenome ERZ509126 (study PRJEB26280, sample SAMEA2338648) | human gut metagenome | biome: human gut; feature: human-associated habitat; material: faeces... | reverse complement strand
TTCAGACAAATGCGGAATAAAGGTTGACACCCCTGAGATTACCTCAAAAGCTATTGTCTGAACTCCCGAACTCCTGTCTACTGTCTCCTCTTTGAACTTCTGAACTCCAGTCTACTGTCTCCTCTTTAAACTCCAGTCTCCTCCCCCGGTGGATTTTTTCTCCCGGCAAATATATGAAATAATCGGCAATATTTGTAAAGTCAGAATTACAAATGTATTTCCAAGAGTTTTGTTTTTTGTTTCTTTAACCTTAAAAGGTGTTAGAAAACAGCCTTTTCGAGAAGTAACCTTTGTTTGTAAAAAGGAAAATTGCTAACTTTGCCGTGATTTTTAAGGTATTAGAAGATAACGAATTAATTCACACTTAAATATTTAAGACAAAATGGCAAATTTGGATTTGACAAAGTATGGCATTACCGGAGCTACGGTAATCGCACACAATCCTTCTTACGAGCAGTTGTTCGAGGAGGAGACAAAGGCCGGTCTCGAAGGCTTTGAGGTAGGTCAGAACACAGAACTCGGTGCTGTTAATGTGATGACAGGTATCTACACCGGACGTTCGCCTAAGGACAAATACATCGTCATGGACGAGAACTCAAAGAACACTGTATGGTGGACTTCTGACGAATATAAGAACGATAACCACCCGATGTCTGAGGATGTATGGGCTAAGGTTAAGGAAATCGCTAAGAACGAGCTTTGCAACAAGAACCTCTACGTGGTAGACGCATTCTGCGGTGCCAACAAGGACACACGTATGGCAGTGCGCTTCATCGTTGAGGTTGCTTGGCAGGCACACTTCGTTACAAATATGTTCATCCGTCCGACAGAGGAAGAACTCGCTAACTTTGAGCCTGACTTCGTAATCTACAACGCTTCTAAGGCAAAGGTAGAGAACTACAAGGAGCTGGGTCTGAACTCAGAGACTTGTGTTGCATTCAACACAACAAGCCGCGAGCAGGTTATCATCAACACATGGTACGGTGGTGAGATGAAGAAGGGTATGTTCTCTATGATGAACTACTACCTGCCGTTGAAGGGCATCGCTTCTATGCACTGCTCTGCAAACTGCGACATGAACGGTGAGAACACAGCTATCTTCTTCGGTCTCTCAGGAACAGGTAAGACTACATTGTCAACCGATCCGAAGCGTAAGCTCATCGGCGATGACGAGCACGGATGGGACGACAACGGTGTGTTCAACTTCGAGGGTGGATGCTACGCTAAGGTTATCAACCTTGACAAGGAGAGCGAGCCGGACATCTACAACGCTATCAAGCGCGACGCTCTGCTCGAGAACGTAACAGTTGACGCTAACGGTAAGATCGATTTCGCTGACAAGAGCGTAACCGAGAACACTCGTGTTTCTTACCCAATCAACCACATCAACAACATACAGCCGGGTTCTTCTGCACCGGCAGCTAAGCAGGTTATCTTCCTGTCGGCTGACGCATTCGGTGTACTTCCTCCTGTATCTATCCTTACTCCGGAGCAGACCAAGTACTACTTCCTCTCTGGTTTCACAGCTAAGTTGGCCGGAACAGAGCGCGGTATCACAGAGCCTACTCCTACATTCTCTGCTTGCTTCGGCCAGGCGTTCCTCGAACTCCACCCGACTAAGTACGCTGAGGAACTCGTTAAGAAGATGGAGGCAAACGACGCTAAGGCTTATCTCGTGAACACCGGTTGGAACGGAACAGGCAAGCGTATCTCTATCAAGGATACACGTGGTATCATCGACGCTATCCTGAGCGGTGACATCGACAAGGCTCCTACAAAGCAGATTCCTATGTTCGACTTCACTGTTCCGACAGAGTTGCCGGGTGTTGACACCAACATCCTCGACCCACGCGACACTTACGACTGCGCTTGCAAGTGGGAAGAGAAGGCTAAGGACCTCGCTGCACGCTTCATCAAGAACTTCGCTAAGTACGAAGGCAACGAGGCTGGTAAGGCTCTCGTAGCTGCCGGACCGAAGCTCTAAGACTGAATAGCTCTGAAAGCTAAATAAAACCAAAGGGGCAACGCTGATAATCGGCGTTGCCCCTTTTTATGTTTGATATCCATTCTCTTCACTCTTCACTTAGCTCAGGAGACAGAAAACAGGAGACAGGATTTCAGACATTAGCCTTGCTATTTGATTCTTCACTCTTCACTCTTCTCTCTTCTCTAAACTCCTGTGGCGTAATTCCCATCATGCGCTTTATGAAGCGCGAGAAATAGCCCGGATTTGGAAATCCGCAGTCGATACTAATTTCCTTTACCGACTTGTTAGAGTCTTTTAGCAGCGTAAGGGCGCGGCGCAATGTTACCTCGTCGATAAGCTCTTTGGGCGACATCCCCGTTTTGGCACGCGCTATCTGCGTGAGATACTTGGTGGAGATGCACAGCCGACGGGCGTAGTCGGCCACGCAGTGATACTTGTTGTAAAATTTTTCAGTGTCCGTAAGAAACTGCTTGAACAGCTCCTCGCTGCGGCAATATACCGGCGAATCGGCCATCTCAGACACCGAAAGCGCACCATAGTTTATCATAAGGAAATTGCTGATGATGTTCGAAACGATGCTCGAGGCATATTTCAAACAGCCCATAACAGAATGAGGATGTTATGTTATTGGAATGCGACGGTGGCTTATCGGGGTACAAAAGAGTTAAGAAAGAGCCGATAGGAAACCTCACAAAAACCGCGATAGTTTTTGCTATTCGCCTAATTTATAGTAATTTTGCCGAATAAACAGGAAATATTATACTATAACAGCATGAATATTGAAGCGCAGATATGCAGTGCGGTGATTGAGGCCGTAAAGGAACTGTATGGTCAGGATGTGCCCGCGACAATGGTCGGGCTGCAAAAAACAAAGGCAAACTTTGAGGGAAACCTCACTCTGGTGGTGTTCCCGTTCTTGAAGATGTCGCGTAAGAAACCCGAAGACACGGCTCAGGAGATTGGCGAGTACTTGCAGAAGAACTGCAAGGCTGTGGCCGACTTCAATGTGGTGAAGGGATTCCTGAACCTCGTCATTGCTCCTGCGGCATGGCTTGGACTGCTCAACGACATCAGTGCCGATGAGCATTTCGGAGAGAAGAAAGCCACGGAGGACAGTCCGTTAGTGATGATTGAATACTCATCGCCCAATACCAACAAGCCGTTGCACCTCGGACACGTGCGAAACAACCTGCTGGGTTGGTCGCTGGCACAAATCATGGAGGCCAACGGAAATAAGGTGGTGAAGACTAATATCGTGAACGACCGGGGCATACATATATGCAAGTCGATGCTGGCTTGGCTGAAATGGGGCAAAGGAGAGACTCCGGAGACAAGCGGAAAGAAAGGCGACCATCTTATCGGTGACTACTATGTGGCTTTCGATATGCACTATCGTGCCGAAGTGGAAGAGCTGAAAAACAAGTTCGTTGCCGAGGGCATGGATGACGAGAAGGCCGGGGAGAAGGCCAAGAACGAGGCTCCGCTCATCAAGGAAGCGCACGAAATGCTCGTGAAATGGGAGCAGAACGACCCGGAGGTGCGCGCCCTTTGGGAGAAGATGAACAACTGGGTGTATGCCGGTTTCGACGAGACATACAAGCAGATGGGCGTCGGTTTCGACAAGATATATTATGAGTCTACCACTTATCTTGAGGGAAAGAAGAAGGTGGAGGAAGGACTTGAGAAGGGTCTCTTCTTCAGAAAGGACGACAACAGCGTGTGGGCCGACCTCACGGCTGACGGTCTCGACCAGAAGTTGCTGTTGCGTTCCGACGGCACCAGCGTATATATGACGCAGGATATCGGTACGGCTGATATGCGTTTCCGCGACTTCCCGATAGACAAGATGATATATGTCGTGGGCAATGAGCAGAACTATCACTTCCAGGTGCTGTCTATCTTGCTCGACCGTTTAGGCTTCAAGTGGGGCAAGGAGCTTGTGCATTTCTCTTACGGTATGGTGGAATTGCCTAACGGAAAGATGAAAAGCCGCGAGGGAACGGTCGTTGATGCCGACGACCTGATGGCTACGATGGTGGCCGATGCCAAGCAGATGAGCGAGGACAAGGTGAACAAGCTCGAGGGTATAAGCGAGGACGAGAAGAACGAGATAGCCCGCATCGTGGGCATGGGTGCGCTGAAATACTTCATCCTGAAGGTGGATGCGCGCAAGAATATGCTCTTCAATCCGGAGGAATCCATCGACTTCAACGGCAACACAGGTCCGTTCATTCAGTACACTTACGCCCGCATCCGCAGCATCCTGCGCAAGGCGGCAGAGGCAAACGTCAATATTCCGGTTGTGTTGGCCGACAATGCGCCGCTCAACGAGAAGGAGATAGAGCTGATACAGAAGATGAACGAGTATGGTGCTGCCGTGGAGCAGGCCGGCAAGGACTACTCTCCGAGTGGAATAGCCAACTACTGCTACGAGCTGACCAAGCTCTTCAACCAGTTCTACCATGACTACAGCATCCTGAATGCCGATAGCGACGACGAGAAGACTGTGCGTCTTGTGATAGCCAAGAATGTGGCTAAGACCATCAAGAACGGCATGGCGCTGCTCGGAATAGAGGTTCCAGAAAGAATGTAATTCCGTTTTTGGGTCGGAAATACGATAGGGAGTAAGGGTTAATAAATCCTTATTCCCATTTTTTGTAAAGAAAAATGCGAGCCTTCTTTTATCTTTACACATATTTATATACCTTTGTCTTTCGTATAAAAAGATAAATACAATGCTTGTAAAAACATATAGTGCCGCCGTGATGGGGCTTGAGGCGATTGCCGTAACGATAGAAATCAGCATGACACGCGGTGCCATGCTGCATCTGTCGGGACTCGCCGACACATCGGTAAGGGAAAGTTACGACCGCATAAAGGCGGCTTTATATAACAACGGATATAAGATGCCGGTGGCAGATTTGACTATAAATCTGTCGCCGGCTGACATTAAGAAGGAGGGCAGCGGATATGACCTGCCACTGGCTGTCGGCATTCTCGCGTCGATAGAGAACCTGAAAAGCGACCGGTTGAAGGACTATATGCTCGTGGGCGAACTCGGTCTCGACGGCCGGTTGCAGCCCGTGCGCGGTGCGTTGCCTATCGCGATAAAGGCCAGAGCCGACAAATATAAAGGCCTGATTGTGCCGAAGCAAAACATCCGCGAGGCTGCGGTGGTGAACAATCTCGAAGTGTATGGCATGGAAAGTCTTGTGGATGTGATACATTTCTTTAACGGTACGAAGACGTTTGAGCCTACGGTGGTCGATACCCGTAGGGAGTTTTACGAGCAACAAAGCAATTTTGACCTTGATTTCGCTGATGTGCGCGGTCAGGAAACCGTGAAACGCGCGCTCGAAGTGGCTGCCGCGGGCGGCCATAACCTCATAATGATTGGTCCGCCGGGTTCCGGAAAGTCGATGATGGCAAAGCGTCTGCCGTCCATTCTGCCCCCACTCACGCTCGGCGAGAGCCTTGAGACAACGCAGATACATTCCGTGGCCGGCAAACTGAGCAAGGACACGTCGCTCATCTCGCAGCGGCCGTTCCGCAGTCCCCACCATTCCATCACGCAGGTGGCGCTTGTCGGAGGCGGCACCAACCCCCAGCCGGGCGAGATTTCGCTTGCCCATAACGGCGTTTTGTTCTGCGATGAGCTGCCGGAGTTCTCGCGCAACGTCCTCGAAGTGATGCGCCAGCCGCTCGAAGACCGCCGTATAAACATCAGCCGGGCCAAGTATTCGGTGGATTATCCCTGTTCCTTTATGTTTGTCGCATCCATGAATCCCTGCCCCTGCGGCTATTATAACGATCCGACCCACACCTGTGTGTGCTCGCCCGGACAGATTCAGCGTTACATGAACAAGATTAGCGGACCGTTGCTCGACCGTATCGACATTCAGGTGGAGATTACCCCTGTGCCGTTCCGCGACATATCGAAGTACTCTCAGGGTGAGCCGAGTGCGGTGATACGCGAACGTGTCATTGCCGCCCGTCGCATTCAGGAGGAGCGTTTCAAAGGTTTCAAGGGTATATACTGCAACGCGCAGATGACCGAGCGCATGATTCACCAGTTTGCCGAGCCTGATGAGGCCGGCATCGAGTTGCTCCGCACGGCAATGGAGCGTATGTCGCTGTCGGCGCGCGCCTACAACCGCATATTGAAAGTGGCCCGCACGATAGCCGACCTTGACGGTTCCGGGCGCGTGTTGCCGCACCATCTCGCCGAAGCGATAAACTATCGGAACCTCGATCGTGGCGACTGGGCCGAGAGGGGGATATAAAAAGCAGACGAATGATTATAAAGAAAGTGGCTTTTAGCTGTTTCGTTTGGAACGCTAAAAGCCACTTTTGTTTTGCAGAATCGCTTGTTTTCCGGTCGTCTTTTATGTCTCTTGCCGACCGTTTCTGTTCTTGTTAGCCTACGGTCTTATATCTTCTTCCGGTCGTTTTCTATCAGTTTGAGCAGGTGCTCCACAGCCTCGTCCTCCGGAATGTTCTTTTCCACGCACTCCTTTTGGCGGTAGAGGGAGATTTTTCCTACACCCGCACCAACGTAACCGTAGTCGGCATCGGCCATCTCGCCCGGTCCGTTGACAATACATCCCATAATACCAATCTTCAGACCTTTCATGTCTTTGGTCGCTTCCTTGATGCGGGCGATGGTCGTTCGCAGGTCGTAGAGCGTGCGGCCGCATCCCGGACAGGAGATATATTCCGTCTTGGTGGTGCGCAAACGAGCAGCTTGCAGTATGCCGAATGCCGTATCTGTGATGATGTCGGCAGGAATATCGCCGTCGTTGAGCAGCCAGATACCGTCGCAAAGTCCGTCCATCATCAGCGCGCCCATATCGGCGGAGGCCTCTAATTGGAAATCGCCTTTCTCCTCGTTGGTGTGCCGATACATCTGACAGAACACCACGGGATTTTCCACTCCGTTTGCCGTCAGCTCGTGAACCAGTGCGCGCTGCTCGCCTAAGCGGTTCTGATGGTTACTCATGCAGACCACGACAACCTCGGGATGAGCTTTCAGACAGGCGATATACTCATCGCTCGGAGCACCGTATTGCAGTACGAGGAACTTCATATTGGCCTTCACCGCGCCGATGAATGGTATGGCGTTGTGTGGGAAAATGGGGAAAAAGCCCCCCTCGTTCCCCCCAAGGGGGGATGAAAGACTGCTGTCATTGGATGTCTGTTCTGCACTATTTACTTGTGATTGTAGTTGTATATACGTATTGTAGTCTACGATATATCTGCGTCCTTCTATTGGCTTTTCTGGAATGTTGTTGCCCACATAAACGTAGTCGGGGGATTGGCTATTATCCATCCTCGAAAGACTATCCTCAATCTTCGGAAGATCATCCTCCATCCTCGAGCTTATCACCACCGGAACGTTGCTGCCTCCGATGTTGCCTACGGCCTTAGTCTTGCGTCGTTCAGGGCGCAGATAATCGAAGTCCGCAGCCGTCTTGCCCGGAATAGGGAGGTGTCCGGCTTTCTTTCCGATATATTCCACGAGGTGTTTTGCAACGGGAATCTCTGCCTCCGGCTCCTCACTGAGCGACACACGGATGGTATCGCCGATGCCGTCGGCCAGCAACGCGCCAATGCCCACGGCACTCTTGATGCGTCCGTCCTCTCCTTCGCCGGCCTCGGTGACGCCGAGATGCAGCGGATAGCTCATGCCTTCCTTCTCCATTTCGCTCACGAGCAGACGCACAGAGCGCACCATCACCACCGTGTTTGAGGCCTTTATGGAAATCACAACATCGTTGAACTGCTCGCGTTTGAATATCCGCAGAAACTCCATGCAGCTCTCCACGATTCCCTCCGGCGTGTCACCGTAGCGCGACATGATGCGGTCGGACAGCGAACCGTGGTTCACTCCGATGCGCACAGCCGTGTGATTCTCCTTGCAAATCTTTATAAACGGCATCAGACGCTCGTCAATCTTGCGCAGTTCCTGCTGATATTCCGCCTCGTCGGCATATTCTATCTTTTGGAATTTGCGTGCCGTGTCGACGTAGTTACCCGGGTTTATGCGTACCTTTTCGGCATAGAGAGCCGCCACATCCGCCACGCCGGCGTTGAAATGCACGTCGGCTACGAGTGGCGTTGTATATCCTTCGGCGCGCAACGCACTGTTGATGTTGCGCAGATTCTCGGCCTCCCGGCGGCCTTGCGTGGTCAGTCTGACCAGCTCTCCGCCCGCCTCAATGATGCGTTTCGCCTGCTCCACACACGCCGCGGTGTCGTTTGTGTTGGTCGTTGTCATCGACTGAACCCTTATCGGGTTCTCTCCGCCAATCTCGGTAGCACCGACGTGTACGGTCGTTGTGGCCCGGCGGCGATAGTTGAAAAGGTCTTCCATCGGGTTGTTCTTTATCAGTTAGTCTTGAAATTATACTTCACCTCGGCCAAATCCTTGTTCGCTTTCTCAATCTTCGCGCCCAGTCCGGCCTTGTGTGCTGCCACTTTTGCAGCCACGGCACTGTCGCTCAGACCGATAATCTGCGCCGCGAGGATGGCCGCGTTCTGTGCCGCGTTCACGCCGACAGTGGCCGTCGGTATTCCCGGCGGCATCTGGATGATGCTCAGCATCGCGTCGAGTCCGTCGAGCATACCCTTGATAGGCACTCCGATAACGGGCAGATTGGTCGATGCTGCGATAACTCCCGGCAGTGCGGCAGCCATTCCCGCCGCTGCGATAATCACCTTAATGCCCCGCTCCTGTGCGCCCTTGGCGAACGCTTCCACTGCGTCCGGCGTGCGGTGAGCCGACAATGCGTTCACCTCGAACGGTATTTCGTTGTCATCAAGCCACTTGCAGGCCTTCTCCATAACGGGCAGATCACTTGTGCTGCCCATGATAATACTAACTAATGGTTTCATAATTCGTTATATTTAAGTCCCCTCCGACTCCCTCAAGGGGGAGAGTAGGGTGATTACTATTGTTTTCTTATGTTATTATGTCCGAGCCTCTGGTAACAGGGAGCAATAAGGAGTGACGGGGATTTATACGATGAAAAGCATATCTCTTACTTCTTACTCCTTACCTCTTACCTCTTATCGCCCCCTCCGGGGGCAGGGGGGCTTTACACGAACAGTATTGTCGTGAATGCCGCGAACGCTCCTATCACATATCCTGACACCACTTCCGACAGCTTGTGCTGCCTCAGTATCATCCTGCTTGAGCCTACCATGCCGCCGAGGAGCACCAGCAGACACAGCCACCAGATAGGGTTGAAGTTGAAGATGAATGAGAATGCGAGCATACCGCCTGTCAGTCCGCCGATTGCCGACGTATGTGTCGACACTTTGAAACATAGGTTTATAATGGCGCAGAACGTCTGCACGGCAAGTGCCGCCACGAGAATAGAACCCATGAAGTGCGGCATATTGAACAAGTTCATCAAGTAAAAGCACGTGAAATAGCACAGGATGGAAATGACGTATGGTATGATACGCCGTTCGCGTTGCCCAAGTTGCAACGGCGACCAGCCCTGATAACGATGGTAAAGGTGGATGAGATATGTAGGCAGAAGCACCGTAAAGAAATATATAATGGTAAGCAGCGACAGCTTGTAGTATGTCGGCAGCATATTCAGATAGCTGAAGACGAGCAGCGCTATCATACCGAGCAGCGGCAAATAGAATGGGGTGAACACTATGCTCACCACCTTTGCGGTTGTTATTATCTTCTTTTCTTTCATCTTTCTACTTCCTCAGCCGGGCCACCGGGATGCCCATCTGTTCGCGATACTTCGCCACCGTGCGTCGTGCTATCGGGAATCCGCGTTCCGCCATAATCCTTGTCAGCAGCTCGTCGCTCATCGGTTTCGCCTTGTCCTCTTTGTCTATGATTTCCTTCAGCATTATCTTTATCTTGCGCGTCGACATAGTCTCGCCGTCATTTGTGGTATATCCGTCGCTGAAGAAGAAGCGCAGGGGGAACGTTCCCCATTTCGTCTGCGCGTATTTTATGTTGCTCACGCGTGACACGGTGCTGATGTCAAGTCCCGTCTTGTCCGAGATGTCCTTCAGAATCATCGGCCGCAAATCGCTCTCGTCGCCTTCGCGGAAGAACTTTATCTGCCATTCTATGATGGCTTTCATCGTGAGATAGAGCGAATGGCGGCGTTGTCTGATTGCCTCTATGAATCCGCGCGCCCGGTCCACCTTGCCTTTTGCGTAGAGCAACGCCTCCTTTTCTTGGCGGTTCATGCCCTCCTTGTTGCTGCGGTAAGAGTCCACCATATCGGCGAACGTGCGCGACACGAACAGTTCCGGTATGTTTCCCTGATTCAGGGTGAACGTTACGGTGCCGTTGTCGGCCGTGTCAACGATGAAATCGGGCGTAATTTGTTGCGTGTTTCTTCCCAATGTCTCACCCATCGAGGCTCCCGGCTTCGGGTTCAACTTGCGGATTTCCGCCTCCAACGCTTCCGCTTGGATGTCGCTCAGGGCGAGTCCTGCCTTTATCTTGTGCCAATGTTTCTTCTTGAACTCATCGAAGTAATCGGCTATCACACAGCGCATCAGCTCCTTCAGCCGCGAGTTGTCCTTGCGATCAATCTGCAACAGCAGACACTCTTGCAGCGACTGCGCGCCTATTCCCGCCGGGTCGAAGTCCTGTAATATATGCAGCACCTCTGTAATATCCTCTTTCGAGCAGTCCATCCCGTGGTATATCGCCAGCTCATCGGCTATCGTATCGAGATCCTTGCGCAGCAGGCCGTCATCATCGAGCGAACCGATCAGATACTCCATTATCTGTTTCTGCTGCTCCGTGAGGTCGTGCTCGGCCACCTGCTCGTTCATCTTGTCATAGAAAGATGTCGTGTCTCCGTAGACAATCTCCTCGTAGTCGGCACTGTCCTGTCCTCCCGTGCCCCCGCGGTATTCCGGCATCTCGTCGTCGCGGCCCAGTCCTTCGAGTGCAGAGTCAAGCGCATCTTCGCGTTCCTCACGTTCTGTCTGCGCCTCAAAATCCTCCTCCTCGTGTTCCGCATCCAGCGTGTTGTCTTCCATTTCTGCACCCTCCTCCCGCAGTTCCTCTAATGCCGGATTGTCGTCCAGCTCGGCCGCGATGTTCTGCTCAAGTTCGGTCAGAGGCATTTCCAGCAACTTCACCTGCAACATCTGTTGCTGTGAGAGCCGCTGCACCTGCTGTTGCTGCTGCGTTTGAATCTGAGTGAGTTCCTGAGCCATACCTTTTTGTCCTTGTCCGAGTGGGGTGGGGGCGAACCTTTATATATAATTAAGGTGCAGCCCTCACGTGTTATTGCGTTGCAAAATTACAAAATTATTCTGACCCTACTTGAAATATTCCTTTAATTGTGCTGCGAGCGATGATAATTTCTCCGGATTGTCATTTCCGAAGCGGTTCCACACCTCCTGACACGGCTCTACCAGTGGAGAAATCATGAAGTCGGCGCGGTTCAGATACGGGTCGCAGAATTTCAGCACCTCCATCACCTCCACAACCGTCGAGGCACTGACGCGCATCAGTCTTGCCAGTTCCACAATCTCCGGTGTCTCCTCCACCATTGTAATCGGCGTCAGTCGGAAGTACAGGTCGAGAATCAATATAATCATTGTCGGCATGAGCCGCTGTTCGTTGGCTTTCTGCACGGGTGCAGCTCCGAACCCGTCAGTCTCGTCAAGGTCTATCGGCCGGAAGTCGCGCTCAAACGACTCGCGCACCTCCACGCCGTCGTAGAAAGCGCCCCCGTTGCCGAATCCCCTCATCCTTCTGATTCTCTCCGTTTCCTTTTTCAGTTTTCTCGGGTTGCCTCCATACGTCTTGTGCAACAGCTCCAACTGCGGCGAGTCTGCCCGTCTCAGTCTGAACATCTGTTCATACAGTACTTGCGGCGGGATATGCAGCTCAATACTAAGGTCAACGAGTGCCTTAGAGTAGAGAGGTTTCATGCCCACCGGCTTTTTCATGAACACCTGCATGAGCAGCAGCCAGTATTCGTCCGACCATAAAGGATGTATCGCCATATTTCTTATTGTTATTATTCTCTTATGCAAAGATAGTGCAAGCCGAATGCAATAGAGTTTACTCTAAATTGCTGAGGCGCAGCCTATTTTATGCAAAGATAAGATATTTATCTGTTAAACGCTCATTTTTTTCATATAAAGCACAAGATATTCGATGCACAAAAAGGAAAGGCATAAAACATTCCAATTCTTTCCAATCTTTCAAACATTGGAAAGAATTTTAATAAGATAGTCAATTATTCCGTATCTGCTTGATACACAAATGTCGGATGCTTTAGTGGAAAGTCGTTGGTAACGATTTGGTAACTTAGATATTGCACCAATTTTCTGCATTATGCTTAGTAAAACAACTCTGATACAAAAGTAGCCAAACTCCTTGATTGTTCAAAAAGCTTGGCTATTTTTATTTATGATAATACATATGTGTAAAAACATAGTTAAAATATTTTATTCTTTATGTATTTCAAGGAATTTGTATCCGTTGAAATGAATCATATGTTCGGGGGTGTCTGCTATCCAGACTTCTGATTCCCAAGCAATGTCTGTAACCCATTTTCTGAATTCCTTTTTATTTAAGAATGTCGTGATAAAAATGGGAGTTGCAGTACAGTTCTCCATTTGCTTTTTTAGCTTCATTACTCGAATTTCATCCATTGGGCCAGCACTATGTACTGCTTCAATTAGGAACAAGAGATTCTTTTCCTTGCAGTAAGCCACAACATCAGGCAATTCTTCATGCTCTAATGTGAAGAATCCGATTTGATCCAATACTTCTTCATTCTTATAAAGGTATTTGTTTGAAGTGTCACCTATATATAAGACCTCAGCTCCCATACCAAATCTTGACAAGAAGTCCTCAACTATATGTTTCTGGAGTACATTGTGTTCTCCTGCGGATAGAAGTAAGTCTGTCCCTGATGGTAACTTGACAGGAATTTTTTCCAAGTTACGCTTTCTTTCGAGCTCTTCTTTCAGAAGTTTTACTTGCTCTTTATATATTCCCAGTTCATTTTTCCATTGTAGAGTTCCATAACTTTTCAGTAACTTGGTAAACAACGGATTCAGTGCATATCCTCGTGTCGGGTTATTGGTAGCTTGTGCGTCAAATGCTGACGAATTGAGTACAATACCTGCTTGAACGGGATAGAGTAAGTCTTTACGTCGGATATCATCATAAGAACCAGATGAAATCTCTTCACGATAGTGCTTGTTTTCAAAAGTGATAATTTCTCTTGTAATTAAGAAACATTCATCATCGGCAGATTTTGCTTCTTGAAAGCTTGATTTGATATGTCCAACAGCTAAACAAGCCATAGCCATTCTTTCAAGTCTTCGGGGTGTTTCGTCTAAAGGAATTCCGACTTCTCCCAATATATCCAGCATGGAGAAAATTAGTTTCTTAACCTTGCTTGTTTTGTTTCCAGTTAATTTTATTTCCATATTTAATCGAATAATGATAAAGGTATTGTCTTTTTCTTGATTTCTTCGTTACTCATTGCTGGCAGGGAGTAAGTCTCTTTAATTTTTAAAGCCAACTGATATGCCAACAATGGAGGAACGGCATTACCTATTTGGTTATATTGTTTAATTTCTGAACCTTCAAAATTGAACCAATCCGGAAAACTTTGAAGTCGTGCGGCTTCCCTTACTACCAATCGTCGTCGTCTTCCGTCTTTTAGTCTTACTCGTTGCATATCGCTTGTACAACCTGCAAGGTTACGGCAGGTTAAAGTGCGTGCCGGTTTGTCGGGATATAAATCACGTGGATTGATGCAGGCGGATTTCTTTTCGTACACAGCAATGTATTTATCTTGTCTTGGGGTCAGAATCTTACTTTCATCTTCTACGGTGTCAATCAAGTCTCCGATGGCTTCACCTACTGTAACTTTGCTTTTTTGAGCAACAGGGTAATGAAATGAAGATTTGTGTCCTACAACAATCATTCTTTCCCGATTTTGTGGAACACCATAGTTTACCGCATTTAAGCAACGGAAATCTATGATGTAGCCTAATTTGCTAAGTTCAGCTTTGATAAGATTGAAATACCATTTGTGGGAATATGCCAGGTTGCGAACATTTTCGAACAGGAACACTTTCGGCTGTATCTGTTTGATGGCATCAATGAAAACAGGGAAACCATCCCGTGCATCTTCCATCCCTTTTTGTTTGCCGAAAACACTGAAAGGCTGGCAGGGAGGACCGCCAATCACAATGTCTGCCTTTGGGTATTTAAACCCTACTTCCAATTTCTGAAGATGGCAGGTTCCGTTCAAGTTTTTGTTATAAGTATCGACTGCGGCTTCTTCCAGTTCATAGCCGATGGTTTCATATCCGGCAGCTTCGAAACCTAAAGACAGACCACCACAACCAGCAAAAAGATCGATGACCTTTGCCGGTTCGGTAATCTTGGGACACAATGTTTCGTTTATATATTTTCTATACATAGTGCAAAATTACTCGTTTTTTTATTAATATAAGACCGTTGCTTCATGTTTATTTCGTTTTTGTTTAAACCTCCTGGCTTCGGAGGGAGAAATTCGTATGAATGTGCAAGGTTTTAGGTGGATTCGAAACTGGCTCTTTAAGGCCGGCTGAAATATACCGGATTTTTTATAAGATAATCTTTGAAAAATTTTTACAAACATCCTTTGAAAACTCGATGTATTTTGAATCAAACTCTCACTTGCTCGAAAAAACGCGAAAATACGGCATTTTAGCCAATTTTAAGCTAAATCCCTGATTATCAAATCTTTATCCTATTTTCTCCCCAAAACACCCGTTTTAGAAGCTCAAAAAAGCCCCGTCACATTGCAACGGAGGCTCCGTTAGACGCCAACGGAGCCACTTTTAGCCTTCAACGGAGCCTCCGTTGCACTACAAAACGGCCTAAAACGCACTCTAAAAGTGCCACTTTTGAAAGCTAACAAACGTTAAATCGCCTGATTTCGTCATTTTCCCGTGTTTTCAGGGACATCAAATTTCGACAAAAATCGACTCTCTTTTTTCCTAACGGAGGCCGTTTTGGAATTTTGAGTTACGAATTTGGAGTTTTGAATTTGGATTTTTGAGGCTGGAAAATCGTCAGAAATGAGTAACGGGACCTATATTTAACACTCGTTAGCACGAAAGAATCAAATTCTCAGGGGGCTGAATTTGGTAAATAAAATTGACAAAAATGATTCGTAAAACCGCTTTTTTAGGTTATGAAATTATAAGGTTATGAGGTCGGAGAGATACCAGTTGAATGAAGAACGAAGAACTAAGAGTGAAGACTGAGAAGCTGATGAGCTTGTGAAGTTTATGAGCACGCGAACTAATCCAATACCTTATAAATATGAAAAGTTAGCAACTTGAAACTTTCAACTCTTTTACTTTGTGTTTTCAAAGAATTATTATATATTTGCAAAAGTAATTTGGATTTACTCAATGGGCTGAGTAAATTTACTCAACGGACTGAGTAAATTTCTGAAGATAAAGGAAAAAGGAAAGTGAGATATGCTGAAAAGGGTTCAATATCAAACAGTTATGCAGCGGTTGGATGAGCCGCGGAAGTTCATTCAAGTGATAATGGGACCGCGGCAAGTGGGCAAAACAACGCTCGTGAAGCAGGTTTTGACCGATATAAACAAGCCATATCTGTTTTTTTCTGCCGATAACGTGCCGGCAACGCAAAGCTCGTGGGTGAGCGATTGCTGGAATACGGCACGTTCGCAGATGCGTCAACAGCATCTCTCCGATTTTATATTGGTCATCGACGAGATACAGAAGATACGCAACTGGAGTGAGGTGATAAAGAAAGAATGGGACGCCGACACGATGAATGATGTCTCGATAAAGGCCGTGCTGCTTGGTTCTTCGCGCGTGTTGCTTGAAAAAGGACTGTCAGAATCGCTGATGGGACGCTTCGAGGTGATAGGACTTTCGCACTGGACGTATCCCGAAATGCGCGATGCCTTCGGTGTTTCGCTCGACGAATATATCTATTACGGGGCTTATCCGGGTGCCGCTTCCTTGATGAACGACGAGGAGCGATGGAGTAGTTACGTGGAGAGTGCCATCATAGACTCGACTATCAACAAGGACGTTTTGCTCAATTCGCCCGTTAGCAAACCAGCTTTGTTGCGTCAGACGTTCGAGCTTGCGGCTGCTTATTCGGGCGAGATAGTGTCGCTGACGAAGATGACAGGAGCATTGCAGGATGCCGGCAATACCACCACATTGTCAGGTTATCTCAATCTTTTGGGCGATAGTGGATTGATAACCGGTCTTCAGAAATTCTCCATAGACCATTCCCGCCGTCGTTCCAGTCCTCCGAAGTTTCAGGTTTACAACAATGCTTTGCGCTGTATATATAATGGTAAGGGCATAAAGTTGGCTTTGGCGGACCGTCGCGAGTGGGGCCGCGTGTTCGAGTCGGCCGTTGGAGCGTATATAGTCAGTCAGGCTTTCGAACACAGATATGATGTGTATTATTGGCGCGATGGCAATGACGAGGTCGATTATATCATCCGCAAGCGCGACCGCATAGCGGCGATAGAGGTGAAGAGCAACTCCGAGAGATATAATAAAGGCTTGGGCCGCTTCACGGAAATGTTCCATCCCGTCAGCAGTCTTGTGGTGGGCGAGGGTGGAATGAAACCCGAGGAGTTCCTTAGTCATTGTCCGATGGAATTGCTTTGAAGTCGTTTTGTCTATGAATTTCCATATTTGAGAGGTATAAATGTGGAATTTCGGAGTTCAGACAATAGCAATTGAGACTACCAACAAAAAAAAGAGAAATGCCTTCGAAAAAGCATTTCTCTCTTTTCTCTCCTCTTTCCTTTCTTTTCTCTCCTCTTTCTTATTCCACTTCCTCGCCGAAAAGCGTTGCAGAAGTAGACCCGGTGATGCGCACACGCACAAATTCGCCGATGTGGTGGTTGCCCTTATCGAAGACAACCATCTTGCCCTGCTCCGTCCGTCCGCACAGCTGCTCGCGCGAACGCTTGCTGAAATTCTCCACCAAGACGGTGAACTCCTTGCCTTCATCGCGCTTGTTGGCCTCGGCACTGAGGTGCGTCTGAAGGTCGATAAGCTCGGTGAGGCGGCGGATTTTCACCTCCTCGCTGACGTTGTCGGGTAGGTGCTTCGAGGCGTAAGTGCCCGGTCGCTCGCTGTATTTGAACATAAACGCCGAGTCGTAGCCCACCTCCTGCATCAGCGAGAGCGACAGCTTGTGGTCTTCCTCGGTCTCGTCGTGATAGCCAACGAAGATGTCTGTGCTCAGTCCGCAGTCGGGAATGATGCGCCGGATGGCCGCTACGCGGTCGAGATACCACTCGCGCGTGTACTTCCTGTTCATTAGTTTCAATATCTTATCCGACCCGCTTTGCACCGGAAGGTGTATCTGCTTGCACACGTTCGGCATCTCGGCGATGACGTGCAGGGTCTTGTCGCTCATGTCTTTTGGGTGGGACGTGGTGAAACGGACACGCATTTCGGGAGCCGTTTCGGCCACACGGCGCAGCAAATCGGCAAAGTCGACATCGCTGCCCGTTGCCTCATCGTGGCCCATATAGGAATTAACGTTCTGTCCGAGCAGCGTCACCTCCTTGTAGCCGCGGTCGCGCAGGTCGCGCACCTCACGCAGTATGCTCTCCACATCGCGCGAACGCTCACGTCCACGGGTGTATGGCACGATGCAGTAATGGCAGAAATTGTTGCATCCGCGCATGATGCTCACGAAGCCGCCAATGCGGTTTCCGCCGATGCGACGGGGCACGATGTTGCGATAAGTCTCGGTGAGTGAAAGCTCAACGTTCATTGCCTTGTTGCCCGTTTCCACCGAAGCGACAAGCTCCGGCAGCGAAAGATAAGCGTCGGGGCCGGCCACCAGGTCTACATGATGGTTGTCGATGAGTTCCTGCTGCACGCGCTCGGCCATACAGCCTAATACGCCTATTATCAGCGCGGGACACGTGTCGGTCTTTCCCTCCTTTGCCATACGCTCCTCGCGGCGCTTGCGCAGGGCATGGAGAGCCTCTAATCGGTTGAATATCTTATTCTCGGCGTTTTCCCTTACCGAGCAGGTGTTCAGGAATATTGCGTCGGCCTCGTCAGCGTTATCACACATCTCATATCCGGCCATCTGCATTATTGATGCAACAACCTCACTGTCTGCCACATTCATCTGGCATCCGTATGTCTCTATATATAGTTTCTTCATGCTGCAAAGTTACGAAAAACAAATCATATTAGCCTAAAAACCAATAAAATATGAGACTTTGAAGGCCTGTCAAGCAAAAAAGTATTACCTTTGCAGACATCATGAAAGAATTTATACAAGTATTAAAACGGTTTGTTCCGCCATACAAGAAGTACCTTGTGTGGTCGGTTATCTTCAATATATTGTCGGCCATACTGAACATCTTTTCGTTCATGGCCATAATCCCGATATTGCAGATTCTCTTCAAGACCAACGGGCAGACGGCGCGCGTGGAGCTGATGCCGTGGAGCTGGGACCATGCGGAAAAGGTGCTGAGCAATAACGCCAACTACTACGTTCAGGACCTGATAGACACCGTCGGAGCCACAAACACACTGTTAGTGATTGGTCTGTTCCTCGCGTTCATGACCTTCCTGAAGACCGGTGCCTACTTCCTTTCCTCGGCAACCATCATCCCTATACGCACGGGAGTGGTGCGCGACATCCGCAACCAACTCTATCAGAAGATTACATCGCTGTCGCTCGGCTTCTTCTCCGAGGAACGCAAGGGCGACATCATTGCCCGTATGAGCGGCGACGTGCAGGAGATTGAGAACTCGATAATGTCGTCGTTGGATATGCTTTTCAAGAATCCTATCCTCATCATAGCCTACTTCACGACGCTGCTTGTGGTGTCGTGGCAGCTCACGTTGTTTACGATAGTCTTCGTACCCGTGTTCGGTTGGTTCATGGGCGTTGTGGGACGGCGGCTGAAGGCCAACTCCATCAAGGCGCAGGGACTGTGGAGCGACACGATGAGTCAGGTGGAGGAGACGCTCGGCGGACTGCGTATCATCAAGGCATTCTGCGCCGAGGAGAAGATGAACGCGCGTTTCGATAGCGTGAACTCGTCCTACCGCAACAACATCATGCGTGTGAACATACGCCAGCAGTTGGCCCATCCTATGAGCGAATTTCTCGGAACGGTGATGATAGTCATTGTGTTGTGGTTTGGCGGAACGCTCGTTCTGAGCGACAACCCCGTGATTTCGGGTCCTAAGTTCATCTATTATCTCGTGATGCTCTACTCCATCATCAACCCGCTGAAGGAGTTCTCGAAGGCCGGATACAACATTCCGAAAGGCCTTGCGTCGATGGAACGCGTCGACAAGATACTGAAAGCGGAAGTTGATATAAAGGAATCGGAAAAGCCTGTACATATCAATGGCTTCGAGCATAAGATAGAATTGCGCAATGTTTCGTTTGCGTATGGAATCCAGAGGGAAGAGGGAAGAGGTAAGAAGCAAGAGAATACCGACATAAAGGATGAGGATAAAGACACACCTCTTACCTCTCACCTCTCACCTCTTACCTCTAACGAAGTCCACTGGGTGCTCCGCAACGTCAATCTGACAATAGAAAAAGGCAAGACCGTGGCTCTCGTGGGACAGAGCGGAAGCGGCAAGTCGACGCTTGTAGATCTCATTCCGCGCTACTATGACGTGGTAGAGGGTGAGGTGCTGATAGACGGAATCAATGTGAAAGACCTCGGCATACACGACCTCCGACAGCTTATCGGTAACGTAAACCAAGAGGCGATACTCTTCAACGACAGCTTCTATAATAACATTACGTTCGGTGTGGAGAACGCAACACGCGAAGAAGTGGAGCAGGCTGCTAAGATTGCCAACGCCCACGATTTCATCATGGCATCTGAGAACGGATATGATATGAACATAGGCGACCGCGGAAGCCGTCTGTCGGGTGGTCAGAGGCAGCGCGTCTCGATAGCCCGCGCCATCCTTAAGAACCCGCCTATCCTTATCCTCGACGAGGCAACATCGGCTCTCGACACCGAGAGCGAGCGACTGGTGCAGGACGCATTAGAGCGGCTTATGAAGACCCGCACGACCATCGCCATTGCCCATCGTCTCTCAACCATCAAGAATGCCGATGAGATTTGCGTCCTGCATGATGGCGAAATCGTTGAGCGCGGCACGCATGACGAGCTGCTCAGCAAGGACGGCTACTACAAGAAGCTGCATGATATGCAGAGTTAGATTTAGTACTCTGGCTTTAGTACTCAAGTAATTCAGGCTTAAATACTCGAGTAATTCACGTCAAGTACTGAAGTATTTCGGGCTGAATTACTCTTCGTTCTGTATTTCGTTGAAAATCAACGACATACTCATCGCTGTGCAATAGCATGACTATGGCATCGCAAAACTGATGTTATTGCACTGCCGTCGAGACGGTCTAAGGCTCTTATCCATGCTTTGCAATCTTTCGACCGAATCGTAAATATGCATGGTTTTCCTTGCAATCTTCCGATTGAATCGTAAATTTGCACAGTTTTCCTTGCAGATTTGCGATTTATTATTAACTTTGTGGCCTTAGGATTTTGATTATTTCCTGACAAAAAATACTTTAACACGCATGAGAATAGGATTCGACGCAAAGCGCATAGTGCGCAACGGAACGGGATTGGGAAGCTACGGACGCACGCTGGTGAACGACCTCTCGGAGATTGTCGGTGAAGATACCGAGCTGCGGCTCTATGCCCCCGATGAGGGCAGGGAGCAACTGCGCACACAGGTTCGTGAGGCCGGGAACATCAGTTTTGTATATCCCGAGGGCAGGAAGATAAAGTGGCTGTGGCGCATGAAAGGCATCGTGGCCGACCTGCTGCGCGACAAGGTGGACGTGTTCCACGGTCTCTCGGGTGAGCTTCCTTTGGGGATAAAGCGTAGGGGCATCAAGACAGTTGTAACGATACACGATCTTATCTTCATGCGCCACCCCGAATTCTACAACCGTCCCGACACTCTGATATATGCGTGGAAGTTCCGCAAGACTGTGAAAGAGGCCGACCGCATCATCGCCATAAGCGAATGTACGAAGCGCGACATCATGTATTACGGTGGCGTTCCGGCCGAGAAAATCGACCTTATATACCAGTCGTGCAGCACAAGGTTTAAGAAGCGCGTTCCGGCGGAGATTCTTCAAGAGGTGAAAGAGCGGCTCTCGCTGCCCGAAAGGTATATCGTCAACGTGGGAACGATAGAGGAACGCAAGAACATTCTGCTGGCAGTGAAGGCCATTGAACTGCTTCCGAAAGATATTTCATTGGTAGTGGTGGGACGGAGCACGCCCTATTGCGACCGCGTGAAGGCATACGTGGCGGGTCACGGATTAGAAAGCCGCGTGCGGATATTGCACGGCGTGGGCAACAATGACCTGCCGGCAGTGTATCAGTTGGCCGAGGCGTGTGTCTATCCGTCACGTTACGAAGGCTTCGGCATACCTATAATAGAGGCCATACAGAGCGGTCTGCCGGTGGTGGCCTGCACGGGTAGCTGTCTCGAAGAGGCCGGAGGGCCTGACTGCCTGTATGTCTCGCCGGATGATTCCGCAGCTATGGCCGAGGCAGTAAAGGCCGTGCTGAAGGGCGCGGAAGGCCGCGAGGAGCGCATACGGCGCAGTATGGAGTATGTGAGGCGGTTTGAGGGAACTGATGTCGCGGGTCAGGTCATGGCGGTGTATGGCAAACTTTAGGAAACCGTTTTACTTGTTTGTTTCTCTTTTTTTACTATCTTTGCAATCATGGATAAGAACAACAGCATTTCGGTTGTAATCAATACATACAACGCTGAGCGCGATTTGCGCGAGGTGTTGGAGTCGGTCAAGGAGTTCGACGAGGTCGTGATATGCGACATGGAGAGTACCGACAACACGCTGGATATCGCAAAGGAATACGGATGCAAGGTGGTTACGTTTCCTAAGGAGAACCATAGGATTGTAGAACCGGCACGCAACTTCGCCATACAGAGCGCGTCGTCGAAATGGGTTTTGGTGGTGGACGCGGACGAAATCATACCCCCCCTGCTCCGCGAATACCTATACCGGCGAATCGAAGAACCCGACTGCCCTGCCGGATTCTATATCAACCGCCATAACAAATTCATGGGAATGTATAGCCGCGACTGGGCGCACGACTATATATTAAGGTTTTTCGTGCGCGAGGGAACAGACTGGCCGCCGACCATCCACTCCGTTCCAGTGGTACAGGGGCGCACGGAACGGATTCCGGCGCAATACGAGATGCTGCATCTTGCGGACGAGACGATGTGCCAATGGGTGACGAAGATGAACGGATACACCGACTACGAAGTGCGCAGGAAGGCGGAAAGGCACTTCGGCGTGGGTGCGATGCTGTTCCGTCCGGCGTGGCGTTTCTTCCGCTCATACATCATCCGGGGCGGATTCATGATGGGACGGCGCGGACTGATACACTCCCTTGAACACGCAATATACCAGATGATACTGGTCGCAAAGATAATGGAAGAGGAACTGAGAGCCCCCTCCAACTCCCCCAAGGGGGAGAGGACGAGGATGGAGGAGTGAGGATTGGGGATTGAGAAATGCTTTATCGGCAACTCAAAACTCATAAATGAAAACTAAAAACAGGAAACTCGCAACTCCCAATAAAGTTCCCACAAAACACAATATAAAATCAAATGAATAGCGGAAAACATATAATACATCTGGCATCCAACAAGGAATGGGGTGGCGGAGAGCAGTATATACACGATCTCTGTGCCCGACTGAAAGCCGACGGATACCAAATCACGATGTTCATAAGGGACGTTGACGTGATAAGAGAACGCATGGCCGACCTCAATGTGCCTACTCTGACGCTGCCTTCGGGTGGCGCTTTCAGCGTGGGAAGGGCTTTGAAGCTGGCGCGTTTCCTGAAAAATGCAGGCGAATGTGTGGTATGCGCACATAATTTCAAGGATGCATTCACGGCTGTCTATGCACGGATTATGTCGGGAAACAGGCTCGTCCGCGTGGTGATGACGCGCCACTTGGTGCGCAAAGGCAAGGGTGACGTACTCCACAGATGGATGTACCGCCGCTTAGACAAGATTATTTTCGACTCCGAACTGTCGTGCCGTGAGTTCCTGTCGGGCTGTGCCGACCTTGCGCCAAAGCTCAACACGTGCGTCGTTCCGATAGGTATCAACGTGCCGGAAGACCTGAAAAGCGCAGACTTGTGCAAGGAATTCGGCATCGACGACAAGTCTGTCGTGGCGATGTTTCATGGCCGTTTAGACGCAGAAAAGGGTCTCGATGTGCTCATCGAGGCCATGAGCAAATTGCAAGACATCGACTTGCATCTTATATTAATAGGTACGGGACACGATGATTACGTGGCCGCACTGAAGCAACATATAGCCTGTTGCGGACTGACCGGCCGTGTTTCTTTCGCCGGATTCCGCAATCCCGTGCTGCCGTGCTTGGGTAGTTGCGACTTCGGACTGCTGCCGTCGATAGTGCGCGAGGGCTATCCGCTGTCGCCGATGGAGTATATGTCGCAGGGAAGATGCGTGATAGCGACCGACAACGGAGGCCAAAAGGAGTATCTGACAAGCGGAGACAATGCGCTGCTCGTGAAGCCGGGCGACACCGATATGCTTGCCGATGCGATACGGCGGTTGGCTACCGATAAGACGTTGCGCGACAAACTGAGCACTAAGGCGTATGCCGATTTCTCGCAAAAGATGAGCTACAATAAGTTTATTGAACGCATAGAGGAAGCGTATGAGCATTGAAAACATCATCATCAGCCTACTGGCTGTGCCGGTGCTGTGGCTCGGCGCGTTTGCGATGTATATGGGATGGAACAAGGGCGTGGCCCGTCAGGGACGCGGACAGCAGTTCCGCCGCTATCTGCTCGGTGCGCTTTGCGCGATGGTTCCGGCTGCCGTAACATCGCTCAACCTGCTTCAGCCGGCTGTTGGCATGGCTCTTTTGGTGGCCGTGGCGTGGATGGTTACGTACCCGTTGCTATATCATCTTACCAATAAAGAAGCTGCGACGGAATACGACAATCAGATAGACATCGCCGTGGGAATATACCTTTTCGGTTGGCTTACGGGCATCTTGGCCGTCGTTCCTTCGGCGGAGAAGGTGATTTGGATAGTGGAACTGCTTTTGTTTGCGGTGCCTTTGACGCAGTGGGTCTACTATTTTGTTTGCAAAGGATGTCTCGACGTGAACGGCATGAAGATGCTTCAGGAGACACACTACAATGAGATTATCGAGTTTCTGAGGTCATATCATCCACTGAAGGTGGCTGGTGTGGCCTTTGTTGTTATAGTATTGTGCGGCGTTTTCGTTGCCGTGAACGTGGCGTTCGGCTTCGACAGCATCGGAAACGGACTTTTATATGGAAATGCCGGAGGCTTTAATGCAGGGCCGTATGGATGGATTGCCACGGCGATAGCGGCCGGAATGACCGTCTTTATGACTGTCTACCTCTTCAAACAGCACCACGGACTGATGGTGCGCACGGGCGTTTTCAACCTTTACAACGTTGTGAAGGACTACGTGAGGAGCAACAGCAGCTATGCTGCCGACACCGAACAGCGTATGAGCCGCCTGTCCGTGACACCGCTTGGTGAGCCATACGGCAAGCCATCCACGGTGGTAATGGTTATCGGCGAGTCGGCATCGCGCGACTATATGAGTGCGTTTTCCGAAACCGACAAGGACACAACGCCGTGGATGAAGGCCATGACGGCCGACGGACAGCACTGCGTAGCATTCCCGAACGCTTACAGTTGCGACATACAGACGGTGCCGTCGTTAGAGCGCGCACTGACGGAATATAATCAATATGACGGCGGACAGTTCCACACATCATGCTCGATAGTGGACATAGCGCACAAGATGGGATGGCGTGTGCATTGGTACAGCAACCAGGGACACCTCGGTGCGGCCGACACTCCTATCACTCTCGTGGCCGATACGGCCGATGTGGCAAAATGGACGCATCAGGAACTGAACAAGATTCAGTATGACGAGAACCTTATCGGCTTCCTCGATGAAATCGATTCTAATCAAAACAACCTCGTAGTACTGCATCTGAAAGGCAGCCATTTCAACTTCGAGAACCGCTTTCCGGCAAAGGAACGCCTTTGGGGAAAGGCCGGTGACGACGATGATATAACCAATTATGAGAACTCCATACGCTACACCGACGGCGTGCTGAGCCGTTTCTTCGACTACTGCCGCAGCCGGTTGAATATGCAGGCGATGGTGTATTTCTCCGACCACGGCTGCGTTCCCGACCGCCACCGACTGCCCAACTTCGGCGGTTTCGGCGACACCCGCATCCCATTGTGGATATGGATGAGCGATGAGTATGCCGAGAAGCATCCAAAACGGGCAACATCTCTCAAAGCCAACCGCGACGCATATTGGACCAACGATCTTGTTTACGAGTTGATGTGTGGCGTGATGGACATCGAAAGCGACAACTTCCGGGAGAGCAACTCGCTTGCCTCGGCAACGTATAAGCATACCCGCGACACGCTGACGACAATGAGCGGACAGGTCAGAATAGCCGATGACAAATACAATCACATAAAGGAACAATAAGTAAAAAAGGCATGAAGATACTCTATAACATTATATATAATATATGGTATATGCTGTCGCTGCTGCCTATGAGGGTGCATTACGTGTTCAGCGACATACTGTTTTTCATCATATTCCACATACTCCACTACCGCCGCCGCACGGTGTGGGTGAACCTCGTAACATCCTTTCCCGAACGCCCCGAGGATGAATTGCTCGAGATAGAGCGCCGTTTCTACCACTGGTTCTGCGACTATTTAGCCGAGACAGTGAAGCTGATGACCATCAGCCGCAAGGAACTGAAGAAGCGAATGACGTTCAAGAACACGGAGCTGGTAGACAAATACGTGAATGAGGGACGCTCATGTGCGGTTTATCTCGGCCATTATTGCAACTGGGAACTCGTCACCTCGCTGCCCCTTTGGGTATCCGACAAGGCACAGTGCGGACAGATTTATCATCCGTTGGAGAACAAAATGTTCGACAAACTCTATCTGAAGCTGCGCCAACGCTTCGGTTCCGTTTGCATCCCCATGCAGGAAACGTTGCGCAAGATAGTCGGCTACAAGCGCGAGAACCGCCCCGTGGTGATAGGATATATCAGCGATCAGGTGCCGTTCTGGTGGAACATACATCATTGGTGCGACTTCCTGCATCACGACACGCCTGTGCTCAGCGGCACGGAGCGCATAGCCCGTCAGGCCAACCACGTAGTATTCTATCTCGACCTGACCCGAACCTCGCGCGGACATTACGAAGCCGAGTTCAAGCTCATTACCGATGAGCCGCAGAAAATGGCCGAGTTTGAAATAACAGACATCTACTTCCGTATGCTCGAACAGACCATCAACCGCCATCCCGAGTACTGGCTTTGGACTCACAACCGATGGAAACGCACCCGCGAGAAGTTCAACCTGCGCTTCGAAGTGATAAACGGTAAGGTGTATGAGAAGTGAATCTATTTCCTAATCTCACTTGTTTTTAGGAGGAAGAATGAAGGAGCAAGGAGTAGGTAGACAGGAGTAAGGAGTAATTAGATATGCTTTTGCAACCTGAAACATATTCCCTTGCAATCCATTTGCAAAGTTTTTATGGTCAAAAATAACCGGTTACTCGATTTTTTGAGCTATCTTTGTAAACGACAATAAACATAAGCGATATGGCAACAAAACGTTATCCAATAGGCCTACAGACATTCGAGCGTATACGCAAAGAGGACTGGTTCTATGTAGACAAGACCCAATATGTCTATAATCTGGTCCATACCAACGGGACATACTTTTTCCTTAGCCGCCCCCGCAGGTTCGGAAAGTCGTTGCTTACGTCCACCCTTCACAGCTATTTCGAGGGGCGGAAGGATTTGTTCGAGGGGCTTGCCATAGACCAACTGGAAACGGAATGGACGGCATATCCGGTGCTGCACTTCGACCTGAGCATGGGCAAACACATGGAAAAGGATGCTCTGGAAAGGTATCTCGAATACGTATTGCTTAATAATGAAGAGCGGTTGGGTGTGCCAAGTAATGACGAGAACGATGTAAACATACGAATGTCATCGCTTATCCGGAACGTTTATCAGAAGACAGGCAAGCAGGTTGTGGTCTTGATTGACGAGTATGATGCGCCGCTGTTGGACGTGGTACACGAGGAAGAGAACCTTCCCGTGCTGCGCAACGTGATGCGCAACTTCTACAGTCCGCTTAAAGCCTGCGAGCCGATGCTGCGCTTTGTGTTCCTCACCGGCATAACGAAGTTCTCCCAACTGAGCATCTTCAGCGAGCTGAACAACATCAAGAACATCAGTATGGACGAACCCTACGCCGCCATCTGTGGCATAACGAAGGAGGAAATGCAGTGCGATATGCAGGAAGGAATCGAAGAACTCGCGCAGAAACTTGAGCTGACGAAGGAGCAGACCATCGAAAGACTGACACGGCGGTATGACGGCTACCACTTCACATGGCCCTCGCCCGACATCTTCAACCCCTTCAGTCTGCTCAATTGCTTCGCATCCCTGAAGACCGAAGCATACTGGTTCGGCTCGGGAACGCCCACGTATCTGATTGAGATGATGCGCAAGTTCAAGACTATACCGTCGAAGTTGGGCAAGATGCGCGCCAAAGCGTCATCGTTCGATGCCCCCACCGAGACCATAAAGAGCATCATCCCACTGCTCTACCAGAGCGGATACATAACCATAAAGGACTACGACAAGGACTCGGAGGTGTACACCCTCGATATCCCCAACGAAGAAATAAGCATCGGTTTGTTTGAGAGTCTGCTGTCAAACTACCTCAACAGCGAGACAGACGAGGGCAAAGTGGTCATTGCCGACATGGCAGTCATGATAAACCGGGGCAATATGGAGGGCGCGCTCGAGCTGCTGCGCGATTTCCTTGAGACCGTACCCTATTGCGACAACACCCTGTACGAGGGGCATTACCAGCAGATGATGTACGTAATATTCGCCCTGCTGACATACTACCGCATCAACATCGAGCAGCACACGCAGCGCGGACGCACCGACATCACAATGGAGACGCATAACCACGTGTACATCATCGAACTGAAATTCAACAAGACCGCGCAGGAGGCTCTCGACCAAATAAAGACCAGCCGATATGCCGAAGCGTTCGCACTCACAGGCAAACCAATCACGATGATGGGCATAAACTTCAGCGTGGAGGAAGAAAGAAACATCACCGAATGGCTGTTTGAGGACTACGCACGGGCATAATTGCATACCTGCCGGCAGCCGTTTGGAATCCATTTGACACTTGTTTGAAAACCGTTTCTGCCTCCGCAGAAGGGCAACGGTATTTCCATTGAAAGAAATTATTAGTAAATTTTGTCTGAAAAGTACCACTTTTAGAAGAAATTTATTAATAATTTTTTTGCATTCAAGTAAGTCTCTAAAATTAATGTATAGTATAAAGCTTGGTTATTTTTGAGATGTTTTCGTCTTGGAACGAAGGAGCATAGCGGGCTATGTGACTGAGAGACAAGGCAAAAACAGCCAAAAAGAACAAGGTTTATACATACAAGATGTAAGTATATGCTTTATCATAAATAGTATCGTTTAATTTGAGAGACTTACTTATAGCCATAAATGCAATCCCAAACCATTACTTTTGGCTCATCCGATAAATACAGGGGGCAACCTATTTAGGTCGAACAGCATAGTACTATGGCACAATACTCGAGTAATTTGGGCGCAGTACTCAAGTAATTCCGGCCTGATTACTCGAGTAATTCCGGCCTGATTACTCAAGTATTTTGGCTTCAGTACTGGAGTAATCCAGCCTTAAATACTCTGAAGTAAATCTGTATTAAGACAGCATGGCGTAAAGTGTGTGCAAAGGGCGACATAATATCTAATAAAAGACTTCCCCTATATTTATCGGGTGAGCCTTACTTTTACATCGCAAAACAAACTCCCCCGGCCCACGGTGGTGGGAATACTAAGGGGCATCTATTGTGGCAAAACAAAACTATTCATATAGTCTTTGAAGATAAAAGAATAATTATTGCAACACATAAAGTACACAAAGAGAATTAGTTTTTGAAGGCTTAAAGTTGGATGATTGCACATATTCCCCTTACATTTTCTTTTGCCACAGCCCTTGCTTGCAATCGATTGCATAGAAAATTGCGTTTTTTTGATATAAAACAAGTTATATATATTTTTTATTATCATACCTTTGCATCCAGAAAGTTCTGGCTTCTCAGCCACAGCAATATACCGATAAGGCAACAGGTATTGTGCCTGTAATGTGTGGCATTTATCTCGATAGGTATTAGTTTTATCATATTCTGTATTGAATTTGAGGGGGTGATATTTCATTCGGATAGATATGCGGATTTCTGCAGTTTGAGTTTTAGCAGTTAGAAATAAACAATTTTATAACCTAATCATTTTATAAATTTACAAACCATTTATGGAGAGATTTAAACATTTACTTTTTGTGGTGATGGCATTCCTTGTGTTTGCCACAACCAATGCTTTTGCGCAGTCGGATTTTAATGCAAATCGTACCGACTTCCGCGATGAAACAATTTACTTCGCGATGACTACGCGCTTCTATGATGGCGACCCAATGAACAATGTGCTCTGTTGGGACGGTGTCGAGAATCAGAAGAAAAACAATGACCCTTGTTGGCGTGGTGATTTCAAGGGACTTATCGACAAGCTCGATTACATCAAGGCACTCGGCTTCACGGCCATCTGGATTACTCCGGTTGTGCAGAACGCATCGGGCTTCGACTATCACGGCTATCACGCAATGGACTTCTCAAAAGTAGACCTGCGCTACGAAAGCCACAAAGAATGGAACTCTTCGGAGGATGTAACGTTCCAAACGCTCATCGATAAGGCACACGCTAAGGGTATAAAGATTATCCTCGACATTGTGCTGAACCATACCGGCAACTTCGGCGAGGCCACCCTCCAGCCAATTTTCAAAAGAGACGGCAACATCAAAAACCAGGCCTACATCGATGCCTGCATGACTCCCACGGATCTGCTTGGTAGCGATTATTCTACTCTTCAACCCGGTTTCCAGTATCAGCGTCGTCTGGCCATGATGAAGAATACTGACGGTAAGAACCACGACACCAAGAACTACTGGCACCACTTCGGAATGTTCAACTGGGATGACAACTCTCGTTGGTGGGGACAGATTGCAGGCGACTGCGTTGACCTCAATACAGAGAACCCAGCTACATACGAATATCTGATTAAATGCTATGGCGAGTTCATCAAGATGGGTGTCGACGGTTTCCGTATCGATACCACCGGACACATCTCGCGTCTTACATTCAACTCCACTTTCATCCCCGCTTTCCAGAAATTGGGCGAGCAGTATAAGGACAAACGTCTCGGCAGCGCACCATTCTATATGTTCGGTGAGTGCTGCGCACGTTTCGGTGGCGTCATCTACCGTGGCGACCACTCTCTTTCAAGCCATTTCTACACTTGGAAATCGCCGCAAAGTCTCGTGGACGAGTTCAATGGATACACGGCTGAATGGTGGGCTCAGCAGGTTCGTCCGGGCGATTCCGAGCCGGTGGGCAATATGCTTACCTGCCAGAAGGACGTAGACTTCAGCGAGAAATCAGACAACGTGTTCATGAAGGACGGTGCATGGCATGAGCCTGACTACTCTAAGGCATCAGGCTATAATGTTATTGACTTCCCGATGCACTATAATTTCAATAATGCCGGACAGGCCGTGCGTATCGCTCAAGAGGGAGACCACTACTACAATGACGCATCTTGGAACGTGGTGTATGTAGACTCGCATGACTATTGCCCCGGTCCTAACGACGGCATACGCTTTAACGGTGGTACGTCACAATGGGCCGAGAACTTGGCTCTGATGTTCACCTTCCGCGGAATTCCTTGTATCTACTATGGCTCTGAGGTAGAGTTCCAAAAGGGCGTCGCCATTGATAAAGGTCCCGACTTGGCACTGGCTAACTCCGGTCGCGCCTACTTCGGCGCTTATCTGGAGGGAAATGTAACAGCAACAGACTTCGGTGAATACACAGCAGACGGTAATGTGGCACAGACTCTTAACGCAGACCTCGCTCAGCACATCCGTCGTTTGAATCAGATTCGTCAGGCTGTTCCGGCATTGCGTAAGGGACAGTACACATGGGATGGTTGCACTGCCGACGGCGGATGGGCTTTCAAGCGCGCATACAAGGACAGCTATGCTCTCGTTGCTATTAATGGTGGTGCTACATTCGAGAATGTACCTGCGGGAACATACGTTGACCTTGTTACAGGACAGCAATACACAGGTGGCGGTTCTATCACCGTTGACGCTCCGCAGACACAGGGTCAGCTCCGCGTGCTCGTTAAGGACTGGAAAGGTGGTAAAGTAGGCGAAGACGGTCAGTTTATCTACGCTTCTTCTCCTGTCGCTCACGGCGGTAGCGTAACATTCTCTGACCCGGGAACAACACAGTATTATACAGCAGATGACGCTCCTGGCAACCCTGATATCAAATTCAACCCTGCCGGTGGAGCTTTCAAGACCGAAAATATCACCGTTACCGCGACCCTCAACGAGGCTGCAACAAGCGGTTGGTACAAGGTAGGTGAGGACGGAGAGAAGAAAGAACTCGTCGGCGCAGGCGCTTCTTCAACATTCACTATCGGCGACGGCATGAGCTACGGACAGACAGTTACAGTATATTATGGTGCTACTGACGGTACAGCGGAGACCTCCGGCAAGGCTACTTACAAGAAGGTTGACCCAAATGCGACTATCACCATCTACGTAAAGGCTTCTTCTGCTCCTAACCTCTACGCATGGGCAGGTGCTAATAATGAACTGAATGGCGCATGGCCGGGCAAGAAGATGTCGAACAAGACTACCGTAAACGGCGAAGAATACTACTGTCAGGAGTTTGCCGACGTTGAAAGCTTAAATGTTATCTTCAACAACGGAACCTCTAAGACTGCTGACATCGAGGGAATAGACGCTGACGCTTACTTCACATACGACGGCGGTACAGGCTATAAGGACATCACTGGCGAGATTTCTCTCGACCCGACTAATGTTACAGTAAAGGCAAACAAGGCTACCGGTACATACTATCAGAGCGTGGACGTAACTCTGACAGCTTCTAAGAACGACGCAACTATCGTTTATACTACCAACGGCAGCGAACCGACTGCAAGCAGCGACAAGGCTACGGGCAGCAAGTCGTTCACCTTCACACAGACAACGACGCTGAAAGCAGGTGCGCTTGTTGACGGTGTTGTGAAGAATGTGGTAAGCTATGTATATACTATCAGCAACGAGCAGCCTAACAACGTAACCCTCTACTACGACAACGCCAACAACTGGAGCAATGTTTATTGCTACGCTTACGTGAATGACGGAGCGGTGAAGAATGCTGAATGGCCCGGCAAGCCGATGACATTCGACGCTACATTGACAATCAACGGCAAGACTGGATGGTGGGTTTACACTATGCCCGACAACTTGAAAGAGGCTCAGGTGCTTGTCAACAATGGTAATGGTGCGCAGTATCCTGGTGCTGACGAGCCGGGAGTGTTCATGGAAGGCAAGTCTAAGGTGCTTACAGGAACAACGTTGAGCGACTTACCGACAGGTATTAGTTCTGTTGTTACCACTCCTATTGCCAATGTATTCCGTGTATATACTCTCGACGGACGCGCAATCAACGGCGTTAAGTCTACAAAAGATTTGCGTAAGGGCGTTTATATTGTCAACGGAAGAAAGCTCGTTGTAAAATAAGAATGTTGCATTTGTATATAAATAGTATATACATTATATAATATAGGAGATGTGTCTGTGTGCTGTTACAATGCACAGACACATCTCCTTTTTTCTTTTTCGGTGCCTTCACAGCTTCGAAAGGCATGAGACGGCATAGAGACAAAGAAGTCATGGATTGTTTAAAACTTTAAGAAATAATAGATACTGATATGTTTGGAAAACTGAAACTGATGTCGGTTGCGACATTTTTGGCTTTCGTTTCGGGCGCGTTCGCCGCAGACGGGAAGCCTACGGGTACGCTGCCCGTGGTGTATATAAACACGGAAAACAGCAAACCTATAGTTGAGAAAGAAGAGAAGATACCGGCAACGATATGGGTCGATGCTGCCGGTACGGACTATGAGAGTCTTGGAAGTGCCGAAACACCGGTGGCGTTCACCGTCAGCGGGCGCGGTAACTACAGTTGGGTGGGGTTCGAGAAGAAGCCCTACAAAGTTAAGTTCGCCTCAAAGACATCCGTTCTTGGATTGCCTAAGAACAAGACTTTTGCCCTTCTGGCCCACGCCGATGACAATCTGGCATTCCTCCGCAACGCCATGGGCTTCGAACTTAGCAGGCGGATGGGACTCGCTTGGACTCCAACGCAGATTCCCGTAGAGCTGGTCCTGAACGGCGAATACCGCGGATTGTATTTCTTTGCCGAGACAATCAAGATTGACAAGAACCGCGTCAACATCACCGAACAGGACGAACCGGCACCCGCAGGAGCCGACGTTACCGGCGGATGGCTTGTCGAGATAGACAATTATGACAGCGACCCGCACGTGACGATAAACGAACCGGGGTACGGCGGCATTTGGTTTACGTATAAATCGCCCGAAGTTCTCTCGTCCGAACAGGAGACTTATCTCACCAACCAGTTGCAGGCCATCATGGATGCGATATACGTGGAGGACAAGAACTCTACCGAATGGGAGAAGTATATCGACATAGATGCCGCCGCACGCTACTATATCGTGCAGGAAATACTCGACGACTGCGAGTCGTATCACGGCAGTTGCTACCTTCATAAGGATGTGGGAGAGAACTCTAAGTGGACGTTTGGCCCTGTGTGGGATTTCGGAAACGCCTATCAGCGTCCCTCGAAGGACTGGGTTTGGCCGGGCACCACGTTCCATCAGGTGTGGATTGGCGAGCTGTGCAAGTTCCCGCGGTTCATGGACAAGGTCCGCGAAGTGTGGAAAGAGTATGCCGAGAACAACGCCAACTTTCAGAAAGGGTATGTCAATAACTACATAAACAGCATACGCGAGGCAGCCAAAGCCGATGCCGAACGGTGGCCCCAATATGGCAACAGCGACCCAGACTCGCGCGCGTCGACATTCCTCGGCTTCATGAACAATTCCGTGAGCTGGCTCGGCGAGCGTCTCGGAACAGTCGTTGAACCTGAGCAGGTGATATATTTGAGGGGAGAATTCAATAATTGGGGGCTGTCAAAGCAGATGCAGACCACCGATAACGTGACCTATACCATCTACATGGATGAACTGACCAGCGGCTTTAAGTTTGCCACCGAGGACTGGAAAACGATAGACCTCGGAACTCCCGACAAGACCCCTGTTGCTCCGGGAAAGATTATCCAACTGACAACCGCTGGCGAGAACATATCCCTTGCCGGTCCGTTGAAGGATTGTCGACTCACTCTGAACATCAAGGACAAGACCCTCCTTATCGAGGACAAGACGCTCGGCATAGGCGAGACGTTCGCCGACAAGGGCATAACGATAAGCGGAAGAACAATCAAATGCAGCGGTGCGATACGCGTATTTGATGCCGCCGGCACTCTTGTTGTTTCTGGAGATGACTGCGTTACGGTGGCAAAACCGGGCTGTTATATCATTCAAACCCTTTCCGCCGACTCCTCAACTAAGAGAAGTAGCGTGATAACTGTCATCAAATAGGAATAAAATAAATAGTGATTAGAATATAAAGCCCCCTTTCGCACTTCAAGCAAGAGGGGGCTTTATTGTGTTATGTTGTGATAGGGAATGACAAAGAGTAATATGGAGTTACGAGTTTTAAGTTGCCATAAGAGCATTTTCAATTCTCAATTCCCCATCCCCAATCCTCGGTCTCTCCCCCTTGGGGGAGTTGGAGGGAGCTTTTACTTCACCTCCCAGATATCATTTGTCTCGAGCAACTCGGCGAAGTTGTGATACTTCTTCTTAGCTTTCACCTCCTCAATCTGCTCGTTTACGGCCGCGTCATAGGTCGGGGCGTCAACGTCGCGGATTACTCCGAGAGCCACGGGGAAGCCATGCTCGTTGTCCATCATCGCCAGCTTCAGCTGCAGGGTGTTGTCCTCAGCGTGCGCGTCATGTACGAGAATGTCGTCGCGTGTGATGCCGTTCTCGCCAATCTTCACCACCTTCAGGCCGAACCCCTCCTGCATGATGCCGTACTCATCGTTCTCTCCGAAGATTAACGGCTCGCCGTGGCGCACGTAGATGGCGTTCTTCTTGCGTCCCTCCTTACTATATATAGGGTCGTAAGCACCATTGTTGAAGATGACACAGTTCTGCAATATCTCGCACACTGCGGCTCCCTTGTGGCGGTATGCTGCTTTCAGCACCTCCACGGTTTCCGGTCCGTCGGTAGCCACGGCACGTGCGAAGAAGTGTCCGCGCGCCCCGAAGCATAGCTCTGCCGGGCGGAACGGGTCCTCAACGGTGCCGTAAGGGCTCGATTTCGACACAAATCCGCGTGGCGAAGTAGGGGAATACTGACCCTTCGTGAGGCCGTAGATGCGGTTGTTCAGCAATATCATGTTGATGTCGATGTTGCGTCGCATGGCGTGTATGAAGTGGTTTCCGCCGATAGCAAGGCCGTCGCCGTCGCCACTGATCTGCCACACCGTCAGCTCAGGGTTCGCCACCTTGAGTCCCGTAGCTATTGCCGCCGCGCGTCCGTGTATGGTCTGCATGGCGTAAGTATTCATGTAATAAGGCAGGCGCGACGAGCATCCGATGCCCGAAATCACCGCCGTCTGATGTGGCGGTACGCCTATTTCCGCCATTGCCTTATGCAGGGAAGCGAGGAAAAAATGGTCGCCACATCCCGGACACCACCGTGGTTGTCCTTTCTTAAAGTCGTTTGCTGTATATGTGTTCATTGGAGTGATTGTTTTTTAAAATTGGGCTAATTAGACTAATTGGACTAATTGGACTAATTAGACTAATTGTAGGACCAATTAGATCAATTAGACCAATAATACTATTATCCCTGTCATTTAATAATTTTCGACTTGAAAGTCTGACCCTCGGGGCTTTCGTCTGAGTTTATTACTTTCTCGAAGCCCTTCACAAGGTCGGCCACCACGAACGGCTGACCCTTGACTTGGTTGTACTGATAAGGCGCGAAATTGTTCAGTCGGATGCGCAGCAGGGCCGCGAACTGACCGAGATTCTGCTCCGCCACTACCACCTTCTTGTAGCGGGTGAGTACCTCCACAGTGTTCTTTGGCAGCGGATTGATGCAGCTAAACTGCGCCAGCGCAACCTTGTAACCCTTTGCGCGCAGCTCTTCCATAGCCGAATACAGATGGCCGTAGGTACTGCCGAAGCCCACGATGAGCAGTTCCGCGTTGTCCTTGTCGCCCTGCACCTCAAGGTCGGGCACCGGTATGAGCTGCACCTTGTCGTAGCGCAGCCGGTTCATGCGGTCGTGGTTCTCCGGCTCCGTGCTTATCGCGCCCGTCTCACCGTCCTTCTCCAGTCCGCCCAGGATATGCGTGTAGCCCTCCTGCCCCGGCACCGCCCAATAGCGCACGTCCGTCTTCGGGTCGCGATGATAGGGCGAATACTTGTATTTCTGTTCCTTCGGCGCATAGTGCGGATGTATCTCCGGCAATTCATCCATAGTCGGGAGCTTCCATGCCGCCGAGCCGTTTGCGATGAAAGCGTCTGTCAGCAACACCACCGGAGTGAGATGTTCGAGCGCAATCTTGCACGCCATATAAGCCGCGTCGAAGCAGTTTGTAGGGCTTGTGGCCGCTATCACCGGCATCGGGCTTTCACCGTTACGTCCGTAGAGCACCTGCAACAGGTCGGTCTGCTCGCTCTTTGTGGGCAGACCTGTCGAAGGACCGCCTCGCTGAACGTCGATAATGACCAGCGGAAGCTCGTCAATCACTGCCAGATTTATCGTCTCCGACTTCAGGCAGATGCCCGGGCCTGATGTCGATGTCACGGCTAATGCGCCTGCAAAAGCGGCACCCACGGCACTTGCGCAGGCCGAGATTTCGTCCTCACACTGCACCGTTATCGCCCCGCACGACTTGTGTTTCGACAGCTCGTGCAGTATGTCCGTAGCCGGAGTGATGGGGTATGAGCCGAGATAGAGCTTCAGTCCGGCCTTCTCCGCTGCCGCAATCAGACCGTAGACAGTGGCTTTGTTGCCCGTGATGTCCATATAGCGGCCCGGCGCGGCGTGCTTCGTCTCTATGCGGTATGTTGCCGGCACCGATGCGTGCACGTTGTGTCCGTAGTCATATCCGGCGCGCACCACCTTTATATTGTTCTCCGCTATCTGCGGCTTCTTGGCAAATTTCTCGCGCAGGAAGTTCTCCACTAAGCTCACCTCGCGGTTGAACAGCCAGCACACGATGCCCAGCGCGAACATATTGCGGCATTTCAGCACAGCCTTGTTGTCCATTCCGCACTCTGCCAGACAGTCCTTCACCATCTTCGTTATCGGACAGGCAATCACCCTGTCGGGGTTGATGCCCATCTCCTCAAGGTAGTCGGCCGATGCGAACTGCGCCTTCTTCAGGTCGTTAGGTCCGAACGAATCCGTGTCGATGATTATCGTAGCCTGCGGCTTTGCGTATTTGTATTGCGTTTTCAGTGCCGCCGCGTTCATCGCCACTAATACGTCGCAACTGTCGCCCGGCGTATAAACCCGTCCTGCGCCGATATGCACCTGGAAACCGCTTACGCCCGTCAGCGAACCTTGCGGAGCGCGGATGTCGGCCGGATAGTCCGGGAACGTGGAAATGTCGTTGCCCACAGTGGCCGAGACCGTAGAAAAGATGTTTCCAGCGAGTTGCATTCCGTCTCCGGAATCACCTGAAAAGCGTATCACCACTTGTTCAAGTTCTTTTACTTCCAATTCTTCTGCCATATTTCAATGATAGTGTCTTGTTAATAAATCGTTTTTCAATCGTCTTGCATATTAGAGCCGCATCTGTGTGTCAGTAGGTTAACGGCATTAAGGATGCGACTTGATTGCAAAGGTGGCAATTATAATTGAAACGGCAAAGTTTTTTTATGAAAAAAATATAGTCATAATTTTTTTGCACTGGGAACGTCGTCGTTTTCCTTGTCATATAGCGAACGAAAAGTAATTCTGCCCGAAATACTCGAGTACTAAGCCCGAAATACTTGAGTATTTTAGGCCTGATTACTCGAGTACTAAAGCCCCGATACTCGAGTACTAAGCCCGAATTACTCTGATACTACAACCAAAATACAAAGACCACAACTCTTTTTGGGATGACTGGAACGAGGAGGATGAAGAAGAAAAGCCGATGTTCCAGCAGCCGAAGAGTCTCTGGGACTAAAGCCAGACTGAATGACGAAGTAGTTTTTTTGTAATGCAGTTTGAGAGATTTATGTAACCGAAAAGTCTCTTCCGACATAAAATGAATAAGGCGATATGTCAATCCGGAGCGTGTGCAGGAGCGCCTGCCATTAGCGATGGAGCTCAGCCAAAGAGCTAAGAGAAGAGCCATATTTGCGGATTGTGAAATTCGCTGAACTTTCAATTTCGCCGCACGGGAAAATTCCCGTGCGGCGTTTTTGGTCTCTTAGCCCCGGTGGGTAAGGCCCCCTTAGCCCCCGGTGGGGGAACGGTCTGACGGAATGAAAAGGCGGAATGAAGTGGGGCTGACGGGAATAAAAAAACTTAAAAAGACACCATTTAGCAATAATATTGGATAATAATAAAGGGAAAAGGTGGGCTATTTGAGGAATTCTAATTAAATTTGCAGGCAATTATAATTATAATAAACATAACGGATGAAAATTTGGTTGACACACTTCGTCATTTTGTGTGCGGCAACACTCGTGTTTGCGTCATGCCTTAGCACAGATGAGGAAGAATATACTTTTTATGACGACGCGGCCATAACGGCATTCTCGGTAAGCTCTATAAACGTACACTCATACGTGAAGGACAAAAAGGGCGAAGACTCACTGGTGATTACCAAGCAGACCGGCTCCGACTATAAATTCTATATCGACAATATTGGGGGCGAAATCTACAACCCCGACTCGCTGCCTTACGGCACAGACGCGAAGCACATACTCGTGAATATCTCGACCAAAAACGGCGGCTTCGTGCGCATAAAACCAACCGACAGCGACAATCTCGAAGACTATACTTATTATATAAACACGGACTCTCTCGACTTCTCGGAGGCTCGTGTGATGCGCGTATATTCACAGAGCGGTGTTAATGTACGCACGTACACCGTGAAAGTGAACATCCATCAGGAGGTGGGCGACACGCTGCTGTGGCACGACGCGCCCGCCGAGACGGCTTTCACGGGCTTCACAGCCATGCGCAGCGCAGTGTGCGGAGACAAGGTGTTCGTATTCGGAACAGACGGAACGGCGACAAAGGTCTATGCCACAGAGCGCAACAGCGGAACGGCATGGAGCAATACGGGCGCGGCATTCGGTGCCGATGCTTATTCTAACGTGGTGATGAAGGGCGACAGGATGTATCTTATCGACGGCACAACGCTGTGCAGCTCAACTTCCGGAGACGTCTGGGATTATTCCACGCCGGCCAATCTGCCTGCAAGACTCGTGGGCGCAAGCACTAAGGAACTCTACGGAATCAGTGCGGACGGCAAGCTGATGGCTTCGCGCGACAACGGCGCAAGCTGGACGGCAGAAGAACTCGACGAAGATGCTGCACTGCTTCCGGGTTCGGAAATAAACTATACCTGCCAACCGATGGCTACGGGCAAGGATATGGAGACCGTGATGATTGTGGGCAATAACATCGCCGGAAACATGACTACGGCATGGACAAAGATTGTGGACAACTCGAATCTGAACGGCAAGGACTATCCGTGGACATTCGTCGACAGTGCCGGAGACACGCGATATGCACTGCCGGTACTCGGCAATCTGAGCGTGTTCAGCTATGACGGCAATGCCGTGGCGTTCGGAACAAAGGCCGACAAGACGCCAAACACCATCCTCGTGAGCCGCGACAACGGCATCACATGGAAAGCCGACAAGGAGTATTATTACCCCAAAGGCTTCAACGGCGGGGCTGCCTGCACGGCGACCGTCGACGCGGACAACGTCATCTGGCTCGTGGACGGCAACAGCGGCAAGGTTTGGAAAGGCCGGATTAACCGCCTCGGCTGGAAGGAAGACAACAAAGTGTTCCTGGAATAAAGCGGGAATGGCATAATAATGGAAATGAGAAAGTTCTTTATCAGTATCATAATGCTCGTCTCTGGATTGAGCGTCTGCGCACAGGAAGACCCGGAATACCGGATGGAGATTGGTGCGGGCGCAGGCATGATGGGCTATCTCGGCGACTTCAACGGGAACCTGACAAAGGACTTGCAGCCTATGGCTACGCTGCTGGCGAGATATATCTTCAACCCGTATATGGGACTGAAGCTGAACGTGAGCTACGGAAAGATGAAAGGAAAGTCGACCGACGTGGAGACCTACTATCCCGATCTGGCCGACAACCCGTATGAGTTCAGCAACTCGCTGCTCGACATCGGCCTGACATACGAATACAATTTCCTGCCTTACGGTACGGGAAAGGACTATTACGGGGCGAAAAGAGTTACGCCGTTCCTCTTCGGCGGTATCGGCGTTACACACGTGAAGACGGACAACGGCCCGAAGAAGAATGTCTTTTCCGCCAACGTTCCGATAGGATTGGGCGTGAAATACAAGATAAACAAGCGCATGAACTTCGGTGCGGAATGGGCGATGCACTTCTCGCTGAGCGACGAGCTCGACGGAATGGCCGACCCTTACAACATCACCAGCAGTGGACTGTTCAAGAATACCGACTGTTACTCTACATTGCAGCTTACTCTCACATATAGTTTTTCTTCCAAATGCAGAACCTGCCACAATGAAGATGAATGACATAGACATCAACAACATACCGCAACATATAGCTGTTATCATGGACGGTAACGGCCGTTGGGCCACCGAAAGGGGCAAGGAAAGAAGCTACGGACATCAGGCCGGAGTGGAAACGGTGAGGCGGATAACTTCCGAATGTACGCGTCTCGGCGTGAAATACCTGACGCTATACACGTTCTCGACAGAGAACTGGAACCGGCCGGCCGATGAGATAGCGGCTCTCATGGGGCTGGTATTGACGTCGCTCGAGGACGAGATATTCATGAAGAATAACGTGCGCTTCCGCGTAATCGGCGATATCGGCCGCTTGCCGGAGGCCGTTCAGGTGAAGTTGCAGGAGACAATGGACCACACGGCCGGCAATTCGGCCATGACAATGGTTGTGGCGTTGAGCTATTCGTCGCGTTGGGAGATTACGGAGGCGATGCGCAGAATTGCAAAGCAGGTGGAAAACGGAGAACTGAAAAGCGGAGATATCACTGAGGATGTGGTGTCGGCAAACATGAATACGGCTTTTATGCCCGACCCGGATTTGCTCATCCGCACCGGCGGAGAGCTGCGCATAAGCAACTATCTGTTGTGGCAGATAGCCTATTCGGAACTTTATTTCTGCGACACTTATTGGCCCGACTTCGATGAAAACGACTTGCGCAAGGCAATAGCAAGCTATCAGAGCCGCCAAAGACGCTTCGGAAAGACCGAGGCTCAGGTGGAGAATGAGACAAAATAAAAACAGTAACGACTGATGACAAAAAGTATGATATATATAAATAAGGTGTGCTTGGCATTCATGCTACTGCTTGTTTGCAGCATGAAAGCGGGTGCGCAAGAGACTGTTGTGGCTCCGGAGGTGAGCTATGCGGGCTATCCGCAGACCGTAACCATCGCAGGAATAGCGGTATCGGGAGTGGAAGGATACGAAGACTATGTGCTCGCGGGAATCTCAGGACTGAGCGTCGGACAGAAAACCACCATACCGGGAAGCGACATTACGAATGCCGTGAAGCGTTACTGGCGGCATGGACTGTTCTCGGACGTGGCCATAGGAGTAGACTCTATCGTAGGTGACAAGGCTTATCTGCATATCAAGCTGGCTCTGCGTCCGCGTATCTCCACCATCAACTACATCGGTTTGAAGAAGTCGGAACGCGAGGATATGGAGAACAAGCTTGGTATCATAAAGGGCGGACAGATTACGCCGAACATGGTAGACCGCGCTAAAACGCTCGCAAAGAAGTACTTCGAGGACAAGGGCTACAAGAATGTTGACGTGAGAATAACGCAGCGCGATGATGTTGCCAACAAGAACCACGTGATTCTCGACGTGGATATCGACAAGAAAGAGAAAATCAAAGTGCGCCGGATTATCATCGATGGCAACGACAAACTGAGCGACAAGAAACTGAAAGGTTCGCTATTCAAGAAAGGCGCATTCGCAAAAACGCATGAGACCGGCAAACTGTCGAGCTTCTTAAAGTCGAAGAAGTACACACCAGAACGCTGGAATGAGGACAAGAAAAACCTTATCGAGAAGTACAACGAGAATGGTTATCGCGACTTCGAGATTCTGAAAGACAGCGTCTGGAACGTGGATGACAAGCACGTCGACATATATGTTAAGGTAGATGAAGGTCAGAAATACTACCTGCGCAACATCTCTTGGGTGGGCAACACCGTTTATACTACCGACTATCTGAGCCGTCTGCTCAATATGAAAAAGGGCGATGTGTATAACCAGAAGTATCTGAACAAGCGTTTGTCTGAGGACGATGATGCCGTGGGCAATGCTTATTGGAACAACGGTTACCTGTTCTACAACCTGCAACCGACCGAGGTTAACATCGTCGGCGACTCCATCGACCTTGAGATGCGCATCATGGAAGGACAGCAGGCGCATATCAACCGCGTCCGCATCAACGGTAACGACAAGCTGTATGAGAATGTCGTGCGCCGTGAATTGCGTACCAAGCCGGGCGACCTTTTCTCGAAAGAGGCATTGCAGCGTTCGGCACGTGAGCTTGCATCAATGGGACATTTCGACCCGGAAGCCGTGAGTCCTGACGTGAAACCGAACTACGAAGACGGTACGGTAGACATCAACTGGAACCTGCAATCGAAGTCAAACGACCAAGTGGAGTTGTCGCTTGGTTGGGGACAGACGGGTGTTATCCTTCGTCTCGGTTTGAAGTTGAACAACTTCTCGATGGCAAACCTCTTCGGCAAAGACAAGAAACACCGTGGCATTATGCCTATCGGCGACGGCGAGACATTGTCGATTGGCGCGCAAACCAACGGTAGATATTATCAGTCATACAATGTAAGCTACGCCACAAACTGGTTCGGCGGCAAGCGTCCTATACAGTTCTCGGTAGGCGGATATTACAGTAAATACACATCATTGTCTGACAACTACTACAATCAGGGAGTGCTCAACAACTACTATAACTACCTGTATGGTTATGGCAGCAACGGCTACAACAACTACGAGAACTACTACGACCCGGATAAATACATACAGATGTATGGAGCAAGCATAGGATGGGGAAAGCGTCTCCGCTGGCCGGATGACTACTTCACTCTGTCGTTGCAGATGGCATACACACGCTATGAGATGAAGAACTGGAACTATTTGATGATAACAAACGGTTCGTCTAACAATCTCAATTTCAGCATTTCGCTCAACAGAACATCTACCGACAACCAGCTATTCCCACGTCGCGGTTCTGAGTTCACGGCGTCTCTGACGCTCACTCCGCCGTGGTCGAAGTTCTACAAGAAAGACTATGCAAACTTAGGAAAAGACCCCAAGTCGCCGACATATCAGGATGAGATGCAGGAGAAGTATCGTTGGGTGGAGTATCACAAGTGGAAATTCAAGTCCAAGACCTACACCGCGCTCACAAACGGACAGAAATGTTTCGTCTTGATGACACGTATCGAGATGGGATTGCTCGGCTCCTACAACAAGAATCTCAAGTCTCCGTTCGAGACATACACCGTCGGTGGAGACGGAATGAGCGGCTACTCCTATGGATATTCTGAGGAGACCATCGCCTTGCGCGGTTACGACAACGGTGCCATCGGATACAACAGCTACGCTTACGACCGCTTCTCTTTGGAGCTTCGCTATCCGTTCTTGCTTGGCAACACTACCATCTACGGACTCACTTTCGTCGAAGCCGGAAACGCATGGTATGAAGCCAAGAAGTTCAATCCGTTTGACATGAAACGCTCCGCAGGTCTCGGTGTACGCATCTTCCTGCCGATGGTGGGCTTGATGGGTATCGACTGGGCTTACGGTTTCGACAAGGTGCTCGATGGAAACACCATGAAGAAGGGTGGAAGCCAGTTCCACTTCATCCTCGGACAGGAGTTCTAAAGCCCCCCTCTAATCCCCCCAAGGGGGGAAGAACTATATGGATATAGCCAAAAGTCCCCTATTGGATACGGCAATACCTTTTCACGCGAGGGGGAAGAACTATACGGATATAGCCAAAAGAGGGGCAATATAATATATAAAATAAAAGGAGAGGAATTAAAAATGAAAAAGAACAGAAGAACAACTTTTGGGAAAAGAATATTTATCTTGGCTGCCATGATGATGTTGCAGTCATCGCTTTTCGTGATGAAATCGCAGGCGCAGAAGTTCGCCTTGATAGATATGGAATACATATTGAAGTATGTCCCGGCTTACGAACGTGCATCGGAGCAGCTCAATCAGGTGTCTAAGAAATGGCAGGCCGAGGTGGAAGCGCTCAACACTGAGGCCGGAACAATGTATAAGAACCTGCAAAACGAGGTGGTGTTCCTGTCAGAGGAGCAGAAAAAAGAGCGCATGGAGGCGATAATGCAAAAGGAAAAGGAAGCCTCCGACCTTAAGAGAAAGTACTTCGGACCGGAGGGCGAGCTCTATAAGAAGCGCGCTTCGCTTATGACTCCCATACAGGACGAAATCTACAACGCCGTGAAGGAGATCTCAGACCAGCGCGGCTATTCGCTCGTTCTCGACCGTGCGGGCAACAACGGCATCATCTATGGCTCGCCGAAGATTGACATCAGCAACGAGGTGCTACAGAAATTGGGATATAATTAAGGTTATGAGGTTTTGAGGTCGCTTCGTTTTCAGGTTATAAGGCCGCAGAATTACATTCAACTCTAAACGTTAAACATTAAACTTTGAACATAAGTATTAAACAATAAAAAACAAAAAGGACATGAAGAAACTTATTTTAATGATGCTGTTCTGTGCTCCAATGACTATGTTTGCACAGAAGTTTGGACATTTGGATTCACAGGCACTCGTACAGTCATTGCCTGAAGCTATCAAGGCACAGGGTGAACTCGAGGCTCAAGGCAAAATCTACGACAACGCCCTGAAGGAAATGCAGGACGAATTGCAGAAGAAGGCAGAGGACTACGACAAGCAGAAGTCTACAATGAACGCCACAAAGCAGGCTGAGACTGAGAAGCAGTTGCAGGATATGTACGCTAAGATTCAGCAGACTGCTCAGGACAACCAGCAGGCATTCAACAAGATGCAGCAGGAGAAGCTCGGTCCGGTTCTCCAGAAAGTGCGCAACGCCATCGAGGCCGTTGCTAAGGCCGGCGGCTACGTTTACATCATGGAGAAGGCTGCCGGACAGCCACTCTACGTGAACGAGGCTCTGAGCAAGGACGTTACCGCAGAGGTGAAGGCTCAGCTCAGCAAAATGAAATAACAACAAAACAAATGTTTTCTCCCCACTGTGGGAGTAGTATGGTGGGGTCGCCGTAGCGCATAATCGCTGCGGAGGTCTCACCTTTTTCATACACAGAGAAAGATATACCTATATATAAAGCTGCATATATAGAGAATGAAAAGGACATACAGACATCTATATATAAAAGCATAAGCATATATATAGGACGATATAAGGATATACATAGAAGGATATAAGGATGAAAAAACTGTTTCTCTTGCTTGCTCTTGTCGCCCTGCCGTTTGTCGCAGACGCGCAAACAGCCAAGTATGCCACGTTCAGCTACGACAGCGTGATGCACGTCATGCCCGATTATAAAGCCGCACTTGCAGCACTTGCCGACCTGCGCAAGCAGTATGACGCCGAGATAAAGCGTACGGAAGACGACTTCAACGCCAAGTATGAGTCGTTCATCGAGGTCTATTCCGGACTCGACATCAACATCCGCAACAAGCGGCAGAGCGAACTCCAGGAGCTAATGGCACGTGGAATGGCATTCAAGGAAGAGACACGCAGACTCTTGCGCAATGCTGAAAAAGACCTCTTGAAACCCGTCCGCGCACGTATCGACGCAGCCCTGACAGCCATAGCCCAAGAGCATGGCTACGCCTTCGTACTCAACCGCGACAACAACACTGTGCCTTTCACAGACCCGGCGCAGTGCGACGACATCACCGAGGAACTAAAAGAACAGTTACGCTAAAGCCTTTCAGCCAACAGATTATGATGTTTTCTGATTCTCCCGGCCCTATCGGCGTATTCGATTCCGGCTACGGCGGACTCACCATCCTGCATGGATTCCGCCAGCTAATGCCCGAGTACGACTATATGTACTTAGGCGATAACGCACGTGCCCCCTACGGCTCGCGCTCGTTCGAGGTAGTCTATCAGTTCACGCGCCAGGCCGTCCTGAAGCTCTTCGACATGGGATGCCATCTCGTTATCCTCGGTTGCAACACCGCATCGGCTAAGGCCCTGCGCAGCATACAGGAACGCGTGCTTCCCGAACTTGCACCCGACCGCCGCGTACTGGGCATCATCCGCCCCACGGTAGAGGTTATCGGCGATCTCACCAAGAGCCGGCATGTCGGCGTACTGGCTACTGAGGGAACGATAAAGAGCGGCAGCTACGCCCTCGAAGTGGCAAAGTTCCATCCCGACATACAGGTTAGCGGAGTGGCCTGTCCGCTATGGGCAGCGATTGTCGAGTCCAACGAAGCCGACAGCCCCGGTGCCGACTACTTCGTGAAGAAGCGCATCGACCAGCTCATGCTGAAAGATCCGGACATCGACACCATCATCCTCGGCTGCACCCACTACCCTCTTCTGATGAACAGCATCGTGCGAAACATCCCCGATGGTGTGCGCATCGTACCACAGGGCCAGTATGTCGCCGACAGCCTGAAGCATTATTTGCAGCGGCATACGGAAATCGATGCGAAGTGCACCAAGCGCGGCACGTGCCAATACTTCACCACCGAGAGCGCCGACCGCTTCCGCGAATCCGCCCGGATATTCCTCCACGAGGATGTCAGCGTGCGCCATGTAGATTTGGAATAAAAGCCCCCTCCGCCTCCCCCAAGGGGAAGAGGCCTAACAGGGTGTGTAATGAAAAGTGAGGACATGAACAAAGGCCTGTTTCAACTGAAGGGAGAGACCTAACAGGGGGTATAATGAAAAGCCTGACACGGAAAAACTGTCAGGCTTTTTCTTGTATAAAAAGAAGATGAAAATATTTATTGCTTCAAAGTTATATAAAATCTGTGAGATTATAGGCAAAATAAAGAAAAGTTTTTTCTTTAGAGGAGATTTACCTTTACATATTCTTGTTGGGGCTCTCCCCCGTGGGGGAGCTGGAGGGGGCTATATGCCTTATCGGATACCATACGGCGAGCCAGCCAACGACGATTACGGTTACGAAGATTAAGACAATGTCTTGCGGATGGACGCTTATAGGATAAGCCTCAACGACAAACGAGCCACTGGTATCGCCCAGACGCACAAGTCCGTAGGCCTGTTGGAGCCAACAAAGCAGCAAGCCCAACAGAATACCTATCAGTGCGCCACCGGCCGAAATAAGCCTCCCCTCGAAAAGGAAGATACGCCTTATCTGCCTGTCCGAGGCTCCGAGCTTGCGCAAGGTTTCCACGTCGTCTTTCTTGTCTATCATCAACATCGAGAGCGAACCGATGATATTGAAGCACGCCACGATAAGGATGAACGTAAGAAAGGCGTAGGCAAAGAGTTTCTCCACCTGCATCACCTTGAACGAGTCGGCTTGCTGCTCGTAGCGGTCTAACACCTGATATTTGCCGCCGGCTATCTCCTGCAACTCCTTCTTCACGTCTTCGATGTCGGCACCGGCCTTCAGCCGCAGCTCCAGCGAGCTAATCTCGCCCTGTCTGTTAAACAGACTGCGCGCAAACTCAATAGAAGTGATTATGTGTCCTTTGTCGTATTTGGCCTGTTTCACTTGGAACACCACTCCGGGCGAAAGCAAAGAGTCTTCTACGAAGCCCTCCGTGGGATTCATCGCATCTATCTGCCCCTCGCGCTGCGGCGCATACAGATGCAGATAGTCCTCCCATCGCGCTCCAGTATTCAGGTCTTGCGCCAGTCTGATGCCTATGACACCAAACTGTAAGTTTGCCGCGTGCAACTCATATTCACCGTCGCCGTAAAGTATGGAACGGATGTCAGTGAGTTTGTCGAAATTGTCTTCCACGCCCTTCACCGTAACCATAGCCTGCTTGTCGCGGTATATGGCCAGCGCCTGATCCTCCACGCACTCCGTGGCCACCTCTATCTCGGGCAGCGCCTTCATCTTCACGAGCAGCGGATCGTCGGCCGGAGCACTCTTGCCCTTAGCCGGCACCACCTTAATCTGCGGGTCGAAGGCAGTGAAAAACGATGCCACGAGGTCGGAGAACCCGTTGAATCCGCTCAGCACCACGACCATAGCCATCGTTGCCACCGCCACACCGATTACCGATATGGCGCTGATGATGTTTATCGCGTGCGTGCTTTTCTTCGAGAAGAGATAGCGTTTTGCGATGTAGAAAGGGAAATTCATTTCTTCAACAGCTCGTCTATGCGCTCAATGTAGTCGAGCGAATCATCAATGAAGAACCTCAGTTCGGGTATTATGCGCACCTGATTGCGTATGCGCGTGCCCAGCTCGTAGCGGATGGTCTTTTCGTTACGGTTGATGTTTTTCAGTATCTCCTCACCCTTTTCCGATGGGAACACGCTCAGATATGCCGTACAGATGCTCAGGTCGGGCGACACCTTAGCGCGCGTAACGCTCACCATCACTCCGTGCATCATACGTGTCTGGCTTTGGAAAATCTGTGCCAGCTCCTTTTGCAATAGCCTTGCTATGCGGTTTTGTCTTGTTTCCTGCATTGTGAAATAAGTTTTTTGCAAAGTTAACCATTTCTTATTACCTTTGCAAACGAATAAAACAAAAAGCGTATAGAATGAACGTTGTATATACTATTCTGCTGCTGATATGCAGCAATATTTTCATGACATTGGCTTGGTACGGCCATCTCAAATTGCAGCAAAGTGGCATTTCGAGTCATTGGCCTCTCATAGGAATAATACTGTTCTCTTGGCTTATTGCCCTCGCTGAATACTGTTGTCAGGTTCCAGCCAACCGCATAGGATTCGAAGGCAACGGCGGAGCGTTCAGTCTCATGCAGTTGAAGGTCATTCAGGAAGTCATCTCGCTCATCGTTTTCACAGTCATCGCCACCATGATGTTTCATGGACAGTCGCTTCATTGGAACCATATCGCCGCGTTTGTCTGCCTCATCATGGCCGTGTATTTCGCATTCCTCTAATCCTTTTTCCTTAATATCGTCAACCCGTCGCGTAGCGGCAGTATCACCGTTTCCACCCTTTCGTCTTTGGCTACGTGGTCGTTGAAGTCGCGTATGCCTGTTGTCTGCTTGTCTTTCAGATACGCCGCATCCGTAACGTGGCCGTCCCAGAGGGTATTGTCGGCAAGGATGAAGCCGCCGGCGCGCATCAACGGCATCACAGCCTCGTAAGTTTCGATGTACGTCCGCTTGTCGCCGTCGATGAAAGCCATATCGAACGTCACGCCGAGCTTCGGTGCTTCCGTTATCGCATCACCTATCCTGAACTCTATCTTGTCCGCCACTGGCGACTGCTCTATCCACGGCCGCGTAAAGTCCTCCTGCTCGTCGTTTATCTCGAACGTCCAAACCTTCCCCCCATCTTCCAGTCCTTCGGCCATGCAGATAGCCGAATAGCCGCTGAACGTGCCCACCTCGAGGATGTTCCGCGGCTTTATCATGCGCACAAGCATCTTTAGCAGACGGCCTTGCAGGTGTCCGCTTGCCATGCGTCCGTGCAACAGATGCACGTTGGTGGCGCGCCAAAGGCGATAGAGGTAGTCGCCCTCCGGCTCGATATGGGAGAGGATGTAGGAGGAGAGGGCGTTTTTTTCAGAGGTAAGAGGTGAGGGGTGAGAGGTAAGAGATATGCTTTTGTTGCTGTATTTATCCTTTGCGTCCATGTCTGTTATATCGGTATTTTTCTTTATTCCCGGATTATTCTTATGCCATAGAGAACAGAGCTCTCTTCTAATAAAGGTATTCTCTTACCTCTTACTCCTTACCTCTTACCTCTATTATGCTCTCTATCGCCAGCCGATAGCTATCCAATCCGAAGCCGGCTATCACTCCTTTGCAGCCCGCACTGATCATGGAGTGGTTGCGGAACTCCTCGCGTGCGTGCACATTAGATATATGTACCTCCACTACCGGAGTCGTTAGCGAACGTATGCAGTCGAGCAATGCCACGGATGTGTGGGTATATGCGCCCGCATTCAGCACGATGCCGTCATACGAGAAGCCCACTTCCTGCATCTTGTTTATCATCTCGCCCTCGATGTTGCTTTGGTAATACTCTATCTCTATGCCCTCAAATCTCTTTCTCAACTCTGGCAGATAGCTCTCCATCGAGTTGTTGCCGTAAATCCCCGGCTCGCGTTTGCCGAGCAGGTTCAGGTTCGGTCCGTTTATAATAAGTATCTTCATATAATATAAATTAGGAGTCAGTAGACTGGAGTTCGGGAGTTCAGACAATACCGAAAAAGATTAGAGTTTAGTGTAATTACCATAAAGGTATTTCTCTTACCTCAAAAAAACTACGCTTTCTTTTTGTCATTGCACTCGCCTTTCACTATCTTTGTACTCACTTCGTGCAAATGCAAAAGTAAAAAAATAAATGGAAACAAACAAGGAAAACGATATTTATATAGCGGAATGCTACCGCCGTTATCTGAAATTGGAACGCGGACATTCGCCAAACACCATCGACGCGTATATGCGCGACATCGACAAACTGTATGTATATCTGCGGCATGAAGGTGTCTGTGTCAAGGATGTGAAGCTGGAAAACTTGGAGAATTTCTCGGCAACGCTTGCCGACATCGGCATCGGACCACGCTCGCAGGCACGCATACTGAGTGGCATCCGTTCGTTCTTCCGCTACCTGGTGCTCGACCAATTCATCAAGGACGACCCCACAGAACTGCTCGAATCGCCCAAACTGCCGGCACATCTGCCCGAGGTTCTCAGTGCCGAGGAGGTGGATATGCTCGAAAACGCCATCGACATGACGAAATGGGAGGGGCAGCGCAACCGTGCCATCATCGAGGTGCTGTATTCCTGCGGACTGCGTGTCTCGGAGCTTGTAGGCCTGAAAATCTCGTGCGTCTACCCCATTGAGCACTATATCCGCGTTATGGGCAAAGGCTCGAAGGAGCGGCTTGTGCCGATTTCGGAGCGGGCTTTGGACGAGATGAGGGCGTGGTTCGAGGTGCGCGACCGCATGAATATCAAGCCGGGCGAGCAGGATTACGTCTTTCTGAACCGACGCGGTGCTCATCTCACACGCACGATGATTCTGATAATGATAAAGCGTTACGCTCTCGACGCGGGCATAAAGAAGACTATCTCGCCCCACACGCTGCGTCATTCTTTTGCCACTTCGCTGCTCGAGGGCGGTGCCGACCTGCGCGCCATACAGATGATGCTGGGACATGAGACTATTTCTACTACGGAGATATATACGCATATCGACACGTCTACGCTGCGAAAGGAGATATTGGAACATCATCCGAGGAATATTAAAGCCCCCCTCTAATCCCCCCAAGGGGGGAAGAACTAACAAAAGGAGACAGGAGACGGGAGTTCGGGAGTTCAGA
>ENA-ORRE01000166-ORRE01000166.1-human-gut-metagenome-genome-assembly--contig:-NODE-166-length-52186-cov-40.496691_pt1 | contig 52186 bp, 29 predicted proteins | sample MGYA00242171_ERZ509126 | MGnify/ENA primary metagenome ERZ509126 (study PRJEB26280, sample SAMEA2338648) | human gut metagenome | biome: human gut; feature: human-associated habitat; material: faeces... | reverse complement strand
TCGCCGACTCCGACTATAAGATAACGGGCAAGATGGAGAAGTACTTCCAAAACTCGATGTACCTCATCTTCAAGATGATGGGCTTCTTCACCGAGGTTGAGCGCACGACAAGCCGCGGTCGTATGGACATAGTGATGAAGACGAAAGACTACATCTACGTGATGGAGCTGAAGCTCGACGGTACGGCGGACGAGGCTCTAAAGCAGATAGATGACAAGGGCTATGCCGAGCCATTCAAGTCTGACGGCAGGCAGATATATAAGATAGGTGTCAGTTTCTCATCGGAGACAAGGGGAATAGAGGATTGGCGGATAGAGTGAAAGGATACTTTTATGTCTTAAATAACATACAGGAGAAGCCTTATCCCTCTATGCCTCTATGCCATAGAATCGGATAGCCCGATGAATCCGATAAAAAATGAAACATTCTATACCACGAGTGAGTTTTTAGCGTATTAGAAACCACACGGGTATAGAATGTTTTTTCATATCTTTGCCGGGCAAAAAAGGAAGACATTGGTTCGCCCGATAAATACAGGGGGGCAACCTATTTCGGCCGAACAGCATAGTACTATGGCGCAATACTCGAGTAATTTGGGCGCAGTACTCGAGTAATTTGGGCGCAGTACTCAAGTAATTCCGGCCAGATTACTCAAGTATTTTGGCTTCAGTACCGGAGTAATTCAGCCTTAAATACTCTGAGTATGGTGTAGAGGTGTTGCAAAGGTGCGACATAATGTCTGATAAAAGACTATCGGGTGAGTCCCCAAAAAGGAATACATTAACTTTTTATCAACAATGACAGACGGTCATGAACCGCTGACAACTAACATTTATTATAACTAACTTATTTATGAGAAACTATTTATTACTGTTACTGTCCTGTGCGATGGTAGCATCGACAGCAACCGCACAGGAAGTAGTGAAGGTTGGGAAGGGTAGCTATGCGTCCTACACGCCACTGGAGATGTGCCGCACGGAGTATCACAAACCGGGCGACTGGGGCTATCTTTTTATCTTGCGTATGTAATTCAGCACCTTATGTGTGAGCGCTTCATCTTCCATGATATTCTCTATCTCATGGAGCAACGATTGTCTTATTTCTATTGTCGTCATACTTCTTCTCCTCCTCTTTTTTGCTCTAAACGTCTCGGAACACGATAATTGCTTTAATATTGTTGTCTTGATTGCAAATATAAATAAAAAAAAGAAACACCGCAAGTATTTGATAATACATTTCATAAAACTCCGATGAAATCGGCAAAAAACTCACTTAGCTGCGCGTTAAGTGAGTTTTTTTTGTATTAATGTAACGCCGTATTAAAGCGGAAATGACTATTTTTGCATAACCTTCTGCGACAAAACAATTATAAAAACAAAATAACTAATAATAAACACAATGAGAAAGTACTTATTATCAATCGCTCTCTTTGCAGCGTCGGCCTGTCTGAACACAGCCGTTGCGCAACAAAAAGGAATGAAGGAGTTCGTCGACGACCTTATGTCGAAGATGACCTTACAGGAGAAAATCGGTCAGCTCAACCTCATGGTAGCCGGCGACATCACCACCGGGCAGGCCATGAACACACAGGTGGGCGGCGCGATAGCTGCCGGAAACATGGGTGGAATCTTCAACATCAAAGGCGCAAAGGAAATCCGCGAGATGCAGGAACTGGCCGTGAAGAAAAGCCGCATGGGCATTCCGCTGCTCGTGGGCATGGACGTTATCCACGGCTACGAGACCATCTTCCCCATTCCACTGGCTCTGTCGTGCAGTTGGGATATGGCAGCCGTTGAGCAGTCGGCAGCCATAGCAGCCAAAGAAGCAAGTGCCGACGGAATCAACTGGACATTCAGCCCGATGGTCGACATTACCCTCGATGCCCGTTGGGGACGCTACTCCGAGGGCAACGGTGAGGATCCTTACCTCGGAAGTCTTATCACTAAGGCTATGGTTCGTGGCTATCAGGGCGACTACAGCCGCACGGATAACATCATGGCGTGCGTGAAGCACTTCGCGCTCTACGGCGCATCGGAGTCGGGACGCGACTATAACACGGTGGACATGAGCCGCGTGCGTATGTATAACCAGTATCTGCCGCCCTACAAGGCAGGCGCGGAGGCAGGCGCGGGCACGTTCATGTCGTCGTTCAACCTCGTCGACGGTGTTCCCGCCACGGCCAACAAGTGGTTGCTTGACGACCTCCTGCGCGGCGAATGGGGATACGATGGCATGGTCGTTACCGACTACGGTTCCATCGGCGAGATGCTCAGCCATAGCGTGAGTGCCAATCTACAGGAGGCGGCCGCACAGGCTCTGAAGGCAGGAACCGATATGGATATGTGTTCCATGGGCTTCATCGCGACATTGGAGAAAAGTCTCAAAGAAGGCAAGGTGAGCGAGACCGACATCGACAAGGCTTGCCGCCGCGTGCTGGAAGCCAAGTACAAACTTGGACTTTTCAAAGACCCGTATAAGTATTGCGACCCGAAACGCCGCAAAAAGGACATATTCAACGATGAGAACCGCCGTGCGGCGCGCGACATTGCAGCCGAGACATTCGTGCTGTTGAAGAACGAAGGCAATCTGCTACCGTTGAAGAAACAGGGCAAGGTGGCCCTCATAGGCCCGCTGGCAAACACCCGGGCCAACCTTGCCGGCACATGGTGCGTGGCATATACGCCCGACAAGTACTCTACTTTGAAAGAAGGCATGGAGCGCGTTTTGGCCGGAAAGGCTACTCTCTTATATGCTCAGGGCAGCAACATCACACGTGATGCGGAGTTGCAGAAGGCCGGTGAGTTCGGCAAAACCATCGAGCGTGGCGATGATGCTCAGATGAAAGCTGAGGCTTTGGCCGTCGCTAAGGAGGCCGATGTGATTGTTGCGGCACTCGGCGAGACCGCCGACATGAGCGGAGAGTGTGCCAGCCGTACCAACCTGTGCCTGCCCGACGTACAGATGGAACTGCTTCAGGAACTCAATAAGTTAGGCAAGCCAATCGTACTGCTCAACTTCTCGGGTCGTCCTACGGTCATGAATTGGGAGAACGAGAATATCCCGGCGATACTCAACGTATGGTTTGGCGGTTCCGAGGCTGCCGACGCAATCTGCGACGTGGTCTTCGGCGACAAGGTGCCAAGTGGAAAGCTCACTATGAGTATGCCACAGGCTGTGGGGCAGGAGCCGCTCTACTACAACCATCAGCCTACCGGACGTCCTGTACCGGAGGGCACGAAGGAGTTCCGCAAGTATCAGAGCAACTATCTCGATGTGCGCAACGACCCTCTCTATCCGTTCGGATACGGCCTGTCATACACCACATTCAGCTACTCCGACCTGCAACTCAGTGCCACGGAGATGTCGCCGACAGGCAGCGTTGAGGCTTCCGTAACGGTTACAAACACAGGCAACGTTGATGCCACTGAGATTGTTCAGCTCTACATACGCGACCTTGTAGCGAGCGTGAGCCGTCCCGTGAAAGAACTGAAGGGCTTCGAGCGCATTACTCTTAAAGCCGGAGAGAGCCGCAAGGTTACGTTCGCCATCACTCCGGAGACCCTGAAATTCTATAACTACGACCTGAAGTATGTCCTCGAACCGGGCGACTTCAATATCATGGTCGGACCAAACAGCCGCGACCTGAAGACCGCGAAGCTGACGGTTTTGTAATAGGAGATATTATCAATCCGTAAGCATATTTCGATTTATGCATATAAAAGGGGCTGCGCCTATTTTGGCACAGCCCCTTTGTTGTATCTTTTTTCAACATATCATAAAACGGAGAGTATAACAGAATTTTGATACACTCTCTCATTTTCTGATGGTAGAAAACCGTTTATCGGTTGTTATATTTCATTCCTTTCTTGGCAATGATGCCACGATATGACTCTTTTGCGGGCTGGCCGTTGAGCAAGAACAATCTGTTGTTGTCACTGGAGGAGGTTACGACTTGGGCGTTGTTGATGCCGGATGTTCCAAAGATGTTGATCAGTTCAATTTCCTGACCGGCCGTTGTGGAGATGTCATAGAGATAAGAGATGGGAAGTGTGGTTGAAGGTATCTTCGACTTGTCGGCAACTATCGGGTCGGGCATGACGTATGGTTGCGTCAGCGCGTTGGTGTTGTCGCCCGAGGCGGTGGCAAGCGGCGTGCCGTCAGCCATTTTCAGCTGCGTATGGCTGCGCAGACGGAGGTTGCCGCCGATGGTTGACTTGATTTTCACGGACTCTACGTTGCCGTCTTTCCACTTCAGTTCGGTGATGACAAAGCCGCCACGTGAGCGCAGACCGCACACCTCACCGTCCTTCCATGACGATGGTAGGGCGGGAAGCAGATGGATGAATCCGGCGTGAGATTGCAGCAGCATTTCGGCAATACCGGCACAACAGCCGAAGTTTCCGTCGATTTGGAAGGGTGCGTGAGCGTCAAACATATTTGCGTATGTACCTCCGTCGGCATCGTTCATCGTGGCGTTGGGATCCATCAGGCGCAGCTGGTTCTTGATGATGTTCAGTGCATGGTCGCCGTCAAGCATACGGGCCCATTGGCAGACTTTCCATCCCATTGACCATCCGCGTGCCGCATCGCCGCGTCCGACAAGCGATTTGTGGACACCCTGATAGACCGTCGGATTGACGTAGGGTGAAACCTGATTTCCGGGGAATGCTCCCCAAAGGTGTGACAGATGGCGGTGGGAGGTGTTCTCGCGGTCCCAGTCCTCCTGCCATTCCTGTATCTGACCGTATTTGCCTATCTTATAAGGAGTCAACTTGGCCTTAAGCTCATCGAGCTGAGTTGCGAGATCTTCGTCAACGCCAAGCGTGCGTGCTGCTTCTGCCGTGTTTTTCAGTACGTCGTAGACCATCTGGTTGTCCATAGCTACGCCGCCGAACATCGCCACATTCATTTTCGAACCGTCATCTTTATTATAGGAATAGAGTCCGGGATGGTTTTCGGGAGAGTTTGACGGACACACGACCATATATCCCGTGTTGGGGTCTTTGACCAAAAAGTCCTGGAAGAACTGGGCGCATCCCTTCATGACCGGATATATTTCCGCAAGGTAAGTCTTGTCGCCAGAGAACAGATATTTTTCCCAAAGGTGTGAGCAGAACCATGCGTTGCATGTGGGCCATACGCCGACGGCTCCATTGTCGACGGCTCCCGTGGTGCGCCAGATGTCCGTGTTGTGATGAAGCACCCATCCGCGTGCGCCGTACATTTCCTTTGCGGCGTCAGCACCGGTGACGGAAACGTCCTTTACCATCTGTATGAACGGGTCGTGACACTCGGAAAGATTGGCCACCTCAGCCGGCCAGTAGTTCATCTCAACGTTGATGTTAGACGTATATTTTGAGTCCCATGCCGGATATTGGCGTGCGTTAGGGTTCCATATACCTTGCAGGTTGGCCGGTTGCGTGCCCGGTTGTGATGATGATATGAGCAGATAACGGCCGAATTGGAAATAGTTTGCCACGAGTCCCGGGTCGGCTGCCGTCGTCTTGAACTCCTTTATGCGCGTCTCCGTGTCTTTCTTCTCCTGCTCGTCATTGGTGCCGAGGTCTATGCTGACGCGGTCAAACTGCTCCTTGTATTTTGTAACGTGATCGTTGAGTGCTGTCCCATATTCCTTATCCTTTTCGAGATAGCTGTTCATGTAGGCCAGAGCTGTGGCTTCCGCGTCAGCGCTGATGTCGTTGTAGTTGACAAAATTGGTGGCCGACGAAATGACGATGGTGGCCGATGTGGCGTCCTTGACCTCTATGGCCGGTGCCTTCGGATTGCCGGCTACGAGACCGCTCTGCATGATGTTCTGTGTCCCGGAGTTTGTCTGTGTGCCTCCGTCGTTTATCACTTTGATGAAAGTATAGCAGTTGAGCTTGTTGTCGACATTTTCCGACTGGGCTTTTGCCGGAATGAGAGATGCCTCAATCATGCCGTCGGCGTTAATCCTGTTGATGTCCAGTTTCTCCATATTGGTCTTTACCGGTGCGGCATAGCTCACGTTGAAGTTCAGTTTGCCGGGTTTGGAAGCCTCAATGCGCATGATTGTGACATTGTCTTCCAGCGATGTGAAAACGGTTCGGGTATATGTGACACCGTTGACGATATATGACGTCGTGGCGGTGGCGTTTGATATGTCGAGCGAGCGTACGTATGCCTGTGCGTCAATGGCGTTATCCGTCTGTCCAGCCTCCTCGTCGTCGTAGCGCTGTCCGGGGAATGAGACGAGGACACACCCTGCCGCCTGATATTGCGCACCGTGTGAAGTGGTCGACATCCAGTTAGGTATGGCCAGCTTCTGGGCTTCCACATAGTTTCTGTCGAAGATATATTGCTGAACCTGCGACAGCACCGATTTGGCGTTGGCGTTGTGGTTGCGGTTCGGTGACTGTCCCCAGAACGTGTCTTCGTTGAGCTGCAGCGTGTCTACGGCCACGCTTCCGCTGACCATTGCTCCAAGGCGTCCGTTGCCCAGCGGCAGGGCTTCCTCCCAGTATTTGGCCGGGCGATGATACCAAAGACGGTTCTTGCTTTCGAGCACAGGCGGTGGAACGGGGCGTGTGTCAGACGTTGTGAATGTCGTGGTGACAGGCGTGTCGTAGACGTTTCCGGCAAGGTCGGCCAGTGAGCCGGCGGGCAGATTGAACGTATAGGACGTCGTGAGGTCAAGGTCGGCATAGGCGAATGTCACCTTGTTGACGTTGACGACGGGCGAGAGCTTCAGTTCCTCTCCTGTTTTGCTGTTGGTGAGCGTAGCCATGGCGCTGCCTTTCGCTGTCACGCCCTCGTTGAAGTTGAGGATAATCTTTCCTGACGGGATGACACCGGTGGCATTGTCGGCCGGAATGATGTCTTTGAGCTTGGGAGCCTGTGTGTCCTCCGCGTAGATATTGACGTACTTCAGATTATAGTTGCTCGTCTTGGTTGCCGACTGTATCAGCAAGCGTATAGTCAGGTTTTCCTTGTTATCGGCATCAAGATTGTAGTTGGCGTCGGTGTATGTGTTCCAGTGTGCTCCCGCAGTGTAGTCGTTGAGGACTTTCCACGTGCTGCCTCCGTCGGTGGAGTAGACGACACCGAATTTCGTTGACGAGCTGGAACCGTCACCGATGGCAAAATTCAGCCTGATGTTGTTCAGATCCGTTGTCGGCATGGAGATTTCAAAAAACTGGTCGTGCTTCGTGCCGTCGGTATAGTCGGCCTTTGCCGTGAACTTGTCGGTGGACGCCGTGTTGAGGCGCAGCAGATAGTTCAGGGTCGAACCGCTGGAGGTCACCTCCCATCGGCCGTCGCTTGTGTGGACTGTCACCCGACAGTCTTCCGGAACCATTGCACATTCGTTCGGAAGGAAGTAGGGCTGTTGCTTACTCCAATAAGTGTTGGCGATGCGTGCCCATCCTAATGTGTTCGGGGTGAAGATGATCGCGGTGCCGTTCTTTTCAGAATCGTAGCCCGTCGTGAATTCCCACTTTGCCACCACAGTCTGAATCGCGGCGGCATTCATTGTGCCGAGGAGCAGCATCAGCAGCAGTCCAAGGCGGAATAATGTCTTCTTGTTTTTTTTGTTCATTGTTATAAGTTTTTAAAAAGGTTTATTCGAGGTCCTCTAAATATACCAAAATGGAATGTTTGTTTGTAGATAGTTTTGTGTGCAAAGATAGAGAGAGGCAGTAGAATCTATGTGGAAAAAGTGCTCATACATGATGAAAAAGGGCTTATAGTATGTTTTTTTACACCTTTTCAGGACACTGTAGCCAGTTTTTTTCTTATCTTTGCGTGTGTTAAAACTTCAACCGAAGAAGTATCAGCGAACTACAATCCGTTAACTATGAAGCCTGTCTATATAATAATACTGTTCTGTCTGAATATAATGAGTGTCTATTCCAGACACACAACCACCTATGACATCCATTCCGGGCTGCCCCATTGGGTCGTTTCCGGTATTGTTCAGGACCGTCAAGGCTTTATTTGGGTAGCCACGTGGAACGGTCTCTGCCGGTATGACGGCTATGAATTCCGGCAGATAAAGGCCAAGCCCGGTGACGGGACCCATATCAGTTCGGAGGTCATAAGGAAGATGGAACTTGACGCTCGGGGAAACATCGTCTGCCGGACAACCGCCGGTTCTTTCATGCTTGACACACGGGATTATCGTCTGTATGATGTGGCCAGGCACGTTCCGCCCACCATCACCAGTCAGGAAGGAACGCCGCCGTTCACAGACAGCGAGGGAAACCGGTGGCAGATAGAACGCTACGGCATTACCAAGACCATCAGTGAATATCGTCCGGCGTCGCTCGTCTCCGGCACGGAAGACGTTCAGGCAAGGGCTTTCATGAAAGACAACCGCCAGCGTTGGTGGCTCGCCACGAAGGAAGACGAGACAGTCCGCATCTATGACAAGACCAACAGGCTCATTGGATATGTAGGCAGCGACGGGCGTATTCATAAGCAAAAGACACGCTTCGGCTACAGGGCCTACTGTCTTATGCAGACGCATGGCGGCGACGTGTGGGTGGGATGCAAGCCCGGGGCCCTGTTGCGACTACGCCCGGTGTCGGAAAGTTCCTTTGAAATCACGCGGATAGATAGCCGACAGTGTGATATCATCTATCATATTGTGGAAGACCATGATGGCCGTTTGTGGCTGGCTTCGTTCGGCGGAGGGGTTCAGTGTGTACCCAATCCGTTGTCCGCCAATCCCGAGCCGGTAGGTTTCCGTGGTGGCGGAGAAGACATTGGGCGTGACAAAGTGAGACGTCTGCTTGTCACTTCTGGCGGAACCCTTGTCTGTGCGACGACAAACGGGCTCGTCGTGGGGCGGATAGACAGTCGGAATATAAGTAAAACCACGTTCCGACGGCTGACGCGCGACGGTGAAAGAAAGGAAAGTCTGTGTAACAACGCCGTTATGGACATTGCGGACGACGGCAAAGGACACATATTCATAGCAACGGAAAATCATGGAATTGACATGATAGATGAGGCGGCACTGATGGATAAAGAGCCTTCGTTCACCAATTTCAACAGTTCAAATTCTTCGCTTACCTCTGACGCCTGCATCGCAATGGCTGTGAAAGACAGCAGCAGGATATTTGTTGTGTGTGTAGACCGGGTGATGGAGTTCGAGCCGGAGAGAGACCGGACTGTTACCTATGCGCGCAGCTTCTGGAACGACAGATGCCATTTCTCGGAAGAACGTCCGCTCCGTCTCTATGACGGCTCATGGATATTCGGACAGGAACAGGGGGCGTATGTGGCCACGTGCCGCAATATGGAAACGCGAGACGTCACGCCGCCGATACGTCTGACATGTCTTTCGGTCAACGGAAAACTGCCAGATCTCGGTGTCTGTGCCCGCGACACGATATTCATAGACACGGACGAACGAAACTTCTCCCTGTCATTTGCCGCGTTGTGCTATCATGACAATTCGGAAATCTGCTACCGTAGCCGTATTGGAGAGGCAGCGTGGAGCGTGGCGGACAAGCAGCGCACACTTACGTTCTACGACATTCAGCCCGGAGAATATGTTCTGGAGATACAGTCAACCGACCGCTATGGCCGTTGGGTTGACAACAACCGCAAGGTCGTTATCGTCGTGAAATATCATTGGTATGAGACTCTTTGGGCAAGGATAATGCTTTGGCTCCTCATCACGGGCGTTATAGCAGCTGTTGTCCATACTATGTTCTATATACGCTCGTTGACCAGACAGCGTCGCGAACTGCTTGACAAGTACATGTCCTTGCTTGACAGTGGCAAGACGGAGAACGTCGGACAGGATGCGCAGCGCATAGATAGTCTGCCCGGAGACCTGTCGGAAAGTGACCGGAAATTCCTTCAACGTGTTAAGCTATACATAGAGGAGAATATCGGCAACAGTGAGGCCAACATCGACGATATGGCTGTTTTTGCCGCTTCGAGCCGCAGCAGCCTGAACCGTAAGTTGCGTTCGCTCGTCGGCATTACGGCCGCCCAGTTGCTCATCAACGCCCGTATGAGGCAGGCTGCCCGTATGCTTAGCTGTCCTGAGGATGGCGTAAAGCCGAACATATCGGATGTGGCCTATAAGTGCGGATATGCTGATACGAGGTATTTCTCGCGTTGTTTCAAAAAGAAATATGGCGTGGCACCGTCCGAATATTCCGGTTGATGCGTCTCGTGCCATTTTTTTAAGGAGGATGGTGTGTCAAAAAGGCTGCATGATTTTCAAGTTCAACTGACGGGTGATAAATCTTGGTGAAAGGTTTTTTAAGATTTATTTAGCGTTTGGAAAAATCTTTACAAGGTTGTTTCGTATTTTCGCGAATTTTCAATCGAAAGTTTTCTTGCTCGCAAAAACGCTCTGATTTTGAGTTTTTGGTAAAATCGCTGCAAGGTTCTGAGCGTCAGGGACTTATGCGGTTTTGTGGCGTTTTTGGCCTTTCGGGAATGCGTTTTTTGCCCTTCTATTTTCTAAAATAGGCTCCGTTGGAGTGCAAAAGTGGCACTTTTAGGCTCCGAAAGTGCCTCCGTTAGCGTTCAATAGTGGCTCCGTTGCGCTCTGAAAGTGGCTCCGTTAGAATGCAAAAGTGGCACTTTTGCGGCGTTAACATTTCGGAATGGTGTTTTTCGGGTGGTAAAAAACGGGCGAAAAACGGTCTCTCGCGGCTGTAAAATTGCACACTTCGTGGGGCGAATGTGCAGTTTTTCGCTCTAAAGTCGCCTTTTCGCGCTCCCCGGAGTTCTGTTTTTGGCTCGAAAACCGTATTTTTCTGCGATTTTGAGGAGGCATTTTCTGTGTTAACAATGTTAATTTTCGGTAGTTTTTATTTACAAAACGAAGTTCCTGACTTTTGCAAAATGATAAATGGCGGGTTCTATAAGTTACCACCTTTACATCTCAGCCGTGTATGATGTAGGGTAAAACGGGAAAAACGCCAACTGCAAATCTTTCATCAATCTATATTTCTCACTATTCCAAACCTCTGTAAAACATTAAGTATAAGCGATTTACATTATAATCGTCTCATATTTTTTCCACATACCATCTACACCGAATAGGATTATTTTATATGTATCCATAACTTTGCTGAGGCAAAAGGAATCACCTGTGTTTCCTTAAAGACAAATAGGTAAAACCATATAACCAATTATTAACAATAAAAAAACAAAAGAATTATGAGAAAGATTTTACTCGTCTTCATGGCAATTCTGGCTGCGGCTCAAATCTCTGCGGCAGAATATGCAATCGTCGGTTCATTTACCGATCCGGCATGGAATTTCGAAGCGTCTCGTGCGGCCAACGGCGTTCTGACCAAGAATGCAGACGGCAAATATGAGACAACAATCGAAAAACTGACAGCAGGCTTCAAGATTGTCGACATTGAGAAAAACAATTGGGATGTTCAGTATGGCGCACCGTCAAGCGATGACATGGTGGAGAATGGCAAGACATTCAGCCTTAAGGCAAAAAACGGAGGCGCAGATCCGTCGAACATTGAATTTGCCAATTATGTTACGGCAATACAAAACGCCAAAGTCGTGTTCGATCCGGAAGCAAAGACCCTGACGGTTACCGGCACTCCTGTTTCAGACTTGAAGTTGTATATCACTGGAAGCATGACAAACTGGATCGAACCGGGCAAAGACGGCTCTATTGCCATGACAGAGAACGGCGGCATCTATTCAGCCACCGTTAACTTTACAACCCAAGAAGAACCCGGTAAACCCCATGAATTCAAGGTGTTCGGAAAAGGCTGGTCGCCGGAGTTCGGTGTGCCGACCGACAACACTCCCGCACTCTCACCGGAAAATCTTACCCTGACTCTTGCCAAAAGCACTAAGAACATCAAGGTAAGTATGACAGGCCAATATGTTGTCTCGTTCAATTTAAGCACATTCGAGTTGACGTTGACTTCCGCAACCGGCATATCCCAAACGACAATCAAGACCGAAGAGCCAGAGTATTATACCCTTCACGGTGTGAAAGTAGCCTCTCCGGCACACGGTATATATATCGTAAAGCGTGGAACCGCTGTAACTAAGGAGATTGTCAGATAAACTACCTTTTTTGTTTTAGTCCGCTAAGTTCTTTATCCCGATACATATCGGGAAAGGAATTTAGCGGGCGACCGTGTTACCGTAATCCAAAGACCTACAATTATCTGTTATCAACTAACGCTACCATAACATCAATGAATATAAAGATTCTCCTGTCGTGTATATTTGTTTTCTGTCTTTTACAGGAAAGCCATGCCCAGCGGGCTGTTACCTATACAACCACGGCAGACAGGACCAAGAGTCTGGAAAAGACAGTCTCGGCAACAACAACCACAGCGGGAAACAGCAACGTTATCACCTTGAAACCCTCCGGGACCAACCAGAGTATAGACGGTTTCGGCTATGCCATTACCTATGCGGCCGCATATAATTTGCTGGTGAAGATGTCCAAGCCGCAACGCACAGCCTTGCTGAAGAAGACTTTTTCACCGGCATCCGGCTACGGAGCGAATTATGTCCGTGTAAGCATCGGATGCTGCGATTTCTCAAGTCGGGATTACACCCTTTGCGATGAGAAAGGCAGCGATTCCGATCCGCTGGCAAAGTTTGCCCTGCAGAGTGATGAGACAGACTATGTGATACCTGTGCTGAAAGAAATTCTTGCCATCAATCCCGACCTTAAGATAATGGCTGCGCCGTGGACGTGTCCCCGGTGGATGAAGGTGGACAACATTACTGACAAGAACGCCCATAACCAATGGAGAGGCGGCAGTCTGAACCCTGCGTATTACAAAACCTACGCCGATTATTTCGTTAGGTTTATAAATGCCATGAAGGCTAACGGCATCAATATAACCGCCGTAACCCCGCAGAACGAGCCATTAAATAAAGGAAACTGCGCCTCTCTGTATATGCCGTGGCAGGAGGAGGCTCCGTTTGTGAAGGAACTGGCCGCCGCATTCAAACAGAACGGTATCACGACTAAGATATATCTGTTCGACCACAACTACAATTACGACAATATCAGCGACCAGGACGACTATCCTGTGAAGGTCTATGACGAGATAGGCACCGGCTTTGAAGGTGCGGAGCTTGTGGTAGGCGCGGCTTATCACAATTATGGGGGCAATTACAGTGAACTTTCCGATATTCACTGGCAAAAGCCTGATAAGGACTTGATATTTACAGAACACACTATCGGCGACTGGATTGACGGTTCTAACCTTAGCGCGCGATTGGTGTACGACATGAAAGATTTGGTCATAGGCACGGTAAACAACTGGTGCAAGGCGGTAATCGTCTGGAATTTTATGCTTGACGAGAATCGCGGACCTTATACAGATGAAGACGGAGCCTGCAAGACCGCCTTTGGTGCTGTGGATATTTTTAACGACGGCTCCCTGAGATATAATTCCCATTATTATGCCGTCAGCCATATCAGTGCAGTCGTCAAGCCCGGTGCCTGCCGTATCAACACTTCCGGATGGTGGGCAGAGAATATGGATTATTCGGCGTTCAGAAATCCGGACGGCACTTTGGCGATAATCTTCGCAAGCTCGAACAGTGCGGAGCAAAATTTCTGTGTAACGGACGGAAAGGAATATGCAAGTGTCAGGGTGCCTGCCAACAGCGTGGTGTCGGTTCTGTTCGGTGATGTAGAAGAGCAGCCGGCAGGAATGACCGAGGGACAGGAATATGATTTAATACAGAACAAGTCTTATATTCTTTCTGACGCACTTGTGTATGGCAGCATTGATTCAGACTGCTTCTTCAGGAATTTGGACAACAGTGATACGTATCGCTTCTTGGGGACTGACGGGAAATACAGAATTGTGATTGACAACGGAATGCTGACGGCCGTGGCTGCTGATACGGAGGTGTATGTCGGTGGGTGGACTAATACTTTCAACAAAAGCGGCATTGCTTCATCCGGTACTTGGCAAGACCCTAAGCCAAGCCTCGCAAAGGTGGCTCCCGGCACTTACCGTATGACACTGACTACGGGTGTTAATATAAACGCGAAGGATTTGAACATAAAATTCTATCCCAAAGAGAACTACTCACAAGAGTATACGGCGGCAGATATAGCCTTGACCGGTTTGGCTGCGGACAAACTGGACTTTGAGATGTCTGGCGGGAATAGAACAGGCAACCTTAAATACAAGTCAGGAGCGTCTCTTGAGGATAATACCACATATATCTTTACGGTTACGCCGAATGCAGACAATTCTGCTTATTCCTTAGATATCCAAAAATATTATGACGTCAGCGATGCCAATGCGCTGAATGACGCCATCAGCAGCAAGGCCGAGTATTTTCGTTTCAAAGGTAACGTGACACAGGATATGCTTAAAAGTCTGACGGACTATAGGGCCAGAGGAGGTAAAATCCGTTATATGGACTTCACAGAAGCAACATTGTCAGAGCTGCCGGCCGATTTTACCAAAGCCTGCGAGACATTGGAGATGGTGCTGTTGCCTAACGGTCTGAAGCAGATTGGCAACTATGCCTTCTCCTCTTGTCCTAACCTGAGAGTCGTCAATCTCACAGGCGATTTGGAGACATTGGGCGTCGGTATGCTGATGTATGACTACCGTCTGCACGCTCTTTCATTTGACAACAGACAGGAAAAAGCAAAGGTGACTGTCCCGATGGACTTCATTCGGATGTATAAAAACGAGGAGCCTTACAAGACCGAATACGAGAAGTCTTCTAAAGAGGGATTGAAAGACTTCTATATCGGCGACAACTGGGAGATAGACAGAATCGGACGTCAGGCGTTCTATAAGAACCATAATCTGGAGAGTTTCAAATATAGCGACAACGGCACGACAATAGGTGATATACGCAGCAATGCCTTTACGGAAACCTACACATTGCCCGCCGCCGACATCAACAATATGATAAAGAACTCGGGCGAGATTTGGAACGCGGCGTTTTATAGTTGCCATCAGTTGGATAAGCTTGTCATTCCAGAGTCTGTAACGATGATAGACAACGCCGCCTTCGGTGATTGCCGGATAACGGATATATATGTCAGCAACCCCATATCCCCTGCGGTACCCCTGTACGATTCTTCCTGGTATAGCTACTCTTGGAATTATTTCTCGGAGTATGCCTTTGCAGGCATCCGCAACAAGACCAACGGCACAGACACGCATATCCGCCAGAATGCCATGGTCGTTCATTTCGGAGAAGGTGTGTCGGCGGAGCAATATCGCTACAGCACGGAAGACGGGAATGACGATACCCGCATAGACGAGAACGGAAACGCCGACGAGGCAAAAGGGAAGGCAAAGTACGGAGAGTTCCTGCGCCTGCTTACAAAGTCTGTTTATCAGGATCGTGACTACGACATAGCAGGACAGGAGCATGCAGACTTGCGCATATATCGCACGTTCAAGAACAACTGGAATACCGTCTGTCTGCCGGTTACATTGACCGGGCAGCAGGTAAAGAATACATTCGGCAGCGGCACTGTCGTCGCAGAATTCACCGGTGTGTCAAGGGCTTCCGACGGAAACGTCCTGAGATTCAAAGTCACGGATGAGGGCATCAAGGCCGGCAAACCCTATATCATGATGCTGAAGGACGATTACGGCAACAATGCCGTTTGCGTCGCGCCGTATTCAGAGGAGACATACAACGGCTCTTATTATGACGAATATGTGACAGGCGATGAGGCCGGATATTATCTGGCAGAGGATGTCTCAGCACCCTCCCGCGACAACCTGCCCGACCTTCAGAGGGTGACTTATGACGCTTATACATTTGTGGGTAATTATAACTCCACAAACATCTCGGCAGACAACAAAGTATTGTATATAAGCGACAACACCTTCCGTTACAGGAACAAAGGTGAGGTCACCAACGCCAAAGGCTACCGCGCTTATTTCATCATCGACGAGAGCGTAAATGAGAGCGGTCTTTCCAAGTCTGTGAACTTTACCTTTGACGAGGCTACAGGAGTGGTCCTTTGCAGACTGGATGCCGGCGAGGCAAGTCTGCCTGTATATGACCTGACAGGACGTATGGTTGGAAAAAACACCCATGACCTTCCCACCGGTATATATATAAAAGGAGGAAGGAAATATGTTGTCAGATAAGAAAAGGTATGTCAGGCCGCGCGTTCATGCTGTTCATTGCGAGTGTTCTCTTATGGACAACGGTTCCATTGAAGGTGTAAGCGGTGGGAATGGCTTTATTCAAAATGGCGGCGAAGGCAGTGACGGCGATGAGGTGGATGCGAAAAAGCACAGTTTCAACGTTTGGGATGTCTGGGATGAGAATTAGCGGAGCGTGGCAATATGGAAATATCTTATGGTCAACAATATGGTCATCCACTTTTTTGGGGGAGGCTATTGGGGTAAGGTGCTGTGTATCAATACTTTGCCGTGCCGTACATCAGTAAATAATCCACATACTTTCTACACGGTCAGACGGCGTGATGTTTTTTTCCTTAACTTTGCAACGTGCTTTCAATGGACTTTAACCATACTGGCTCACAGTTCATTAGCAGGAGCTTTACAGAATCCTGATAACATAACTTACAGAGAATACTAACATTAATATATCAACAAATACTAACATTAATTATATCAACAGAGTGATGAAAAGAAAGTTTTATGTAAAGCCGGCAATAGAGACCGTCATTTCCAATACGGAATGCGGACTGTTGGCTGAATCTTGGACTCCGGATGGAGGCGGAACGAATTTTGGCATAATATCTGGGAACCCTTCTGGAAATGGTAATGATGATGACAAATACGGAACAGGCGGAGAATTTGCAAAGAGACATTACAGTCCTTGGGACGATTGGGGCGATTGGGGCGAATAGGCCTTCATAGTAGAGAAAACTCAATATAAATATAAACAAACAGGAGATTTTTATATGAAAAGGAAATTACTATATCTTGTATCACTTTTGTCGCTTGTCTGCATACAGTCTGTAAAGGGACAGAAATTAGACGAAATACTATGGTCCAAGCATTCAAGCAATATTGATGATATTGTTACAAAACCAGAGGACATAGAGAGCGGTAATATCAAATACGTACTGCTTTTTAACAGATCTGCGGCTCGTGCCGAGGGAAATGGTGTGGGACGCAATAATGCGTTTCTGGCAAATGGCGGTGATTATAGTATGAAAGGGATTCTGTCTAACATAGGCAACAGATTCTATATCACGGAGCAAGTAGACGACAGACCTCCACATGAAACTAAGAAATATAATATACATTCCAACACCAAGAATCTGGCGGAAAAAGGATTGGGAAACTGTGTGTCTATAAACTTGGATGAAGAAAGCAGAGAAGACATAATAGGCGGTGGAGATTATATTTACAAAATAACAGGTAATAGGGAAAGTGTGTTTATGGATCGTGGAGACTCTTATAAACCGTGGGGACGAGCTGATGCCGGTGCTCCCAATTGGATATTTACCCCGCAAACTCACACTGCTGAAGATGAGAAAGGCACCCCCTATGAATATACTTCTTATACGATTTCGAATCATGACGTTACAGAAGATGGCGACGGAACTATAAAAGGAAACAAATGGGGCTATTCTGATACAGGCAGCAAAGATGTATTCCTTAATTATGATTTAGATGAAAAGAAAATAAAATTCAACACTAAGCAACCGGATGAATGGTGCATTATTTTGGAGACAGAATACAGTCAGTCTGTAAAAAAGTTGGTTGAGAACTCATATACGGAAGTCTCAGGTATCGTACGCGATGGAGGTTTCAACCGCTTCAATACGTTTGCAACGGAATGGGTTGCATTAGACAAAGATGGCAACCCTGTTGTAAAAGATGAAGATGACGATCAGGCTCAAAATCTTGGAAAAATCATCACCGGGCCTCAAAAGAATGTAGCCTACGTCAACTCTTTCGAATACAATAAAGAGAAGGAAGTCCAGACAGAAGCTACAGTCAGGAAAAACGTAAAAGAGCTTCTTGCATACAGAAGTCATACTATCGGCGCAGGAAGATTGGAACAGAAAATCTATCAAAGATATAACGTGTATGAAACATACAAGTTCTTGGGAGTAGACGGTGAATATACTATGACCGTTAATGACGGAATGCTGACGGTTATCCGCAACGGCAATGTCTATGTCAATGGCTCGCGTAAGACTTTCGGTAAGAATGGTCTTGTTGCAGATGATAATGACTGGCCTTCTTCGCCTACTGCTATTCCATACGTGTCTGATGGCAAGTATCAAATAACATTGACAGCAGGAAAAAATCTCAACGCAACAGAACTGAATATAAAGTTTTATTCATCTGAAAAGCGTGGAGATTTAACAGTAAATTTGACCGATAAAGCAAAAGAATATTTGGTGATATCGGAAGCAGAGGGTATGGCAGGTAATATCCAATACAAAAGCGGTAAATCTCTAACAGAAAATAAGGATTATACATTTACCCTTACTAAAAAGACAGGAGATACTTCTTATGAATTAGATTTCCAAGAGGCTGTTAACGCGGAGGCAAAAGATGATGAGGCAAAAGATGATCCTGATAATAATATCTTCAAGATAGGGGAATCGGCTTATTATAAGCAGAATTGTCTTTATATTCCTTCTAATATGAATTTTTATAAAAGTGTTGATCCTTTTTACTTTAAGAGACCGAATGAAACAGCCAGCGATGCTATGTATAAAGATTGGAATGAGACTAAAAGGCCATGGGATTTCTGGAGGAAATACGGTAAAGATTTCAGTGCAGGCATATATAGTCAAGGAAGCTATAAACAGACTATAACAAATCTGCCAAACGGCACATACCACGTAAGATGCACCGCTTTTAACAGCGGAACAAATCCTGAATTCGGTAAGATGAAAGTAAATGAAAAAGAAATACTATTGCCATTGCTGAAAGATAAGAAAGCAGACTTCGACAATAAAAAAAGTTTCATGAAAGAAGAAGCAAAGACTCATCTATGGCTTGAAGATGCTTATGACTATCAGAGACTTGATGTTATTGCCGCGGCACAATTGCTTGAAGAGAATAAAGATTTGTTCACTGTTGAGATTAGCGTAAAATTGGAGAATGAGAATGAGAATGAGAAAGGAAATAATACATTAGTAATAGAATTTGGCAATGAAAACACGAGTGAAACAGGTGCATTCAATTATCCTGTGTTCGCAGATAACTTCCAAGTATTCTATGACAATATAGAATATGTAACATATATATCAGCAAACAACGCTGTCGAAGCAAATATAGACAAATATGCGTATGAGCAGCCTGTGGAACTGTATGTGCGCCGTGCGTTCACGAAAGGCAAATGGAACTCAATCGTATTGCCATTTGACATAGATGAGGAAAATGTCACTACTGCATTTGGCAATGACGCGAGATTATCCAAACTGGAAGGCATCAATCCTGAACGTCCCACACAGATAAAGTTCAATTACACGAGTACTTTGAAAGCTGGCGAATGCGGACTTATATGGATTCCGGAATCTGCAGTAGCCGTATGCGAGACTTCTTCCGAAAGTAAAGATTTTAAAGTTTTGAAGGAAGCCATAACAAGCGATACTCCCAAAAACCAAATAGCAAATAAACTTATAAACAAAACGTTCTATGGCCCTCTTTATAACTTTGGAAATGTCACAAGACCCGATAATGACAGTAATGGTGATGGTTGTGTAGTATTCAGCAATACTGTGTCCAAAAATTATACAACAACACCCGGAACACTCGAATACGAAGGATATTACTGCAAGCCTAAGAATGGTCAGAATAATGAAATGTGGCCCAAACAGTCTTATATCGTGTATGACGGTGATATGTACCACCTAAGTAGCGACTGGGGCGTAAAATACGCAACGATGTGGTATCTCAAAGACCCTGACCCTCAAAATGCATCTATGAGCAGAACATTCGTTATTAACGGAATCGCAGACAATACAGTAACGGAGATAAGTGGTGTCGTTATTGATAACGGAAAGGCTGAGACTGGCAGAATATACAACCTTAACGGACAGTATATGGGTGACAACGCCTCAAAGGACAATCTCCCGAAAGGCTTGTATATAATGAATGGCAAGAAGTTTATCGTGAGATAAAAAGCATATAGCAGTTAATTAAAAATGTAGTTAATTTCATGCGGTATGGTGTATTTCATTGTGAAATGAGATTCCATACCGTTTTTTGTATTATGGCAGACCTGTGTTTATTACGTCATGACAAAATATAAAATATAGAAATGCGTTTATTAAATATTCTAACTAACTTATTTATCATTTATGAAACATTACAGACATTACAGCTACTCATTGCAGTCATGCACCATGACAGTCATGGCACTTATGGCTATGGCAACAACCGCCGGGGCACAACAGGCCGGCAAGGACGGATATTCAACGGCAGCGGATGCGGAACACCCGCAGCTCACGGACATTCCGACACTCTATGTGAAGACCGTTTCGGGACAGGACCCGCAAAGCAAGGAGACATACGTGCCGTGTGAATTGTGGCTCGTGGAGGACGGACAGACCACCCACTACAGCATCCCCGCACTGCCCGACGGCAGCAACGGCGGCATACGCGGACGAGGTAACTCAACATGGGGTGCCACGAAAAAGCCGTGGCGGCTGAAATTCAACGAGAAGGTGAAGCTTCTCGGTGATGACTATGCAAACGCCAAGAGCTGGACACTGCTCGCCAACACCTTCGACAAATCGTTGATACGTAATGCCCTGACTCATGAACTGGGAGTCTTCATGGGACTGGAGTGCTGTCCTGCGGCAAAATTCGTCGACCTTGTGATGAACGGAGACTACAGGGGGACATACCAGATATCCGATCAGGTGGAGGTGCGCAAGAAACGTGTAGACATCAGCGATGACGGTTGGCTGCTGGAATATGGCAATGCCAGTGACAAGGTGGACCAGCCGAGAATCGATTTTCAAAATCCCGGTGGTACATTCTATGGATGGATAGAGGTAAAGAACCCAGAGTTTGACAATGACGACATCAGCGCCAATCCAGAACTGAAGGCTACCATAGAAGCCTATATGAACGATGGCTTTGCAAAAAAGATGAATATAGGCAGTCTCGGCGACCGCACGAACTATGATTTCATCAATCCGCGCACGGGATACCGCTCGATGGTGGATGCAAAGTCGTTGGTCGACTGGTATATCGCCACGGAGATAACATGGAACTGGGACGGACTCTACAGTGTGTATATGTTTCGCGAACCGGACGGTCCGCTACATTTCGGTCCGCTATGGGACGAGGATCTCGCCTACGGAAACCACAAACAGCAACTTGCATCCGAATATCAGGACGGTGTGCTACTCGCATTTTCCAATCTGAGTTGGGAATACCGTCGTTTGCAGCCATTGGTGCAGCATTTCTTCGACGACCCGTGGTTCGTGAATGCTGTACATACACGCTATAACGAATTGTTGGACAATGGGTTGGAGGCTTATCTGACTGACAAGATAGATGAGATGGCACAGAGGATAGAGCTGTCGGCGAAAAAGAATTTCGAGAAATGGGATATATGGAAGGTTGACGGCGAACAGCAATATAACGAGGGATGGGTGAACGCCCACTACGGTTGGACGTGGAAGCAGTATATCGACGACCTTCGGAATTTCATCCCCACACGCCTGAACAAGATAAAGACCGAGTTTGACAAACAGATGGCAAATGTGCAATATGTGGGAGAAAACGCGGTGAACAAGCCTGTAACAGGACGCGACCAGTATGTTGTTATGGACAGAAAGGCTAAAGCTGGTGTCTGGACAACACTATGCCTGCCGTTTGACATATCCAAAGAACGCATAGAATATGTGTTCGGTAAGGGAAGCATCGTCCAGCGATTCTCCGGTGTTACAACATACAGCGACGGATGGACCGCGCTCAATTTCAGTCCTGTCGACGACATTAAGGCCGGTACACCTTATATTATAAAGCCCGCACTCGACGTGGATGTTCCGTTCTCATTGCCGTGGCGTGTTGTCAACAGTGATGCACCTAAGACCGTCACACACAACGGATGCTCCTTTACGGGTGTCTATGCGCCAATAGGTATGAGTGCCGACGGCTACAGGATGGTTATGGACGATACAGACGGGACTGTGAAACCTGTCACAGACGCAGACAACATGAAAGCTCTGCGTGCTTATTTCACCTTGCCGGCCGATGCGAAATTCGCCGGTTTGAACATTGAAGGCGAGACCAACGGCATAAGCGATATTGATTACGGTCAGAAAGTTTCAGTATCAGATGTATATAGCATCGATGGCAAACTAATAGGAAACGGCATACAGCCGCCCAGATGTCTGCGTTCGGGCGTATATATCCAAAATGGCAAGAAGGTGGCTGTGAAAACATTGGAATAGCAGAACACAAATATAATGGAGACAAAGAAGCTGTGTCGTAATTAATGTTTACGGCTCAGCTTTTTTTGCATCCTTTGTTTGTTCGGTTACGAATAAAGACTTATCTTTGCATAAGATAAGTTGCGCCTCTGCAATTAAGAACAAGCTCTATTGCGTTCGACTTGCACTATCTTTGCATAAGATAAGCTGCGCCTCAGCAATTTAGAACAAGCTCTATTGCGTTCGACTTGCACTATCTTTGCATAAGATAAGCTGCGCCTCAGCAATTTAGAGCAAGCTCTATTGCGTTCGGCTTGCATTATCTTTGCATAAGAATAAAAAACATATTGCTATGATATACCCTATTGGCATACAGGACTTCGAGAAACTGAGAACTGACGGTTATGTCTATGTAGACAAGACCGCGCAGATATACAAGCTCGCGACAACGGGAAGCTATTATTTCCTGAGCCGTCCCCGCAGATTCGGCAAGAGCCTGCTCATCTCTACGATGGAGGCCTACTTCCGCGGCAAGCGCGAGCTTTTCAAGGGGCTGGCCATTGAACAGTTGGAGAAGGACTGGAAGGAATATCCCATCCTGCACATCGACCTGAATACTGCGAAGTATGACTCCGCAGACGCGTTGCTGAATGTTCTTAATGACATCCTCTCGTATTGGGAGTCCCAATATGGCACGTCGTCGACTGAGGTCACTCCAGAGTTGCGCTTCAAGGGGATTGTACGCAGAGCCTGTGAGAAGACAGGGCAGCGCGTGGTGATACTCGTTGATGAATATGACAAGCCCATGTTGCAGGCAATAGGCGACGAGGCGTTGCAGGACGAATACCGCAACACGCTCAAGGCGTTCTACTCCGTGCTGAAAACGCAGGACAGATACATCAAGTTCGCCTTCCTAACAGGAGTGACGAAGTTCGGCAAGGTGAGCGTCTTCAGCGACCTGAACAACCTGAAGGACATCTCGATGGACAACCGCTATATTGATATTTGCGGTGTCACGGAGACAGAAATCCACGACAACTTTGATGAGGATGTCTCGGAACTGGGTCGGCTGAACGCTATGACAAAGGAGGAGTGCTACGCCAAGTTGAAGGAGAACTATGACGGCTACCACTTCGAGACCGGCACGCCGGGAATATACAACCCGTTCAGTCTGCTTAACACGCTCGACAGCATGAAGTTCGGCGACTACTGGTTTGAGACCGGCACGCCGTCGTTCCTTGTCTACCTGCTGAAGCAGGCCGACTACAACCTCAACAACCTGCAGGAGGAGATGGTGTCGGCAGACATCTTGAACAGCGTCGACTCGATGTCGAAGAACCCCATACCGGTAATCTATCAGAGCGGATACCTCACAATAAAGGGCTATGACGAGAGGTTCAGGATATACAAATTGGGATTCCCCAACAAGGAGGTGGAGAACGGTTTTGTCAAGTACCTGCTGCCGATGTACACCCCGATAGAGGAGAATAAGAGCGAGTTCTACATTGCCAACTTCGTCAGCGACATTGAGAGGGGCAACCCTGACGGCTTCATGGAGCGCCTACAGTCACTCTTCGCCGACTCCGACTATAAGATAACGGGCAAGATGGAGAAGTACTTCCAAAACTCCATGTACCTCATATTCAAGATGATGGGCTTCTTCACCGAGGTTGAGCGCACGACAAGCCGCGGTCGCATGGACATAGTGATGAAGACGAAAGACTACATCTACGTAATGGAGCTGAAGCTCGACGGTACGGCGGACGAGGCCCTGAAGCAGATAGAAGACAAGGGCTATGCCGAGCCATTCAAGGCCGATGGCAGGCAGATATATAAGATAGGTGTCAGCTTCTCGTCGGAGACAAGAGGAATAGAGGACTGGAAGATTGAATGAAAGGATAGCCTTATGTCTTAAAAATATATCAGAGAAGCCTTATTCCTCTATGCCGATAGAATCGGATAGCCCGATGAAATCGATAAAAAATGAAACATTCTATACCACGAGTGAGTTTTTAGCGTATTAAAAACCACACGGGTATAGAATGTTTTTTCATATCTTTGCCGGGCAAAAAAGGAAGACATTGGTTCGCCCGATAAATACAGGGGGGCAACCTATTTCGGCCGAACAGCATAGTACTATGGCGCAATACTCGAGTAATTTGGGCGCAATACTTGAGTAATTTGGCCGCAGTACTCGAGTAATTTGGGCGCAGTACTCAAGTAATTCCGGCCAGATTACTCAAGTATTTTGGCTTCAGTACCGGAGTAATTCAGCCTTAAATACTCTGAGTATGGTGTAAAGGTGTTGCAAAGGTGCGACATAATGTCTAATAAAAGACTTCCCCTATATTTATCGGGTGAGCCGACTTAATGATGCAAGTTTGTAACCGATATAAAAAAAGAAACTGCCGGACAATGAATCCGGCAGTTTCTTTTTTAGAAAAGTGTGGAGAAAAACAGTTAGCCACACAATATTAAATATGTATACTACTTCTTTTCCACGTATAACACACCATTGTTGCAACCTGCGGAGAGATCGATGGTGAGCACGTATGTCTCACCGTCCTTCAGCTCCACACCGTCTTTGAGGTATAGGTTACCGTCATCGTGGCCTTTGCCATCGCCCACTCCGATGTATGGGTTGTCGGTCGTCAACATATAGTCGTTACCTTCTGAACCCTTGAACTCAGTACCCCAGGCCGCCTGACCGAAGAACTTGATGTTGAAACCTGTACCTGCTTTCAACTGCTTGCCAACAGTGAATGTGACCTGATACTTCTTTTCCGCAATAGGAGCAAGGCATAAGGCATGGTCTGTATCAGTCCACCAGTTCTGTGCATCGTAATAGCTTGGCTTGCCATAGATTCCATCACCGATAATCCATATAGCACCCGTTCCGTCTGCCGACAGTGTCAACGGATTGCCACCGTCATCCAATGCGTGTACACGGAAGCCTTTCGGATTAGACTTGTCGTCGAATATGGCCTTTATCTGATATTTGCCACTCAGCGCAAGGAATGTGTAAGTGCCGTCGCTATTCCTGCTGAAGTAGTCGGGATCGTAATACCAGTCGGGCGCAAACACGGCATCGTCACCGCCAAACGAATACGTCTCACCCTGCACAAATGTGCCGATATAGATGTTCTCTTCTGGTGTGAAGAGAGGTATCGGCAGTTCTTCTTGTGGACCGAAAGCGTATGTCTGCGTGTTGAATGTTACATTTACGTTGTCAAGCTCTATGCTACAGAATTTGATGTTGTTCTCATAACCATAGTCTGGAGCATCACCGTTGAGTCCGAACGTCACCTTACCGTCGGCTGTCTTAAAATAACCGCTGAAGACATTCTTCTCTATACTCATTGGAGTTTTCAGCCTGTAGTTATAGTCTCCGTCCTCTACCATCTCGTGTGTCTCTCCATTCGCATCAACAAACACCAGGTTGTTGTAGTGCGGCCGTGTTACGTCAATGTCGAATGTCATGGTGCTTGACTTTGTCGACACATTCTGCAATGTCAGTTTTACCTGTGCCGTTCCATTCGGGACATACTGTAAATACGGTACATTCAGTTTTATGGTGTAGTCTCCCTCATTTGCTGTACGGACCGTCGTCTCATCGACAGTTTCGCCAGAATACTGCATTTCCGCCTTCAGGGTAGACAGTGCCACACTCTCGGCATCTTTGCAGTTTACCGTAAACTCAATGGTCTCACCCATTTGTGCAGAACTAACGGTAGCTGGTGTAATCACCGGATTGCCTTCCTGTGCGGGCGTGCTGTAGTCATTGTCCGTGCATGCCGTGAAGAGCGGCAGTGCCATGAGACTTGCTATAATAATCTTCTTCATAGTTGTTCTTTATTTCCAGTTACATGATACTACTCCCTGTGCGGGTACTTCTGCTTTGAAATAATTGTTGCCGTCGCTCACTGTGATGGTCTTGTTATCGTCTCCACTGTTCGTGATGACGATAGCCTTTGAGCCGTCAGGGTTGACGAATGCGGAATAGAGCAGGTTCTGTGTGACGCTCCTCTGTGTTGTTCCGATGCGTGTCGCTCCCGTGCGCACCACTGATGACATATGTGTTATTATATAATAATGTGAGTTCGCCTTGATTCTTGTATAATTATTGTAGATGTCCACCGCACCATAGCAGGTCTGGCATCCTCCGTCAAGGTTCGGTCCCATCTTCTCGTCGAGCATCAGATTCCATACGAGCACGGCCTTGCACTGCTGGTTCACTGTTCCGAGCGTGATGTTCTTCATATCTTCAATAAGACGCTCGGTCAGGTCACGGCCGTTGTTCCATTTTCCAATGGAGCTTTCCGAGAATATCAGTTCCTTATCCGGAGCCTTAGTGAAGATATCGGTCAGCTCGCTGTTGTTGCCTCCGTAGTCGTGGTAGGCGGCACCTACAACCAGCTCGGAACCGTCGTAGTTGTTGCCCAGAGCATCATATATCTTCACAGGATAGTCCTCCTGATCCTTAAGATTGTCGTAGTTGTAGTTGTGGTCGAACAGATATATTTTGGTTGTGATACCGTTCTGCTTGAATGCGGCAGCCAGTTCCTTTACGAACGGAGCCTCCTCCTGCCACGGCATATACAGCGATGCGCAGTTGGCCTTGTTCAACGGCTCGTTCTGCGGGCTCACGGCGTAGATGTCGATGCCCTGCTTTTTCATCTCCTGAACGAATTTCACGAAATACTTCGCATATTCTCCGTAGTAGTCGGGATTGAGATGACCGTCTGTCCAAGAATCGTATGCCTCCTTCTTCTCAATGTCATTCACCTTCATCCATTTCGGACAAGTCCACGGAGCGGCGATAATCTTCACGTCAGGATTAATGGCAAGGATTTCTTTCAATATAGGAATGACATAGTCTGTCTCGTCCTTATACATACGGAAGTTCTCAAGTCCCTCTTCGTCGCACAGAGTGTACTCCTTGCTTGAGAAGTCGTTGCATCCGATGGAGATACGTGCGTAGCTCACTCCATAACCCTCACCGACAGAGTAAGTCTTCTTCAGGAACTCTGCACGGGCTGCAGGCTCCATCTTCAGGAGATTATAGCACGTGCTGTATGTTATTGCGAAGCCGAAACCGTCCATACTCTGATATGTCTTTGACGGATCTATCTGTATTGTGGTCGGCGCCATATCTACTCCCGACATAATCTCGGATTTTGTCATGTTCAGAGCCTGATAACCGTCTGATGTGGTTGTGTAGATTGTCGCAACGTTGCCTGTAGGAGTCTTGTCACCGTCTGTAATGACAGTTCCGTCGTCTATGGAGTCCATACTGCTGCATCCCGCCAACGAAAGCAGCAAACTTCCGGCGATTGATAATATCATCATATTTTTTTTCATTTTTGTTTGTCGTTTAATAGTTGTTTTCTTTTAATATCCAGGATTCTGTTCGAGGTTGACGTTCTCGTCGAGAGCGGTCTGCGGTATCGGTAGCAGATAGCTGTTCTCATCGAATGTACGTTTCTGTGCGAGTCGGCCGTTGTCTTTGGAGTATACATTGTTCATATACTTTTCGACATTGCCTGTGCGTACAAGGTCAAACCACCGTTCGCCCTCGAGTGCCAGCTCTAAACGGCGTTCCTTCAGCACTGTTTCCTTCATGTCTCCGCTACCGTTTACTGGTGCCAGTTTTGCTCTGTCGCGCACGATGTTCACCAGCTCGGCGGCTTTTGAGCCGTTGCCCTGCTCGGCGTAAGCCTCTGCCTCAAGAAGGATGATGTCCGGCAAACGGAGCATATATCTGTTTGTACGGTTAGAGCGGCACTTGTTCATGAAAGCATAGTGGCTTTCGGGATAATAGTTGCTCCAGTCGCAACTGAGCCACGCTACAGTCTGTTCGTAGCGCACAACGTCGCCCTCAGCGTTGAAAGCGTTTATAAGGTCGCGCGACGGAGTAATCCATTTTGCCCATGTGAACCAGAAACCCGGGTCGTTTTCCGGGCTGGTATACATCCACACCTCCCAGTTGTCGATGTTTGTCACCTCGAGAATGCTCTCCGATGTATTGTGCTTCACGCAGTCCTTCTTCTCCGCATCGTATGCCCACAGGGTTGCGAAGTCTGGCTCCAGTTGCATTCCCGTTGCACCGCGCACCTTCTCCGCGTATGCGATGACCTTGTCATATTCATGCAGTTCGGCATATACCTTTGTCAGCATGGCCTGTGCCACGACCTTTGACATGACCGTGCGGTCTTCCGGCTTATGGTCGGGAGCATATCTCTCGCCTTCCTCAAGGTCGCTCACGATCTGCGCATAGCATTCCTCACGTGTTGACTTTGGCGGGAAATATGTAGGATATACCTCATCAATGTTGTCGTACGTGATGGTCTCCGCCAGTGTCGTGATAAGCGGGAACGAACCCCACAGGCGTGCCATCTCGAACATTACCATGGCACGGAATATCTTGCCTTCGGCTTTCCACTGTTTGTTCTCCGCGTCGCTTATAAGTCCATGCTTCAACAGCGAATCACAACTGACGATCAAGACATTAGACTTCGCTATGTCCTCAAGGTAACGGTTCCAGTCTCGTGAGAGTACACTGTTGCTCGGGTCAATGGAGTTTGTCTCGAAAGGCACGACCTCCGCGCCCGTAGTACCTGCGTATGCGTTGTCTGAATGAGTGTCGGCGATGAGCTTTTTGTCGAGCGACCAGTGTTCCTGACGGTCACGCAGCAGGTTATAGAGGTTTGTACGCTGGTCGAGTGCAGCCTGTCTGTTTTTCAGCGTAGGCGAGTTGCCCACCTGCGAACTTGTGCCCTCGGTTATCTCCGTTGCGTCTGATATCGGGTCAATGTCAAGGGAACAAGCTGTGAAACTCATGGTTATTGTTCCCAATAAGATTGCTTGATATATCTTTTTCATTTTCATTGTCGTGCTTGATTTAGAATTCTACTTTAACTCCGAGTGAGAAACTGCGTGTCAGCGGATATGTACCCCAGTCGAGTCCCTGCACGGTACCGCTGTTGCCGTTTTGGTTTACCTCCGGGTCATAGCCCTTATACTTTGTCAGTGTTATAAGGTTGGTGAAAGAGCAGTACGGCTGTAGACGTGTGAGTCCTATCTTGCCTATTATCCCGCGTGGTACATCGTATGAGAGAGAGATGTCTTTCAGACGTACGTAAGAGCCGTCCTCAAGGAAATATGTCGAGTTGTGCATCTCGAAACCGGCCTTTGGCACTGATGTAATCTGTCCTGGCACGCGCCAACGCTCCAACACGCGTGTTGTCTGGTTGTTTCCGTTATACATTCCCTCTGTCTCCATGCGGCTTACATTATATATGTCGTTGCCGTAGGAACCTTGTATCAGTATACTGAGGTTGAAGCCTTTGTAGGACAAGGTGTTTGTAAGACCGAAGGTGAAATCCGGATTCGGATCGCCGATATATGTACGGTCGGACGACGACACGACACCATCTTCATTGACATCACGGTACATCAGTTCGCCAGTTTCCGGGTCAACGCCGTCAGATATATATCCGTAAAAACTTCCCAACGGACGTCCCGGAGTGTTGCGTACTACATACTCATCCGCGAAGTCGGTTGTCTTTGCCGCATAATACACCTGTGTAAGTCTCAGGCTCTTAAGTTCGTTCTTGTTGAAAGAGATGTTGAAGTCTGTATTCCATTTGAAGTCCTTAGAAATGATATTCTTTGAACTTACAGTAAATTCCCATCCCTTGTTCACCATCGTACCACCGTTATATATAAATGTGCGTGCAGCCGCGGAACCTGCCGGAAGTGTTGCCGTCATGAGCATATCCGTGGTTTTCTTGTAATAATAGTCAGCATACAATGTCAGTCGGTTGCGGAACATCGTGATGTCGAGACCTATATCAGTCTGCGTTGTTGTCTCCCATGTAAGGTCTGGGTTGCTGAGCGTAGACTGCGAACGCGTAGGTGTTGCGTGCTCGTTTTTGCCTTCGCCATACCATTGCTGTCGGTTTATATTATAGGCGGCGAGATAGTCATGGTTGCCCAGTCCGGCCTGGTTACCTGTCTGTCCCCATCCACCGCGCAGTTTAAAGTCGTTAATCCACTTCACGTTCTTCATGAATTTCTCTTCCGATATGCGCCATGCCGCAGACATTGACGGGAAGTAGCCCCATTTGTGACCGGGCGCGAGTTTCGAAGAACCGTCGGCACGGATATTTCCCGTTACGAGATACTTGTCTGCGAAGTTATATGCCACGCGTCCGAAGTATGACTGTATGGCCCATTCGCCTGCCCAACTGCCGCTGCCGTTCCACGAAACGCGGTTTGCAGCGTTCAGCGTATGAATGTCGCCGTTGGCAAAATCGCTTCCGCTCATCCAGTTATTCGAACTCTTGTCTGTCGTGCTCGACGAACCTGCCATTACGTCAATGCCGTGCTGTCCGAACTTTTTCTTGTAGTTCAGTACGTTGTCGAATGTCATGGTTGTGCGTATCGAGCGGTTGTCATTGGCTGTTCCGCGGTCGTCGCGTCCGATGCTTGTCTCATACGGGTCGACGAATGCAGTGTAAAGGCCTTGTGTACGCTCCATAGAGAGTGATGATGTAAACGTAAGGTCCTTTGTGAATCTGACGGTAGCCTTACCCGTAGCGATCAGCTTGTTGTAGTTGCTTTCCGTGTTCTTGCTGCGCGCAAGGTTCTCAAGCGGTGAAGTGATGTTCGCGCCGTAGAAGTTTTTGTAGAACCGATCGGGATTCTCCGGATCCATGACAGGAGCGTAGGTCGGAGTGTTGATAATAGAGGTTACTACACCGCCACGGTTTGAACCCGCACCTGAGATGATGGCTCCGCGGTAAGTATAGTCAGAGTAGGTCACGCTGGCGTTGAGCGTAAGCCATGACTTGAGGTCGTTCTCGATGGCAGCGCGGAAGTTGTAGCGCTCGAAGTCGGTCTGCTTGATGACACCGTTCTCGCTTGTGTAACCGCCCGACAGATAATAACGCAGCTTGTCCGTACCGTTGGTGATGGAGAGTTGGTAGTTCTGCACGTTTCCTGTACGGAAAGTCTCCTTCTTCCAGTCGGTCTGGTCGGTGAGACCGTCGGGCAGCTTCACGAGGCCAATCTCGTCCATCAGTTCCTTGTATTGGGCTGCGTTCAGCACCTTCTGGTCGTCGCGCACCTCGGAGAACGAGTAGTGTGCGTTCAGCGAGATCTTTGCCACGCCCTTCTTGCCTTGCTTGGTTGTGATGATGATGACACCGTTTGCTGCACGCGAACCGTAGATAGCTGCCGATGAAGCGTCCTTCAGCACCTGTATGTCGGCGATGTCATCGGCGGCGAGGAAGTCAATGTCCTCAAACGGAACACCGTCGACCACGTAGAGCGGATTATTGCTCTTGTTCATAGAAGTGGTACCGCGCACGCGTATGGTTGGCGACGAACCAGGCTGGCCGTTGGCCTGTGAGATTTGCAATCCGGCGGCCTTGCCCTGCATACCTTGTGCGGCAGATACGATGGGGCGCGTGTCGAGGTCTTCCGTCGACACCGAGGATACGGCGGTGGTGACGTCCTTACGGCGCACAGAGCCATAGCCGATTACGACCACTTCGTTCAGGCTGCTCGCCTCTTCCTTGAGCACAATCCTCATGCCGTCCTTTGCTTTCAGTTCCTGAGTGATGAATCCCACGTATGAGATGCGCAGCGTCTTGCCTGCTTCCGCATTCACGGTGAAATGGCCGTCAATGTCTGTCACCGCGCCGTTCTGTGTGCCTTTCTCCATAATCGTGGCACCAATGACAGGCTCATTGCTTTCGTCCACAATCGTTCCGGAGATTTTCCCTTTTTGGGCAAATGCCGCTCCAGAGAAGAGAAATGCGAATAACACGAGCAGGATATGCCGTGTCATTTTCCAATGTCTTGAATGTTTTCTCATAAAAAGTTAGTTAGTTATCAAACGTTAATAAAATTTATTGGCACAAAATTAGTACTTTTTCAAATGACAGAACAGGCTGCAAAGGGGTGCATATAGACTTTTCTTACTCATAAGAATACACATTGTCTTGATAATCAGGTTGTTAAGGAGTAGCTAAGGCACGATGGCGTATAGACTGTTGTATGATTCATACAGTATGAAGTAAAGCGTGAAAAAACGGGAAACAAGCATTTTGGTTACATTGAGAGAACATTTTTTTCATGAAATGTTTTCCGGTTTATCATTATTTTCTTATTTTTGCAAAAACCTAAAATATTAACTTATATCATGAATAGAATCAGAATCCTGTTTTTTCTCATTGCTTTATATTCATATCTGGGAGCGCAAGCCGACACAGCCGCCCTTAAAGAACTATATAAGCAAATAGACACGGCAATAGAGCAGCATGACGTTTATATGGAGAAGAAAAACACGAGGATTGCTAAATACAAGAAAAACATTGAACTGGCAAAAAACTGGCTCGGGCGTTACAGGGAGACATGGAACCTGTACAAGGAATACACCTCGTTCAACAACGACTCTGCCATAGCCATGCTCAATTCGTGCATAAGCCTTGCGGGGGGGGCAGGCAACAAAGAACTTCTGGCCGACAGCTACATAGCACTCGTCAGCCAATACGCGATTTCAGGAGCATACTCCGAAGGTGAAGTCTATCTGAAACGCATAGACGACACGCAACTGACTGGCAACCGCAAAATAACATATCTGCTTGCCGCCGAACACTTGTACGGAGAGATGGGATATTACACACAGGACAAAGCATTGCGCAAGATATATTATGACAAGTCCATAAGCTACCGAGACTCCTGTTACCTCATAATGGATCACACATCAGTCGAATACATGAAGGAGCGTGTGCAGCAACTCATCAACGACAATAAGCTGGACGAAGCCAAAAAGATATGCGACTCATGGATGAGCAGAGTAGACGAAGACACGCACGACTATGCCATAATGGCGTTCTTCCGCTCCGAGATATACAAGAAACTGGGCGACAAGGAACAGAGGAAGCACTGGCTCGCGGTCTCCGCGCTATGCGACATCCACAATGCCATAATGGATCAGGCTTCATTATGGAGTCTCGCCGAGATACTGGGGCAGGAAGGAGACCTCGGACGGAGCAACCGGTATGTGGAGTTCTCATGGAAATGCACACAGAAGTTCAACGCACACCTGCGCAGTTGGACGGTGTCTCCGGTGCTGTCTATGATAAGCAGCTCTTACCAGAAGCAGTTGAATGCGGTGAATTCACGTCTTATCTGGCTTACGGTATTCATCAGCCTGTTGGTCATAGGCCTCTTTGCCGCACTGATATACGTATCGAAGAAACGCAGACAGTTGGCCGTGGTGAGAAACGAACTGAAGACGGCCAACGCGGATTTGTCACAGACCAACAGCCGCTTAAACGACCTGAACGCGCAACTGTCGGTTGTCAACTCGCGCCTGATTGAGTCAAATTACGTCAAGGATGAATATATAGGCGAATTCTTCAGCACCTGTTCTGCATATATAGACAAGCTGGACAAATACCGTATCAAGATTAACCGCAAGCTAAAGCTGAACCAAACCGCGGATTTGATGAAGCTGACAGGCACGGGGCAACTCAAGGAAGACGAGCACAAACTGCTGCTTGCCAATTTCGACAAGATTTTCCTGCGGCTGTTCCCTACATTTGTCGAGGATTTCAACAAGTTGTTGAGGGAGGACGCACGTATCATGCCCACGCAGGAAAACACGCTCACCAAAGACCTGCGCATATTCGCGCTTATCCGCCTCGGCATAGAGGAAAGCTCGCGGATAGCAGAATTCCTCAACTATTCGCCAAATTCCATATACAACTACCGGGCGAGAATCAAGAGCAAAGCCATCTGCGGCCGTGACGAGTTTGAGCGGAAAGTGAGGATGATAGGTGCTCCGAACGGAATGCCGCAAAGTGATGTTTCGGCTAAAAAAAATACTTGTGAAAATGACATGGAGTCATAAAAAAGAGAGCATACCCGATGATGAAGGTATGCTCTCTTTTTATGTGTATATTCAGTTTGGGCCGTTTAGAAATGGGGAATTAAAAGTTTTTAAGGTTTATTTGCTGTTTGGAAAAATCTTTACAAGGTTATTCCGTATTTTCGCGAATTTTCAATCGAAAGTTTTCTTGCTCGCAAAAACGGCCTGATTTTGTATTTTGGGTAAAATCGTTATAAGGGGCTGATGCTCAAGTGGTTATGCGGTTTTGTGGCGTTTTTTGCTTTTCGGGAGAGTGTTTTTGGCCTCTTAATTTTCTAAAAGTGGCTCCGTTGGAGTGCAAAAGTGCCACTTTTAGGCTCCAAAAGTGCCTCCGTTAGCGTTCAAGAGTGGCTCCGTTGCGCTCTGAAAGTGGCTCCGTCAGAATGCAAAAGTGGCACTTTTGCGGCGTTAACATTTCGGAATGGTGTTTTTCGGGTGGTAAAAATCGGGCGAAAAACGGTCTCTCGCAGCTGTAAAACTGCACACATTGCATGGTAAATGTGCAATTTTTGCGCTTAAAAGTCGCCTTTTCGCGCTCTCTGGAATTCTGTTTTTGGCTCAAAAACGCATTTTTCTGCGATTTTGAGGGGCTATTTTCTGCGTTAACAATGTTAATTCTTGGTAGTTTTTATTTACAAAACGAGGTTTTTGACTTTTGCGAAATGATAAATTATGTGATTTGAATTGTATCGGTTTTGTGTTTTAGTCCCCGCCTTTAATCATTTTCTTTATTCCCGTAGTGCCAAATCTCGTAGTTTTTGCGTACATTTGCAACATGGCAGAAGACTTTGACATAAGGCGGGAAAAGGCATCGGGCGCGGAGAAAGACTTTGAGAACGCGCTGCGGCCATTGCAATTCAGCGATTTCAGCGGTCAGAAGAAGGTGGTGGAAAACCTTGAAGTGTTCGTTGAGGCCGCCAAATATCGCGGCGAACCGCTCGACCATACGCTGCTGCACGGTCCGCCTGGACTGGGCAAGACAACGCTGAGCAATATCATCGCGGCCGAGCTGGGCGTGGGATTCAAACTGACAAGCGGTCCGGTGCTGGACAAACCGGGCGACTTAGCGGGCATCCTGACCTCGCTGGAGCCGAATGATGTGCTTTTCATCGACGAAATCCATCGTCTGTCGCCCGTCGTGGAGGAGTATCTGTACTCGGCGATGGAAGATTACAGGATCGACATAATGATAGACAAGGGGCCGTCGGCGCGGTCGATACAGATTGACCTGAACCCGTTCACGCTGGTGGGGGCTACGACCCGGAGCGGACTGCTCACGGCTCCGTTGCGCGCGCGTTTCGGCATAAACCTGCACTTGGAATATTATGACCCGGAGACGCTGACAACGATCATAAAGCGTAGTGCGAGCATACTGAACGTGCCGATAGACGACGATGCGGCGGTGGAGATTGCACGGCGGTCGCGAGGTACGCCCCGTATAGCGAATGCGCTGCTGCGCCGTGTGCGCGATTTCGCTCAGGTGAAGGGCAGCGGCCGCATCAACATCGCCATCGCGCAACTTTCATTGCAGGCCTTGAACATAGACCGTTACGGCCTCGATGAAATCGACAATAAGATATTGCTGACGATTATCGATAAGTTTCGTGGCGGTCCGGTGGGCGTGTCGACAATCGCAACGGCCATCGGTGAGGACACGGGTACGGTGGAGGAGGTCTACGAGCCGTTCCTCATCATGGAGGGATTCATCAAGCGCACGCCTCGCGGCCGTATGGCGACTAAACTCGCCTACGAGCATTTGGGGCGCAATCTGTATGAGGGGAATGTGATGCAGGCGGATATGTTTGGATAGAGGGAAACCTTTAGAGGAGATAAAAGGAGATAGGAGAAGATATGGGGAGATAAGAGACAAATGTCTGACCTCCCGAGAATTACAAATCCGCTTCAACTGCGGGAAGCCTTTAGAGGAGATAAAAGAAGGTAGGAGAAGATATGGGTAGATAAGGGACAAATGTCTGAACTCCCGAACTCCCGTCTCCTGACTACTAAAAAGATAAATATATGCGAACCGGAATATTTGTAGGCAGTTTCGACCCGTTTACTATCGGACACGACTCGGTGGTGAGGCGCGCATTGCCATTGTTCGACCGTCTGGTGATTGGCGTGGTGGGCGATAATGTAAATAAGACGTATATGCGGCCGGCGGAAGAGCGCATGGCTGCAATAAAGGCACTGTATGCCGATGAAAAGGCTATTGAGGTGAAACCGTATTACGGTCTGACAGTGGACTTCGCGCAGGCAGAAAATGCCCATTTCATCGTGAAAGGTGTGCGGTCGGTAAAGGACTTTGAGTATGAGCGCACACAGGCTGACATCAATCGGCGGCTGACGGGCGTGGAGACGATTCTCCTGTATGCGGAACCGCAGTTGGAGAGTGTCAGTTCATCGCTTGTGAGGGAGTTGCAGCACTTTGGGAAGGACGTGAGTGGGTTTATTCCGAAATCTGGGTGAAGAATGAAGAGTGAAGAGGGAAGAGTGAAGAATGAAGAGTGAGGAATGAAGAATGAAGAGGGAAGAATCCAAATGCAAATAAGTGAGGAGGGAGAAAGGAAAGAGTATATGATTCTTTCCTCTTCCCTCTTCGTTCTTCACTTAATATATATAATATGATAACATACAACTGTGACGGCGTAAAGATGCCGAAAATAAGGAAACGCGATACCACGGCTTGGATAAAGGCTGTGGCGGCGACCTACGGAAGGAAGGTAGGTGAGATTGGATATATGTTTGTTGACGATGAGAAGATACTCGAAGTGAACAACGAATATCTCGGCCACGACTATTATACGGACATCATAACCTTCGATTATGACGAGGGCGATGTGATAAACGGCGACTTGGTGATTTCACTCGATACGGTGAAATCGAATGCGGAAATGCTCGGCAAATCATACGAGGAGGAACTGTATAGGGTGATAATACATGGTATCCTGCACCTTTGCGGTATCAACGATAAAGGACCGGGCGAACGGGAGATAATGGAAGCGGCTGAGAATAAAGCCCTGGCAATCCGTCCAATGGGCACAACACCCAAGAAATAAAAAAAAGAGAAATGCCGAACTATTGCATTTCTCTTTTTCTTATTAGTCTTATTAGTCTAATTAGACTTATTAGACTAATAAGACTAATAAGACCAAATGTAATAACCCACAGTAGGCAAAATATTCTATTGGGCCTTATCCCGGTTGGTTCTTCCCCCCTGGGGGGATTCGAGGGAGGCTCTATTTCATCACCTCAACGGCCTTTTGCACGATGTCGTTCTGCTCGTTCCATATCTGATAGAACTCGTTCATATCCCAAAGGTCGCGTGCTATGAGTGCCTTTAGTTGCGCCGTGAGATAAGCTACGGTCTTGTTTCTTTCCGTTTCGTCCTTAGGCTTCACGTCTTTCTTCTCGCCTTCGGCTATGATGGCATCGATGAGCGACTGCGGAACAGTGAATCCGGCATTGAAAGAATCAAAATCCTTGTACTTCTTTTTCAGTTCCTTGCGATGGCTGTCGATGTATTTCAGGTTCTGGTCGATGATGATGTTCTTCGCCGAAAGCATACGATGGAATCGTGTGTATTTGGTTGTGTCGAGCGGAACGAACACGTCGGGCATAATGCCCCCGCCTCCATACACCGTGCGATGGTCGCGAAGGGTGTAGAACTTCAGCGAGTCGGCAAAGTGGATGCTGTCCGGGTTGGTCAGTTCGCCATGCTTCAGACGCTTGTCAAGGTCCATGCTGTAATCCTCCGCCTCACCTTTCTTATACGGCTTCTGTATGCAACGGCCGGCCGGAGTGTAGTAGTGGGCCACCGTCAGACGAATCATCGAGCCGTCGGGTAGGGGTAACGGGCGTTGCACAAGGCCTTTCCCGAATGAGCGGCGGCCGATAACTGTGCCGCGGTCGTGGTCCTGTATCGCTCCGGTTACAATCTCCGCAGCCGATGCCGAAAACTCGTTTATGAGTACGGCAACCTTAATGTCGCGCAGGTTTCCATCGCCGTGGGCGCGGTATTCGCGTCGTCCGGCAGCCCGTCCTTCGGTATATACAATCATGTCGCCTTTGGAAAGCAGCTCATTCGCTATCTGAACGGCCGCTTCAAGATAGCCTCCGCCATTGTCTTGAAGGTCGAAGATGAGTTTTTTCATGCCTGCCGCTTTCAGCCTTTTCACCGCTTCCATCACCTCGCCGTGCGACTTTGCGCCGAAGCTCTCCAGGCGGATATAGCCCGTTTCTGGCGCAATCATGTAGGCGGCGTTGACGGTATGCACCGGAATCTTGTCGCGTTTGACGTAGAAGGTGATGATGTCCTTCACGCCGCGGCGCACGATTCCGAGCTTCACTTTCGTGCCTTTCTTGCCACGCAGACGCTTCACGATGTCCATGCGGTCCATCTTAACGCCTGCGATGGCGGTATCGTTTACAAGCACGATGCGGTCGCCGGCCACGATGCCGACCTTCTCCGACGGGCCGTTTACCACCGGCTGGATGACCATCAGCGTGTCGTCTATCATGTTAAACTGCACGCCTATGCCTTCAAAGTCGCCTTCTAACGGCTCTGTGAGGGCTTTTGTCTCCTTCGCGTTGCTGTAAGTGGAGTGCGGGTCGAGCTTTTCGAGCATTCCGCGGATGGCATCTTCCACCAGTTTCGACTCGTCTACGGAGTCCACATAATAGTTGTTGATAGCCACTTCGGCCATTTGCAACTTGCGTAGCGGACTGTTCGGGCCTATGTTCAGACGCATCTGAGCCACAGACATTATTGAAAATAGCAGCAGGGCTGCGGTGAATAGTCTTTTCATATCTTTATTATTCTTCTTCCGGCAGGTCTTCTTCAATCACCAGATTATCTATGATGAAGGTCTGACGCTCGGGCGTATTCTTTCCCATATAGTAGGCGAGGAGCTTTTGCACTTGGTCGGTCTTGTGCAATGTTACCTGTTCCAAGCGCATCTCTTTACCGATGAAATGGGCAAATTCTTCGGGTGAAATCTCACCGAGACCTTTGAATCGCGTTATCTCCGGGTCAGAGCCGAGGTCTTTAATGGCCTTCTGACGTTCCTCATCGCTATAGCAATAACGTGTAATGAAGTCGCTTTTCTTGTCCTTCGCCGTCAGTTTCGCATCGGCATCGGCTATCACTTTCTTGTTCTTTATCTTGCTTCGGCGGTTACGTACACGGAACAACGGAGTCTGAAGCACATACACGTGGCCCTTTTTTATCAAGTCCGGGAAGAACTGGAGGAAGAAAGTGATAATCAACAAGCGTATGTGCATACCGTCGACATCGGCATCCGTAGCCACAATCACCTTGTTGTAGCGCAGCGTGTCCAGCCCGTCCTCGATGTCGAGAGCCGCTTGCAGGAGGTTGAACTCCTCGTTCTCGTACACCACTTTCTTTGTCAATCCGTAAGAGTTGAGCGGCTTTCCGCGCAGCGAGAACACCGCCTGAGTGTTCACGTCGCGGCTCTTGGTGATGCTGCCGCTGGCCGAATCGCCCTCGGTGATGAAGATAGAGCTTTCTTCCTTGCGGTCGTTTTTCACGTCGCAGTAGTGTATGCGGCAGTCGCGCAACTTACGATTGTGCAGGTTTGCCTTCTTCGCACGCTCCCTTGCCAGCTTCGTAACGCCCGCCATAGCCTTGCGTTCGCGCTCGCTTTCCTTGATTTTGTTCTCCAAAACCTCAGTTATGTCGGTGTGGATATGCAGATAGTTGTCTACCTGTTGCTTCACGAAGTCGCCCACATACTTGTTTATCGTCTCGCCCTCTGGCGCCATTAGCGTGCTGCCCAGCTTAATCTTAGTCTGACTTTCAAACACCGGCTCCTCCACGTTGAGTGCTATTGCAGCCACCAGTCCGTTGCGGATGTCGTTGTTTTCGTACTTCCCGAAAAACTCTTTTATGGCCCGTGCGATGTGTTCCTTGAAGGCCGACTGATGCGTTCCGCCCTGAGTCGTGTGCTGGCCGTTCACGAACGAGTGATACTCCTCGCCATATTGGTTGGTATGAGTGAAGGCAATCTCGATGTCTTCGCCCTTCATGTGTACTATCGGATAGAGGCTGTCCACGGTCATGGCGTCTGTAAGTAAGTCCTTGAGACCGTTCCTGCTGAGAATCCTCCGGCCGTTATACATTATCGTAAGGCCCGAGTTCAGATAAGTATAGTTGCGCAGCATAGTCTCTACGAAGTCGTTGTGGAAGCTGTAATTCTTGAACAACGTGTCGTCGGGCTTGAAGAAAATGAATGTTCCCGTCTCGTCCTCGGTGTCTGTCGTCTCGTCGCTTTGCAGTACGCCACGCTCGAAAGCCAACGCACGCACCTTGCCGTCGCGATATGATTTCACCTCAAACCGCGAGCTGAGAGCGTTCACCGCCTTCACACCCACGCCGTTCAGACCGACGCTTTTCTTGAATGCCTTCGAGTCGTATTTGCCACCGGTGTTGAGCATCGACACAGCCTCGACCAGCTTGCCCTGTGGAATGCCGCGTCCGTAGTCGCGCACGCTTACGCTCAGATTCTCATGAATGTCAATCTCGATGCGCTTTCCAGCCTTCATCTTAAACTCGTCGATAGAGTTGTCAATGACCTCCTTGAGCAGCACATAGATACCGTCTTCGGGCAGATTTCCGTCTCCTAAGCGACCGATATACATACCGGGGCGGGTGCGCACGTGCTCCATATCCGAGAGATGTCGGATATTATCGTCGGTATATTCCACGGTATCGGTCTGCTCCGCCGATACGTTTTCTGCCACATCAGCCCCTGTCAGAGGCCCGGCGGTCTTGTCCTTATGTGTCATTTCCGGTTTCATTTATATTTCTTTTATGTGCCGTGGCGGTCGGTTTTCCTTGTCCGCCGGCTTTCTAAAGTTCTTTCTTATAGCATCTGCGACGCTTGTGGTGCTCCGTTTCCAGATAGTCCCATTGGCTCTGCACGCCCTCGTTGGTCTCCATCTCCACCTGACTCTCGCCCCACTTGAAGCCATACTCGTAATAGCGCGGTATGAGATCGGCGAACATCATGGCGTTCACGCCTTTGGCGCGATACTCCGGAAGCACTCCGAGGAGCAGCAAATCCACGATGTCGGTCTTGTGGAACTTCACCGCACGAAGCACGTGCCACCATCCGAACGGCAGCAGACGGCCGCGCCGGCACTTCTGCAACGCGTGCGAAAGCGATGGTATAGTGATACCGATTCCCACCAGTTTGTTGCCGCAACTGTGGTCCTCCACGAGCGTAATCAAGTTGAGGTCGACAAATGAGAAATACATATTTATATATTGCTCAATCTGTCGGTCGGTTAGCTCCGAGTAGCCGTACAGGTCCTTGAACGTCATGTTTATCAGGTCGAAAATCTTCTTTCCGTAACCGTTCTTGTAAATGTCGCGCTTCGTAATCTTCTTCACGTGCAGGTCGTAGCGTTTCTCTATCATCGCTGCAATCTTCGCATACTTGTCCGGAACCTTCTCCGGCACGAAGAGTTTGTACTCCACGTAGTCGTTATCCTTCACGTAGCCGTCCATCCCTTCCATGTGTTCGGGATAGTAAGGATAATTATATATCGTCGGCATGGTGCCGAGTTGGTCGAATCCGAAGGTCAGCATACCCTCAGGATCCATATCCGTGAAGCCCAGCGGACCCACTATTTCCGTCATTCCGTGGGCGCGTCCATAGTCCTCTACGGCACCGAGCAGTGCCGCCGACACCTCGCGGTCGTCGATGAAGTCAATCCATCCGAAGCGCACGGCCTTGCGACCCCATCTCTCGTTAGCCTTATTGTTGATGATGGCAGCGACGCGTCCGGCCGGTTTACCGTCCTTATATGCGATATAATATTCAGCCTCGCAGAACTCGAAAGCGGCGTTCTTGTCCGGGCTGAGAGTATTTAGTTCGTCCTGAAATAAATTTGGTACATCGTATTCACTGCCTTTATAAAGGTCATAATGGAAGTCTATGAAGGTCTTCAGGGCTTTCTTTCCCTTCACCTTTCTAATTTCTACTGATGACATTATAATATTGATTAATCGTGACAAAGGTACAAATATTTATTCAAAAGCCCAAAATGGTGAATAAAAATGCGTTTTAAGCGCCTGTTTATCCCCGATTTTTTATTTTAATACCTTAAAGTCATAAGGATTCTCTGTGAAAAGGGAGGGCGAAAATCTCCCTTTTGTAATTCTGATTGCCACATCTGATTTGTCTATTCCTATCCATTTCCTTGAACAGTTATCAGCCGCAAACAATGTTGAACCCGAACCGCAAAAGCAATCCATAACGATGGAATCAGGGGTAGATGATGCCTCGATGATGAATCTTAGCATATCAGCATTCTTTTCTGTCGGATAAATGGGGTTAGTCGGATCTTTAAATTCCCAGACATCCTGCGCTTTTTTACTCAGATGCTCGTCCGCATAGTTGATTTTTCTTGGATTCCCGTTTTTAGACCATTCTATCAATCCCATAGAATCCAATCTTTCGAGTTCGTCCACGCTACATCTCCAATGCCGTCCTTTGGGAGGGTAAATTCCCTTAAACGGTTTATTGGTTTCTCCATTATTAGTCTCGCCCGGTGCGTGTATCGGTACGGTAGTATATCTGCGTCCTTTACGGTCTATTTTTTGATATAATCGCGCAATATCCTCTTCGGAAGCCTCAAACGAAGGATGATTCCATATCGGAGTTTTCGTCTTGGAATAGAACAATATCATATCTTTAATATTGCCATAACCAACGCGGGCGAAATTTTTGGGATTGCATTTGATGCGTGTAATGTCATTCCTGAAATTCTCCATACCGAACACTTCATCGAGCATTACTTTTACATAATGCCCGATTTTATAGTCTATATGAAGATATAGGGAACCCTGTTCGGACAGAAGTTCATGTATGAGGATTATGCGTTCTTTGAGAAATTCGATGAAATCTTTTCCTTGAAGCGTGTCTTTATAAGCCAGTTCACCATCGTTAGACTTGCTTATAGTGGCCACCCTGCCATCATTATCAACTGCAAATGTACCACCTGTGGCGAATGGCGGGTCTATATAAACTAAGTCTATTTTCCCTTTATAACCATTCTCAATGAGCCACTTCATTGCGACAACATTGTCTCCTTGAATCAAAAGATTGTTCATGCTAAATCTGATATAAAAAATCTCTTAACAATAGTGCGCTCATAATAGGTTTATCATGAGTGGTTATATATGTGTACATTTTCTTTTTACTTGGAATATATGGAACTCCGTCAATAATTCCAATGGAAATAACGTCATCGTTTACTTTCGCGTTAATGGTAGCTATGACATCTAAGAACTGATCATTCTGATGTCCGCCTTCATCAGAAATAAACTTTGCCTCTCCAATAACATATTTCCCGTTAAATCGGCATAGTAGGTCAAGTCCTTTATCTTCACTTCTTTCGAACCCCAAATGGTTTATGGCATATTCCTTTAATTCTTGGTCAGAACCCGATAAAATAGCATCGTCAGACGTACTGTCGAATGTCTCAATATCAACGGGCTTCACTCCAAGAGCACCCGAATCAATCCATCGCTTGAATAGTGGCCCCATTTGTCTGTTTGTTTCTTTAGGACGGGTGCAATTTTCATAAAGTTTATCTAATCCAAGTTCTTTAATTCTACCGCAAATTCTATTTACAGTTCTTGGATTCCTGTCAATAGCCGTTTTGTCTCTCCTGAGATATGGGACATAACCATCTTTTATTGGGAATAAATCGAGTTTCAATAATTCTCGGAAAAGCTCCTTGTTATTATCTTCTGTAAAATATTTTTCAACATTGTTCCATATCTCCATATCTATTTCTCTAATAGAATCTGGAGCCAATGGATAAACGTTAAATAGTTGGTCAAGATAATCTCTTTGATTAGCCAATTCGATACTTAACTTTGTGAAATAGTTCATAATATTCTGATTGTAATATCTATTAATCGTGACAAAGGTACAAATATTTATTCAAAAGCCCAAAAATGAAAGCTAAATAACGGTCTCACTCCCTAATCCTCCATCCTCAAAAGATTAGATTTCAATAAAAATGTGTATCTTTGCATAAGATAGGCGGCGCCTCAGTAATTCAGAGTAAACTCTATTACGTTCGGCTTGCACTATCTTTGCAACCATAAAACAAAATGAATAACGACATGACAGACAATCTTGTTTCGCCACCCGACTACCGTCATGATACGGTGTTGCCGTTGCCGATGGAGGTGAAAGCCGAGGCATGGGCGGTGGATGCAGCGTGCAGCGGCAATCCCGGACCGATGGAATACCGTTGCGTCGACCTCGCCACGGGAGCGCAGGTGTTCCGTTACGGCCCTGTGCATGGCACGAATAATATAGGCGAATTTCTTGCGATAGTACACGCTCTGGCCCTTATGGACAAGCAGGGAATAACGGATAAGGTGATATATAGCGACAGCCAAAACGCTATATTGTGGGTTAAGAAGAAGCATTGCAAGACGACATTAGAGCGCAATGCGAAGACGGCTAAGCTCTATGAGGTCATCGCCCGCGCCGAGATGTGGCTGCGTAGCCATGCCGTCAGCACTCCGATAATAAAATGGGAAACAAGTAAGTGGGGGGAGATTCCGGCGGACTTCGGGAGGAAGTGAGGCCCCCCTGCCCCGGTGGGGGATTTTTAAGGAGACAGGAGACAGGAGTTCTGGAGTTCAGACAATAGTCTTTTAGTTGACGAGTTGCTACCTTTTCATATTTATGAGGTATTGGATTTTTCACTCTTCACTATTCTTTCTTCACTTTTCATAAACAAGTTGATAAAGCGGGGATGCGCCTGACAGTAGGTGCATCCCCGCTTTTATTATGCAGTAACCGTGTTACTTTTATGTTCCGACAATCTTACTTTATTGTCTTGACTGTGGTCTTACTGCCGTCTTTCATTGTGCAGACCTTGACAACGGCACCACGGTAGTTGTCGCTCACACGGATACCCTGAAGGTTATAGAATGCTGTGCTTACCACCTCGCCGGCCTCTGTGCCTATCTCCTGAATGCCTGTGATGACAGTTGCTGTGGCAGCTTCGCCCAAACCACCCATCTCGTTGGCTGCGCGAACAGTCCAAGTAGCTTCTGCATCGTCAACGGTGTAGGCCGGTTCAATGACATTTGCTGCGTATTCGCCATTCTTGAATACAACCCATCCGAGCACATAGTTGCTGTTGTCCCATGTCATTGCCTTTGTCTCCTTGTCCAGTTTCACGTTCGCCGGCATTGCAGCCTGTTCGGTATAGAGAGCCGGTTGCCACTCGCCGAACATATTGCTCATGTCTGAAATCTCGGCAGCCTCGTCCTCGGTGAGCACCGGGTTGTTCTCGTGGTTTCCTCCGAAGACCTTCTTACGTGCCGACAAATCAATCGGAGTGCCTGCTGAGGTTGTTGAGTTCCACTCGGCAAAACGCTTCGGCCAGCCATTAGTCATCTCGTCCCAACCGGCCGAAATAGGCTGAGCCTCCATCTTGGTGTCGATGAAATAAGCTGCCGGAGTGCCTGTTCCCCAGGGGCGTCCGAGCTTGTAATTGCCGTCAACTTTGGCAGTCTCGCCTTTTATGACACAGTCTTTGAACACGTAACCGTAATTCAAGCTCTGTGAAGGAACGGCCAGATAACCGCCTTCTTCGCACATTACAAGGTCAACGCTGTTAAAGTATGCGTCGCCTTTTCCGCACAGATAGTCGGTGCGTCCGCGCAGGTTTCCGCCCTCGAAATAGTACAGTCCGCGGTCGTTGTTCGATACCCATGTGTCCTGATAAGCATACAGGCATACATTCTTGTAAATGGTCTTCGAACCCTTATCCTGCACTGCGATGTTGCGTCCGAGCTTGTCTCCGATGCCACTCTTTATGGTAATGTCCTGAAAATAAGTGTCCGTTGCTGCACCTTGAATCTGCAATACGTCGCTCACACCAATCTTTTCGTAAACGCTTGCCTGTCCGAAGCCGTTGTCGTAGGTCTCGCCTGTGATGGTGTTTGTTACCGTAGTGCCTGCCATATCCTCGCCGATGATAGATATGTTGGATGCCGAGATTTTAGTGATAGGACTCGGATAGGTATTGCCGTTGTCGGCCGTGAAAGTCTCCGTAGTACTCTGTGGCAGTTTGTAGTTGCCTTTCATTACGAATATACGGAAGCGTTTGGTCTGGTCTTCGCGGCTGTTTGCAGTAGCGATGGCTGTTTCGAGCGTTCCGTCCGTAGGCACAACGAAGTCGTAGAGACCTTTGGCGATTTCCGGTTTGGTCATTGTGGTGAAGTGAATTGTTACCGGCGAGGTCATTGCCACATCGCTGAGGTTGCTCACAGTGTTTGCCGGAAGCGTGAAAGTATAGTCGGTTGAGTAGCTGAGGTTCTTGTACTGGAATGTTATAGTCTTGCCCGATACTGTCGGAGTGAGGCTCATTTCGTTGAGCGTGGCAGTTGCTCCTTCAGCCACCTTCACGCGCTTGTCGAACGAAAGGACAATCTTTCCTGTTGCCGAAGAGCCGCTTGCGCCCTCTGCCGGAACAGTAGAAGTGATGCTCGGAGCTACCGGGTCGTTTATAGCCTGTACGTCGCCGATGACATATATATTGGTAATAGAGTTACCGTCGTTTGCCGATTCCGTTCCGTCTATTGCCGAAGTCTTGTCGGCTATCCATCTGATGTAGAGCGTCTCGGCATTGTTTGCCTCTGCCGGAAGAGTAACTTCGGACGGTGTCCACATCTTTCTGCCTTCCATTGTGATGGAGCCGGCCTTTGTCCAATCGGTGTTGTTGAGCGAGTATTCCACATTATATGTGGTGTAAGAATTGTAGTTATAGAGCATCTCGCAGCTCACCTTGATGTTCGAGAAGTTGCTTGCGTTGACGTTGACCTTCCAGAAATAGTTACCAACGTCACCGCTTGCAGAACCTACGCGCCAGTTTACGGCACCATATTTACCCTCGTACATCTGTCCTGCTTCCTGACTCTTGTCGAGCCATCCCTGTATGTCGCCAGCCTCGTTTACGAGGTTCAGCGCAGCGTTGTCGTTCAGTTCGGCGTAGAAATCAGCCTTTCTGCCGTTGTATCCCACTTTGTAGAAGTCCCATCCTGCGATGAAATCGATAGCCGTATAGCTTGCCTTTACGCTCTTGTTGCCGTCCATTGTCAGCTTAAGCTCGGCACTTGTTGTTCCGTTGTCCCAGTTGGTGAAGGTCAGAACCTTGTTGCTCGAAGCCGTGAGAGTAACCTCCGTGCCCTCTTCATACATATTCTTGCCGTCGATTACCGTTGGAGCGGGTGTCGGCTGAACCATATACAGGTTAGCTCCGCCATCCACAGCGTAAGCCAGTTCGTAGGTGTTCACAGCCTTGAAGTTGGCCGTAAGCTCTGCATTCGCGTTCACAGTATAGTTGAACTCTGCCTCTGTAGAAACCTCGTTGCCGCTTGCGTCTGTCCAGTTCACGAAATGATAGCCGAAGTTAGAAGTTGCTGTGAGAGTTGCCACCGCTCCCTCTTCAAAAATGTCAGATTTTGGGGATATAGATACCGAGCCGCCTTCAGCGGGCGCAGCAGCAGTCGACAGGGTATATTTATTTACGTCAGCTACCGTTCCCGTTACCGTTCCGGTGATTGTAACCTCGCCGAATCCTCCGCTTTTGCCTGATGCAACGCCCACGGTAGAGCTGAGATAGAATGTTTCCGCACCTGCGAGCGCGGCCTGTTGGTCGGTCGTAAGCTCTATATTATATTGATAGATGGCGGTTGCGTCGTATGGCTTTTGGGTAGAAGTTTTGCCCGACCGCAGTGCTGTCCACGTGCCGAGGGTTTGCGTTGTGCCGTCGCCCATCTTTGCGGTAATGATAATTCCATTCTCAACGTCAGTACCGTCGCGGTTCACATATCCTGTGAGTTTGGTCGGTGTGAATGTCAGTCCTGCTGCCGGTTTTACGCTCCAAGTCAGCACATCGGTCTTTCCGGTTTTCGCAGCATAGTTCAATCCGGTTGTAACTTTCTGTGCATCGCCGTCAGTAATGTTCAGTATCGGCTTGCTTGGGTTCAGTGCCATTACACCGGGATCAAACATTACGACACTGAAAGCGTCGCTGAGCGTAGTTGTGTACTTGCCCGGGTCGGACGTGTCGTTCATCGCCCATGTTACCGTTACCGGCTCATTGGTGTACGTGTTCCCTGCATTTGCATGGTTATAGCCCGTCATACCGAGCAGCAATGCCATAAGAACAAAAAGAAGTTGTTTTGTTTTCATAAACATTTTTAGTTAGTTTGTTATTAAAAAGTTGTCGTATTTATTCTTTGGTTTTATTATAGTCTTTAAGTAAAGAATGTCCCGTCGCAGATACTGGCGTATGCGGACTGTGCATATTCTCACGAACATACCGTTGCAAATTTATACATATTTTTTTATGTAACGAGTGAAACGGAGAGATTTTTTTCGTTCATTCCACCTTTTCCGTCAGTTTGTTATACCTCATTTAAGGCGTAAAGTCGGGTCTTAATATCATATTTTTTACCACAGGGACACGACGCTGCTGTTGCAGCATCTAAGGAAGCCTCGGGTCTTAATATCATATTTCTTTACCACAGAGGCACGGAGGACACGGAAGAACTTCGTCTTTGCCGTAAGGCATCAGGCTCTATGATAATGTACGAGATGTGTGGCTCTGTGTTCTCTGTGCCGCTGTGGTGAACGTTATTCCATCTGTTCATTGGGGCCGTCTCTTTTCCGAAAAATCTTTACAAATATCTCTTGAAAACTCGATGTATTTTCAGTCAAACTCTCTCTTGCTCGCAAAAACGCGAAAATAGGGTGTTTTAGGTAATTTTGACCTAAGGCTCTGATAATCAAAGACTTGTCTCGATTTTGGGCAAAAATGACCGTTTTAGAGGCCGTTTTCGACCTCGTTACAATGCAACGGAGGCTCCGTTAGACGCTAACGGAGCCACTTTTGGCCTTCAACGGAGCCTCCGTTGCGCTTCAAAACGGCCTGAAACGCACTCTAAAAGTGCCACTTTTGAAAGCTAACAAACGTTAAATCGCTCAAAAACGGCATTTTCCCGTGTTTCGGCGGACGGCAAAAATTGACAAAAATCCACCCGATTTTTTTCCAACGGAGGCCGTTTTGGAGTTTTGAGTTACGAATTTTGAGTTTTGAGTTGGGATTTTTGAGGTCGGAAAATCACCGAAAATGAGTAACGAGACCTATTTTTAACAAAAGTTGACACAAAATAAAATGTAAAGAAATTTCGTATAAAAGCCCCCCTCTAATCCCCCCAGAGGGGGAAGAACCAGCAGATAGAATACGATTTATAACCTCCCAACCTCATAACGGTTCTCCAGATAATTTTTTGGAGGATTACGTTCACCACAGAGGCACAGCGTACACGGAGATTTATATGTCATTACAAACTCAGAGTATATACCTGAAGGCATAGAGTACACGGAGTTGTCAAGTCTCTTCATTGCCTCTAAAGTTCTTGTAGGCTCTGTGTCCTCCTGATGCCATAGGCATCTACTCAGTGAGCGAGTATTACCGGGTGAATAAAGCTCTGTGGCCTCTGTGGCTCTGTGGTAAGAAATAATTTAATCAAATATAATCTGTACCCTATATTTTTTCCGTTGAGCCACGAAATGGCCTGAACACCATATTTCATTTCTCACCCTAATTTCTCTATTTTATAAGAAAATGCAGAAAATATTTGTTTTAATGGGGAATTATTCGTAATTTTGCAGCGTTCAGTGGAATGAGGGGCTTGACAAAGCTCCTCATTTTTATTTATTCTGAAATGCAGAACCGGGTATCCGGGAATGCAAAAACGGCGGATTCCCCGGGGCGGAAAGGAGACTGAGGCGAGTCTGCCGGATGAAATATAAAGGTGTTTGTCCGCGTATATATAAATAAGGTGAAAGCATTTGCACTACATATATAATAAGGTGTATGATAGATAAAAACATTGTAAAAACATTAGTTGACGAATGGCTGCAAGACAAGGAGTACTTTCTCGTGGACATTCAAATCACTCCCGATGACAGAATCGTTGTCGAGATTGACCATGCCGATGGCGTGTGGATTGAGGATTGCGTGGAGTTGAGCCGCTTTATAGAGGAGAGACTCAGCCGGGACGAGGAAGACTACGAGCTGGAAGTGGGCTCGGCAGGACTCGGCCAGCCGTTCAAGGTGGCGCAACAGTATGTCAATTTCATCGGCAAGGAAGTGGAAGTGCTCGACGGCGAAGGCCGCAAGATAAAGGGAACGCTGAAGAGCGTCGATGGCAGAGACTTCACCGTGACCGTGCAGGAGAAAGTGAAGGTGGAGGGGAAGAAGCGTCCCCAGCTTCAGGATGTGGACCGTACATACAATATGGATAATGTAAAATATACAAAATACTTAATCAGTTTCAAATAAAAGCTATGGCAGCATTAAAGAAAGACGCTTTCGTGCCTAACATGGTTGAGACCATGAAGGAATTCAAGGATACGAAGAATATCGACCGCACTACACTTGTGAGCGTGTTGGAGGAGAGTTTCCGTAACGTAATTGCCAAGATCTTCGGCAGTGACGAGAACTTCGATGTTATCGTGAATCCCGACAAGGGCGACCTTGAGATTTATCGCAACCGTGTTGTTGTGGCAGATGGCGAGGTGAAGGACGAGAACAAGGAAATCGCGTTGAGCGAGGCGCAGAAGATAGAACATGACTATGAGGTGGGCGAGGATGTGTCGGAGCCTATCGAATTTGCCAAGTTCGGCCGCCGCGCCATCTTGAACTTGCGCCAGACGTTGGCTTCGAAGATTCTGGAACTGGAACACGACTCGCTGTATAACAAGTATAAGGACCGCGTGGGACAGATTATCTCGGGCGAGGTTTATCAGGTTTGGAAGCGCGAGGTGCTGCTCGTTGACGATGAGAACAACGAGATGATACTGCCTAAGGCAGAGCAGATTCCGTCGGACCAGTATCGCAAGGGCGAGACCGTGCGTGCGGTCATCCTGCGCGTGGACAACGAGAACAACAACCCGAAGATTATCCTTTCGCGCACAAGTCCGATGTTCTTGGAGCGCCTGCTCGAAGCCGAGGTGCCGGAAATCAACGACGGTCTGATTTCTATCAAGCGCATCGCGCGTATGCCGGGCGAGCGTGCCAAGATTGCGGTGGAAAGCTACGACGAGCGCATCGACCCGGTAGGAGCCTGCGTGGGTGTCCGCGGAAGCCGTGTTCACGGTATCGTGCGCGAGCTGTGCAACGAGAATATCGACGTAATCAACTATACGGCAAACATCAAGCTGTTTATCCAGCGCGCTCTGAGTCCTGCGCAGGTGTCGAGCATCAACGTGGACGAGGAGAACAAGAAGGCCGAGGTGTACTTGCAGCCGGAGGAGGTGAGTCTGGCTATCGGCCGCGGCGGACTTAACATCAAGCTCGCTTCCATGCTTACCGGATTCACCATCGACGTATTCCGCGAGTTGGGCGAAAACGAGTCGGAGGAGGATATCTATCTTGAAGAGTTCTCTGACGAAATCGACCAGTGGGTTATCGACGCTATCAAGGGCATCGGACTCGACACAGCCAAGCAGGTGCTCAACGCTCCGAGAGAAATGCTTATCGAGAAGGCCGACCTGGAAGAGGAGACCGTCGACGGCGTTATCAGGGTGCTGAAGGCAGAGTTTGAGCAGTAATGGGAAAATGAAGAATGAAGAATGAAGAATGAAGAATGGGCATTTCTGCGTGTTCGTAGTTTGAAATTTAACTTTCTTCGGATAAGAAAAGACAACAATGGAGTTTGTTTGGGTGTTTAATGAGGATTTGATTCTTCATTTTTCATTCTTCATTCTTCATTAAAAAAGCAGAACCGCGAAGGATGTTCGGGTGTTTAATGAGGATTTGATTCTTCA
>ENA-ORRE01000162-ORRE01000162.1-human-gut-metagenome-genome-assembly--contig:-NODE-162-length-53011-cov-5.659283_pt1 | contig 53011 bp, 48 predicted proteins | sample MGYA00242171_ERZ509126 | MGnify/ENA primary metagenome ERZ509126 (study PRJEB26280, sample SAMEA2338648) | human gut metagenome | biome: human gut; feature: human-associated habitat; material: faeces... | reverse complement strand
ATTTAATATTTTTGCAATAGCTCCTGCTTCAAAACTCCAGTAACCGTAATACAATTTTTCTTTTGCTTTATGAATATCGTACCATCCAATATTTTTATGTCCCACATACCAATATTTTTCCAAATATTCTTTTAATTTTTCAACTGCTTTTTCTCTATTTGCAACAATATCCGTCAACTTATCATATGGGAAGCCAAAGGAATAGTCTCCTTCCAGTTGTTCTATGCTTCCATGCATTTTGTAATTAACAAAAAATTCCAATAAAGCATCTTTCCGATTATATCGAGTTACCAAATCCGACAATATACCAAACTTTTCTCTACTTACATCGAATAAAATTGCAAGTGCCATCATCCACAGCATATCAATATAGCCAGAATTACCATTCCAATACAATGGTATATCATTTAATAACTGTATAAAATCATTTTCTAATTTTTCTATATCTTCACCACTAGAATATCTTGCAATAAGTAATTCAAATTGTATAGCATCAATCTTTCTTTTTACCGAATAAATTCTATCTTCTCTTACCTCATTATTTTCTAACTTATTTTGAAAATTTTTTATTCTTCCTGTCTCTTCCAAAATATATTCCCTAAAATATTTTTCATTCATTACTGTATCACGCAATGTCTGTTTCTCCTTAGTAGTGCTTCTTTCATATCATCGCCAACGATGCGCTTTTAAGAATTTATCCGGAATTCTTAACTTCAGTTCTCTTTCTAATTCTTTAAAAAAGACATCAAAATCAGCTTCTTCCCACCATTGTTGTGAGTTACTTAATGCCACTGTTCTTTCTCCATATAATATGCAGCATCCAAATCTTCCTCTTTCATAATTCAACCTTATTGGGAAATAATCATATGCTGTAAATTCCACGCTGAATGCTCGGTTATTCGCATCATCATATACGTCTAAAATGCAAAAATCTTTAACTTTATCCCCCATTTTTTCTTTTGCCATTTTAGTAAAATTAATTGCCATTGTTTGTGTCTCATTAAATTCCATACCAATACCCTCTGTTTTATTATCTACTGTCAACTTCTTTTGCGCTTATTATTTATGCTCTCTTATCATTGAATTAATGCCATCAAAAAAAGCATCCCGAACAATTTCTGTATAATTTTTGTAATCAGGATTATTTTTCATAAGCAAATCAAGCACTTCTTTAAGTTTTCCATCTACAATAATTGTTATTCCCTGTACTTTCTCACCTGTTTTATCATTCTCAAATTCTTCATTTAAAATTGTAACTGTATTATTATCCATTCCTATTCTCCTATCAAATTTTTACCGTTTTCATCCATCCAATATCTCTGTTTTTCTGGTATTTCTTCTGTAAAATCCTGATACTTTCCTATCCAGCCATCTGGAACAAACGCTTCAAAAGATTCCGGTTCAGCATAATACGATATAAATACCCGATTTTCAAAATCTATTAAAATAGATGGATTATATGCTAATTTATCATTATAATCAGATTCCTTCATTAACATTTTCTTTAATTCTTCGGCTGTAATTTTATATTCTTTTATATTATCCAAAAATTGTGTTTTCGACAATTCATTTACTACTTTTATGCCAAATCTGGAATCATCATCAAAAGTATCATTATAGCCTTTCTTACGATATGCTTCTTCTAGCTTAGGATAATCTAAAAAGCAATAATCTTTGTCTAAAATATACCACTCTATACAACCGCACGATTTTATTGCTACTATAATATTTTCTGCATATATTGGTTTCATAATATATCTCCTTAGAGACCTGCTATTCTATTTTTATTGCCTTATATCATTTGGGATTATCACCAGAGAATTCCGGAATCTATGAATTGTACTATCTAATCATTTCATCTCATTTTTTCATAGCTCAGTACTCCCGCTGATTCTTCAGCAACTACCTATCAGATTAACCATTTTACATTTCTTTGTCAATTGTCATTTTTATTCAAATTATATTTCCGTTTTTGTATATATTATATAAACGCTGCCTGTGCCTGCAGTACCTGTTACTGGCAGCTTCTTACAGATGCCCGGCGACAAAAATTTCAGCCCCATGTGTTCCACTCGAAACACATGAGGCTGTTTTTTCTCTTAAATATTCTTCACGGTTGCAATATCTACCAGAGTAAGCTCTGACTGAGCATTTTCCAAGCTGGTTGCCAGTGCGTTGGCTGTATCCATTGCCGTGATACAGTATACGCCGGTCTCAATTGCATTACGACGAATCAGGAATCCGTCACGGTTCTTATCACCATTTCCCTGGGTCGGTGTGTCGATGACAAGGTCAATCTTATGTCCTAAGATTAAGTCCATAACGTTTGGTGACTCCTGGGTAATCTTATTGACACGCAGCGCATCTACGCCATGCTCCTGTAAATATTTTGCAGTACTTCTGGTGGCATAAATCTTGTAACCTAAGGCTGCAAAACGTTTTGCTACGCCGACTGCTTCCGGCTTGTCTGCATCTTTTACAGTCATAATCATCTGCTTATATTTCGGAAGCTGAACGCCTGCTCCTAAGAAAGCTTTGTATAAGGCTTCATCAAAGGTCTTGGCAATTCCTAAGCATTCTCCGGTGGACTTCATTTCCGGTCCAAGGCTGATTTCTGCTCCACGCAGTTTCTCGAAGGAGAATACCGGCATCTTGATTGCGATATAATCTGCGGTTGGTGCAAGTCCCGGTGTGTAACCCATTCCCTTGATGGTATTTCCAATGATAACCTTGGTTGCCAGGTCTACGATTGGAATACCGGTAACTTTACTGATATATGGTACCGTTCTTGAAGAACGTGGATTTACTTCGATGACATATACCTGCTCGTCCATTACGATAAACTGGATGTTAATCAGTCCTACTACATGTAATGCCTGTGCTAAACGCTTGGTATATTCTACCAGCATTTCTCTTACTTCATCACTGATGGTCGGTGCCGGATATACGGAAATACTGTCTCCGGAATGTACTCCGGTACGCTCGATATGCTCCATGATACCTGGAATTAAAATATCTGTACCATCGCATACGGCATCTACTTCGATTTCCTTACCCATCAGGTATTTATCAACCAGAATCGGGTGATCCTGCGCAATACGGTTGATGATTCCGATAAATTCTTCAATCTCTTCATCATTGTATGCAATCTTCATACCCTGTCCGCCCAATACATAGGAAGGACGAACCAGTACCGGGTAACCCAGACGGTGTGCAACTTCTTTGGCTTCTTCTGCGGTAAATACAGTTCCGCCTGCTGCTCTTGGGATTCCGGTCTTCTCTAAGATTTCATCAAAGAGCTCTCTGTCCTCGGCAGCATCTACATCTTCTGCCTTGGTTCCAAGAATCCTGACACCCATCTTCATTAAGCTTTCGGTCAGCTTGATTGCGGTCTGTCCACCGAACTGAACAACAGCTCCGTCCGGTTTTTCTAATTTTACAATTGCCTCAACATCTTCCGGTGTCAACGGCTCAAAATACAGTTTATCTGCAATATCAAAGTCTGTTGATACAGTCTCCGGATTGTTATTTACGATAACTGTCTCCCAGCCTTCCTTGGCAAATGCCCAAGTGCTGTGTACGGAACAGTAGTCGAACTCGATACCCTGTCCGATACGGATTGGACCGGAACCTAATACCAGTACTTTCTTCTTCGGTGTTGTCTCTGTTGCTTCGTTTTCACTGCCAAATACGGAATAGTAATATGGAGTGGATGCTTCAAACTCTGCGGCACAGGTATCAACCATCTTAAAGGCTGCTACGATACCATTTTCGTAACGCATGTCATGAATTTCTTTTTCACTCTTTCCGGTAAGTTCTGCAATGACTTTATCCGGGAATTCCATACGTTTTGCTTCTTTTAAAAGCTCTACGGTAAGTGGTTTTGTCTTTAAATCCTGCTCCATCTCAACTAAGATAGCCAGTTTGTCAATAAACCATTTATCAATCTTTGTAATCTCATGAATTTTATCATAAGATACGCCACGGCGCAGTGCTTCTGCAATAACCCAGATTCTGCGGTCATCTACTACATGTAACTGCTCCTGTAACTCCTCATCAGAAAGCTTGCTGAAGTCATAGGATAAAAGACTGTCTACATGCTGCTCTAAGGAACGGATTGCTTTCATCAGGGCACCTTCAAAGTTATTGCAGATACTCATAACTTCTCCGGTTGCTTTCATCTGTGTTGTTAACGTACGTTTTGCAGTGATGAATTTATCAAATGGAAGTCTTGGGATTTTTACTACACAGTAGTCTAACATCGGCTCAAAACTTGCATATGTCTTTCCGGTAATTGCATTCTTGATTTCATCTAAGGTATAGCCCAGTGCAATCTTTGCAGCAACTTTTGCAATCGGATATCCGGTTGCTTTGGATGCTAATGCAGAAGAACGGGATACACGAGGATTAACCTCGATAACACAATATTCGAAGGTTTCCGGATGCAGTGCGTACTGTACGTTACATCCACCGGTAATATTTAATTCGGAAATGATATTAAGTGCAGAAGTACGCAGCATCTGGTACTCTTTATCACCTAATGTCTGGGAAGGTGCTACTACGATAGAGTCTCCGGTATGTACACCAACCGGGTCAATGTTTTCCATATTACATACAGTAATACAGTTTCCATTGGCATCACGCATTACTTCGTACTCGATTTCCTTCCAGCCTGCGATACAACGTTCTACCAGTACTTCTCCGACACGGCTCAGACGAAGTCCGTTGGATAAGATATCGATAAGCTCTGTCTCATTATGTGCGATTCCGCCGCCGCTTCCTCCTAAGGTATAAGCAGGACGAAGTACAACCGGATATCCGATGGTATTGGTAAATTTGATACCATCTTCTACATTGTGTACTACCTGGGATGGTGCACATGGCTCACCGATTTTTTCCATGGTATCTTTAAATGCCTGACGATCCTCAGCCTTAAAAATTGTCTCAGCAGTTGTACCAATCAGTTTGACACCATGTTTCTCTAAGAATCCGGATTCTGCTAACTCCATACCAAGGTTAAGACCTGCCTGTCCACCTAAGGTAGGAAGGACGCTGTCCGGTTTTTCTTTTATGATAATCTGCTCTAATACTTTTGCAGTTAATGGCTCGATATAAACTTCATCTGCAATATCCTTATCTGTCATAATGGTAGCAGGATTGGAATTTACCAGAACAACTTCGATTCCTTCTTCTTTTAAAGAACGACATGCCTGTGTTCCTGCATAGTCAAACTCTGCAGCCTGTCCAATGACAATCGGACCTGAACCAATTACTAATACTTTTTTAATATCTTTATTCTTAGGCATTATTTCGTTCCTCCCATCATCTCAATAAAACGGTCAAAAAGGTAAGCAGAATCCTGTGGTCCCGGACATGCTTCCGGATGGAACTGTACGGTAAAAATGTTCTTTCCGACATACTCTAATCCTTCGTTGGTTCCATCGTTTACATTTACAAATGCCGGTTTTGCAATTTTCTCATCCAGTGTATTGGTATCTACTGCATAACCATGGTTCTGGCTGGAAATGTATACACGGTTGGTCTTTAAATCCTTAACCGGATGATTTCCTCCACGATGACCATATTTCAAATGATATGTGTCTGCACCGGTTGCAAGTGCCATCAGCTGATGTCCCAAGCAGATTGCAAAAATCGGTGTGTCGGATTCATATAATTTGCGAATCTCTGCAATAATCTCCTTGCACTCCTTCGGGTCTCCAGGTCCATTACTTAACATGATTCCGTCCGGATTCGTGCTTAAAATTTCTTCCGCTGTGGTGTGTGCCGGATAAACGGTAACTTCACAGCCTCTTTTATTTAATGACTGGGCGATGTTTCTCTTAGCACCAAGGTCTAACAGTGCTACTTTTTTGCCCTTTCCAGGCAATACGCTTTTCTCTTCACAGGTTACTTTATCTACCACATTTCCTGTGGTGTAAGCCTTTAATTTTGGAATAATCTCATCCAGATTGTAATTTTCATCTGTTGTAATCATTCCATTCATTGTTCCCTTTTCACGTAAGAGCTTGGTTAATGCTCTGGTATCAATTCCTGCAATTCCCGGTATATCGTATTTTTTCAGAAAATCCTGAATGGTTCCTTCACACCGGAAATTACTTGGCATTCTGGATAATTCTCTTACGATATATCCATCTACCCATGGACGTCCTGACTCCATATCCGGTGTAATTCCATAATTTCCAATCAAAGGATATGTCATTACTACCGCCTGTCCTGCATAAGATGGATCTGTCAGTACCTCTAAATACCCTGTCATCGACGTATTAAATACGATTTCACTGATGACTTCCCGTGTTGAACCGATGCTGGTTCCGGTAAATACATTGCCATCTTCCAATATAAGAAAAGCTTTCATTTGTTCACCCTGTCCTTTCTATTCTTCCGATACCTGCGCAAAAAAAAAGAGTCAGTCATCTCTTTTTCCTTCCTTTTGCATAAAAAATGCACCAAACCTGCACAGTCTACCTAAATTGTAAAAATTCTACCATATCGGGAAGGTTTTTTCAACCTTTTTCGCAAAACAAATAGTCACTAAGTTTGATGCATATTTATCCATTTTTTATGCATTTTTTCTTTTTCTTTTATTTGAGTTTACATAAATATATTTTCTGAGAATACTATTTCAATAACTTTTTCAGGAGTGGCAGACGTTTCCCATAAGGTGGATAGCGGAATGGAATGTCCAGCCAGTTGCCCTTTTCCATGATGCTCTTTTCCCGGCTGAAGGTCTCATAGCTATGCTTTCCGTGGTACGCTCCCATGCCGCTGTTTCCTGCTCCGCCAAAGGGAAGCTTCTCATTGGACAAATGAATAATGGTATCATTGATGCAGCCGCCGCCAAAGTTCACCTTGGAAATCACCGTTTTCTTTACCCTGCTGTTTCTTGTAAAAAGATACAGTGCCAGTGGCTTCTCTTTCTTCTGCAATATCCGGATTACTTCTGCCAAATCTGAATATGCAAATACCGGAAGAACCGGTCCAAAAATTTCTTCCTGCATTACCTTACTTCTTCCTGTAAGTCCGGCAAGAAGCGTCGGCTCTATTTTCAGCGTATCCGCATCCATTCTGCCACCGGTTATGATTTCACCATCCTGCTCTAAAAGCATTTTCTTAAGACGATTGAAATGTTTTTCATTGATAATCTTTGGATATTCCGGATTCAAAAGAGGCTCATCACGATACATTTTCCGGATGTAGTGCTTCATTTTGCGAAGCAATGGTTCTTTTACTTCCTCCTGTACCAGCACATAATCCGGCGCCACGCAGGTCTGTCCGGCATTTAGAAATTTGCCCCAGACAATTCTTCTTGCCGCCCGCTTAATGTCCGCAGTTTTATCCACAATGCAGGGACTCTTGCCGCCCAGTTCCAGTGTAACCGGTGTCAGATGTTTTGCTGCCGCTTCCATCACTACGCTTCCCACCGCAGGACTTCCGGTGAAAAAGATGTAATCAAAACGTTCTTTTAAAACAGCTTCATTTACTGCTCTTCCTCCAAGAAGCACTGCCACATATTTCTCATCAAAGATTTCCCATAACAGCTTAGCCAGCACTTTCGCCGAATGCACAGCATATTCCGAAGGCTTTACTACAGTACAGTTACCTGCTGCTATGGCACCAATCAATGGAATTAACGTTAGCTGCACCGGATAATTCCACGGTGACATAATAAGTACGCTGCCATAAGGTTCTCTGTAAATTGTGCTGACAGACGGAAAATGCACGATTGGCGTGCCTACCCGCTTCGGTTTGTCCCACTGTTTCAAATGAGCTATCGTATCAGCTAATTCCCTTCGCACAATTCCAACCTCTGTCTCATAGCCTTCAAAGGGTGCTTTCGCCAAATCCTTCTGCAGTGCCAGTAACAGTTCCTTTTCATGCCTGATTACTGCTTCTTCCAGCCGCTTTAGCATGGCAATGCGAAAGGCGAGCTTCTTTGTCTCTCCTGTATAAAAATATTTATGCTGTGCTTCTAAGATTTCCTTTATTTCTGACATTTGTTTCTCCCTGCCGGTTGATCCTGTTTCTTCTATAAATAATATCTTCTATATTATATAACATTCCGGGGCTGTCGTATACACTTTCTGACAAACTGGAAAGGACTTGAACTTGAAAGGAAGCCGCATCTCTGCAGCTTCCTTTCTGGTTTGTTAAAGAATATCTTTTATCTATAGGAGTACATTATTTCACATTAAATGCTTTCATTCCAGGATATACCGCGCTGTCACCTAATTCCTCTTCAATGCGGAGTAACTGATTGTATTTTGCAACACGCTCACTACGGCTTGGTGCACCGGTCTTAATCTGGCAGGTATTCAATGCAACTGCCAAATCTGCAATTGTGGTATCTGCTGTTTCACCGGAACGGTGGGAACTGATTGAAGTATAGCCAGCCTTATGTGCCATCTTAATTGCCTCTAAGGTTTCAGATACGGAACCAATCTGGTTTAGCTTAATTAAGATTGCATTTCCTGCGCCCAGTTCAATTCCTTTGGAAAGACGCTCGGTATTGGTAACAAATAAGTCATCACCTACTAACTGCACTTTGTCTCCAAGCCTTGCAGTAAGCTTCTGCCATCCTTCCCAGTCTTCCTCGTCCAGACCATCTTCGATAGAGATGATTGGATATTTCTCACATAATGCTTCCCAGTGTTCAATCAACTGCTCTGCGGTATATTCTGTACCAGCCTTTGGAAGCTTATAGTATCCTTTTCCTTTTTCGCTCTTCCACTCGGAGGATGCAGCGTCCATAGCAATCTTAAAGTCTTTGCCCGGCTCGTAGCCTGCTTTCTTTACTGCCTCTAAGATGGTTTCAATTGCTTCTTCGTCTGATTTTAATGCAGGTGCAAATCCACCTTCATCACCAACAGAGGTTGCAAGTCCTCGCTCTTTTAAAATAGAAGCAAGTGCATGGAATACTTCTGCACACCATCTTAAGCATTCTTTGAAGCTTGGTGCGCCTACCGGCATAATCATAAATTCCTGTACATCAAGTCCGGATGATAATGCATGGCATCCGCCATTTACAATATTCATCATTGGTACCGGAAGACGATTTCCGGAAATTCCGCCTAAGAAACGATATAACGGAATATCTAAAGAAATGGCTGCTGCTCTGGCTGTTGCAATGGATACTGCAAGGATTGCATTTGCACCTAATTTGGATTTATCCTTGGTTCCATCCGCTTTGCGCATTGCCGCATCTACTGCATAGATGTCAGATGCATCCATTCCGATAATTGCATCGTTGATGATTGTATTGATATTTTCTACCGCTTTTGTAACACCTTTTCCAAGGTATCTTGATTTATCTCCATCTCTTAATTCCAGAGCTTCAAATTCTCCGGTAGATGCACCACTTGGTGCAGTTCCTCTTCCTACTGTACCATCCACAAGATATACCTCTGCTTCCACGGTAGGATTTCCTCTGGAATCCAAAATCTCACGTCCAACTACTTTTTCAATCTCTAAGTAATTCATGTCCTATTATCACCTTTCTTTTCATTTTGTCAGATACAGGACTTTTCCTCCCGGAAGAATATTTCTTCCGGTGAATATGGATATTGCCGTCTCCATATTCCAAAGGAGTCCCTATAATTCACGCGAAGTTAGTCGTTACTAACTTCGTTTATTGTATACTAACCAAGTAAAAAGTGCAAGGGGCTTGGCGATTCGTTTTTCTCATTAAAATTTTACTGTGGCGGGTTACATCTTGAGCATGGTGTCAAACCCATGTTCTTCGCCTCTGACAGAGTCACCTCATGGTCACTCTTTTTCAAATACGAGCAGCCTGCCGAATGATATTTTGAACCGGTGTCTGTAATATGTACCATAACGGAACTGCTGTCACTATTTGAACTGCCGGATTCATCTGCAGCTATACCTGCATCACTGCTGCCTGATGATGTAGTGCTGTCTGCTGTGGAATTATTTGCTGTACTATCACTACTTCCGGTCGGTTCTCCTGCTTTCCAGCTTTCTGACGGGGAGCAGTTCCAGGTGATATCATTTCCATCCGATGTTGCTACAATCGTACCCTGCTCATCGGTACGGAACACAGATTTGCCGGCTGCCCGCAGACGGTTCAGCACCTCTGCATGAGGATGTCCGTATTTATTGCCTTCACCGGCACTGATTACCACATAAGTCGGTGATACCTTATCCAAAAAAGCCTGACTTGTGGCTGTTTTGCTTCCATGATGCGCTGCCGCATAGACATCTGCCGAAATATCAATTCCATTATTTAAAATGTCCTCTTCCGCTTTTTCTTCTGCATCTCCGGTAAAGAGGAAGCGGTTGTTGCCGTTCTGCACCAGCACACCCACCGACCAGTCATTCATGTCATTTCCATAGTCTGCATTCGGTGCCACGATGGTAAAAGTTGCTCCGCCCAAAGCATAAGTCTCTCCAACTACCGGATAAGTAGTCTGATAGCCCTTGGACTTCATTGCCTGCACCACATCATCATAGGTTCTGGTGTCATTTGCCACATCCGGCATGATAATTGTATCACAGTCAAATTTATAAATTACTACATCCAGTCCGCCAATATGGTCTGCATCCGGGTGCGTTCCTATGACATAATCCAGTTTCTCTACACCCTGGCTCATAAGATAGGACTGTACCGTTGTTCCTTTGTCATTATTGCCGGCATCTATCAGCATGTAATGACCATCACAAGCTATCAAGGTAGCATCGCCCTGCCCTACATCTATGAAATGCACCTGCATCTGTCCGGCGGAACTGCTATCTGTCTTATAGGTATTACTGATGACTCCCTCGGTAACAAAATCCTCCGTATCACCACCAGGCTCTGTATTGCTTTCTGTCTCTGTTTCAGTCTGTGCTTCCGTGGCAACGGAACTTTCCCTGTCAGGCTTTTCTTTCTTATTATCCGAATGATTGCCGATTGCCCCGGCTATCATCAATACGAAAATAATAACTGCAATCCATAATTTCTTGTTTCCGGATTTCGATTTCATTTTCCTAACTCCTCCGTTTTTCTTAAAATTTCTTTTCTGTTATAATACATTTTAGCAAGAAAAAACAGACGTATGACCTAGGGGGAGGATACGTCTGCTATATTTTTAAATACAAAATGCTGCATAGAGTGGAACAATCTTTTTGTTATCTTCAAAACCAAAGTTTTTAGCAGATATCTTTATTGCATAAGCAGGTTTATAGGTATCCATATAAACTTTTAAGCTCTTAGCTTTGGTATTATCAGCCGATTTGACCTCAATTGGAATAAGCTGTCCATCACGCTGAATAACAAAGTCAATTTCTGCTCCGCGCTCAGACTGCCAATAGTAAGTATTATAGCCACTAATGGAAAGTTGAACGTTGACATAGTTTTCCGCCATACCCCCTTTAAAATCATCGATTTCTTCAACCATATAAAGAATATCATTGGCAGCCAAATCTTTCTTAGCGCAAAGAAGTCCCAAATCTGATACATAAATCTTGAACGCATCAATATCACGATAGTTTTCCAAAGGCTTTCTGATCTGCTTCACCTTGTAAACCTGCGCCACAATACCTGATAAGCAAAGCCATTCAATCGCATTTTCAAATTCAGAAGCCCGGCCACCTTTCTTAATCAGCTTATACTGAAAACGGGTATTCTTTTTCGAAAGTTGAACAGTTATATTGTCATAGGCAAGTCTGGTTTTCTTGATTTCATTTAGGTTATTATACTTGCTCATATCATTAAGATAACTTGCCAGTATTGTATCCTGCGTGTGGCGGACAAGAATATAATCCTTCGTCTCCGCAAATTGCATCACACATTCCGGCATTCCACCTACAACAAGATATTGACGGTAGCGTTTCATAGCAGCATCGTGTAAGGCAGATGGCAAAGGTGTATCCGTATTAAAACACTTTTTTATCCGCTCCACCAAATCATCTTCACCAAGAGCCAATAAAAATTCTTCCATATCCATAGGATAAAGTGTTTTCATATCGACTTTTCCCACAGGAAAAGAGAATTTGGCTCTATTGACCGCAACTCCCAGCAAACTGCCCGCAACAATGATATGATAATCCGGCGCATCTTCACAAAAGTATTTTAAAGAAGTCAGAGCTCTTTCACAAAGCTGTACTTCATCAAACACTATCAGCGTCTTTTCTTTTACAATCGTCTGACCTGCAATATGCGATAAAATCGGTATCAGATAATCAGGACTTATATCTTCCTCAAATGTTTCATTCAGTTTTGGATTTGTTTCAAAATTAAAATATACCACATTTTCATAATGAGTACGCCCAAACTCCAGTATGGAATAAGTCTTTCCAACCTGTCTTGCGCCCTGCAGAATAAGAGGTTTACGGTGTTCATTTTCTTTCCATGTTTCTAAAAAGTCCATAATTTTTCTATACATAATCAGCCCTCCCTAAAGGTACTAAATAAAGTATATCGTATATTCATGCATAAATCAACGGATTTTATTGTTATTTTTACATTATAAAGCACGAATATTTTAATTAAATTGCCATTAATTGGCAGGAAATCATATTTTCTACTTTTAGATGGACTAACTATTTATCTGCCTATATGAACTACCACTAACCCCATAGTTCCTTACGGATGTTTGAAAATCAATCCTTCTTCGACAACATGCACACCGTCTCAATATTTCCGGACCATGGGAACATGTCCACACAGCACATCCGCTCCACCTGATATCCTCTGGCGGTTAAAACCTCTAAGTCTCTTGCAAGACTGGTTGGCTTACAGGAAATATAAATCATGCGGTCTACGCCATAGCGGATAATCTTCTCCAATGCCTTTGGATGGATGCCATCGCGCGGAGGGTCCAATACGATAAAATCCGGTTTTTCAGTAATATCGTCCAATACTTTTAAGACATCGCCGGCTAAAAATTCGCAGTTTTCAAGACCATTTAATGCCGCATTTTCCTTTGCGGCTTCCACTGCCTCTTCTACTATTTCCACACCCACTACCTTTTTTGCGGCAGGTGCCAGCATCTGTGCAATGGTTCCGGTTCCGCTGTATAAATCAAATACCACCTTGTCTGCCTTCTCGGTCAGCGTATCTCCGATATAGTCCCTTGCAGTCTGGTAAAGCACCTCTGCTCCAAGAGAGTTGGTCTGGAAGAAAGAAAATGGTGTGATTCTAAAACGAAGTCCTAAGAGTTCTTCGTAGAAATAATCTTTTCCATATAAAATCTCTGTTCCTTCATCCTTTACTACATCTGCTACACTGTCATTTTTCGTATGAAGAATTCCTGCAATGCTGCCGTCTAAATCAAGTTTACATAGTGCATCTTTCATTCCAGCCAACAATTCTTTTTCTGAAGATATTGCCTCTGTCAGACCATCCAGTATATGCTCTGCGCCTGCCGTTACAAGGTCAATCAGGATCTCTTTGGTCTTTACCGCTTTACGCACCAGTAAATGACGCAGATATCCGGTATGCCGCATTCTGTGATAATAGGAAATCTTTTTTTCTGCAAAATACTGCTGCACACAGCTTAATATCTTCCGGTAATCTTCATCTACAATTTTACAGTCCGTTACCGAAACAATATCATAAAAGCTGCCACGCTTATGCATGCCAAGAGCAAGGGGGCCATCCTTATATTCATCCCCAAAAGTAAATTCCATCTTATTACGGAATCCGAATTCATTCGGACTTGCTTTTACGCCCTCAAAGCTGTAAGTTTCCGGGTCTACTACCGCATCCATCAGTTTCTTCACCTGCTGTCCTTTTAATGCAAGCTGATCTTCATAGGATAAATTCTGATAAGTACAGCCTCCACAGATTCCAAAATGCGGGCATGGTGCTTCCGGCAGCTCATTTGGTGCTTTCTTCAAAACTTCCAGTAAGCGGCCTTCGCCTTTTCCCTTTCTTACCTTATTTACAGAAAAGGAAATCTCCTGTCCCGGTAATACGTTTTTTACGATTACCTGCTTTCCTTCTTCTACTTTTACGACTCCCTTATTCGGGAAATCCACATATGCAACAGTTCCCTGTAATACCTGACCTTTTTTCATACTTACCTCACACGAACAATTCTTTTCCAGAAACACATGTCATCCGCAGCGTTTCCGGCACACTCAGTAAAAGGGCTGCATGATATCACACAGCCCTTTACATCTTCACCTGTTAAATTATGCAAATGATAATGATTATTTCTCTTCCTCGTCATCCTCGTCAAAGAAATCATCTTCAAAATCATCATCGAAATCGTCTTCAAAATCCTCCAGATAATCTGGTGCAAAGAAACGATATAATCCATAAGCAGCTGCAGCAACTACTACAACAATACCAATGATTGCAAAAATTAAACCAGCTTTTGATTTTTTCTTTTCTTCCATTATTTCCTCTTTCTCCTTTTTATGCAATAATTCTGTTACTTTGTTCACATTTGCGGTTAATAAATTCTTTAATTCTTCCATTTTTTCCATTTCTGACCACTCCTTTTTATGCCAACAACAGTTTTTCATTTTCCTGCCACCTAGAACTCTTTTTATTAATTCATTATAGCATATGTTTCCCCAATCTACTAGAAAAAATTACAAATTCATAAAATTTTTATAACTTTTTCAATTTGGCAAAGGATGCAAACATCTTCTTCACACCTACACCGGAAAAATCAACGGTAACCTCATAATCCCTGCCGCCGTCAATAATCTGCTTTACGACTCCGGTGCCGAATTTCAGATGGGAAACGGTATCACCCACAGCATAATCCAACGGCTTTTTCATTGCGGAATTGCCAAAGTTTCTTGCCTCCGGTACGCCAGTTCTGCGCAGTGCCATCGGCTTTGCCGAAAATGCATTTTTCGCCATCATACTTGGTTTCGGAATATCCGGCATTTTTTCCTTCTGGATGGTTCCCGCTAAAAGTTCCCGCGGAATCTCTTTTACGAAACGGGACACCTTATTATACTGTGTTTCTCCTCGTATCATACGCATTCTTGCGCAGGATATGGACAACCGCTCCTTGGCTCTTGTGATTCCCACATAGGCAAGACGACGTTCTTCTTCGATTTCCGCTGTTGGATTTTCCGCACAGATTGCACCGAATCCCGGAAACAGTCCGTCTTCCATTCCTGCCAGATAAACCTGTGGAAATTCAAGACCCTTCGCACTGTGCAGCGTCATCAGCACAACATAGTCCTGTGTCTCATCCACACTGTCAATATCTGCAACCAGTGCTACTTCCTCTAAGAATCCGCTTAAGGTTGGCTCTTCTTCGCTTTCCTCATAAGTAACCGCTTTGGAAATCAACTCATCGATATTTTCCATTCGCTGCTGTGCTTCCTCTGTATTTTCTGCTTCCAGCTCACGGACATAACCGGTTTCTTCAATGATTTCCTGCAAAAGCTCCGATACACTGATATACGGCAACTTGCTCCGCATACTCTGAATCAGCATTACAAACGGTCTGATTTTTGCAGATGCCCGTCCGATTGTGCCAATCTCTTCTGCCATTTTTAAGGCATTATAAAAGGTAAGACCGTTTTCATCGGCATAATCCTGCACCCTGCTTAATGTCGTTGCTCCAATTCCACGTTTTGGCACATTGATAATACGGCGTACCGCCAGATCATCCATGGCATTGTCAATGGTCTTAAGATAAGCCAGTAAATCCTTGATTTCTCTTCTGGAATAGAAGTTTACGCCTCCCACAATCTTATATGGTATGCTGGCTGTGATAAAACGTTCCTCGAAAAGTCGGGACTGGGCGTTGGTACGGTATAATACGGCACAGTCTCCGTAATGATACATGCCTTCCCGCACTTTGCTCCGGATATCTTTTGCTACATAGTCTGCTTCATCAAATCCGGTTTCAAACTGATGAAATGCAATTTTTTCGCCTTCCTCATTCTCTGTCCAGAGGCGTTTTGCCTTTCGTCCCACATTATTTGCAATGACCCCATTGGCTGCATTTAAAATATTCTGGGTGGAACGGTAATTCTGCTCCAGCTTGATGGTGACTGCATTTGGAAATTCTTTTTCAAAATTCAATATATTATAAATGTTTGCTCCACGGAATTTGTAAATGGACTGGTCATCATCACCTACCACGCAGAGATTCTTATATTTGCCTGCCAGCAGTTTAATCAGCTGGAACTGTGCCGTATTGGTATCCTGATACTCGTCCACCATAATATAACGGAACCGCTCCTGATAATAATCCAGCACTTCCATATCCGACTGGAAAAGCTCTACGGTCTTTACAATCAAATCATCAAAATCCAGTGCATTATTTTTCCGTAACACCTGCTGATATTCCCGGTAAACAGCTGCTTCCTTCATTTTCCGAAAATCTCCCTGCGCCCGTAGGGCATATGCTTCCGGACTGATCAGCTCGTCCTTTGCAGAAGAAATGGCCGCAAGAAAACTTTTTTCCTTATACATCTTCGTATCAATTTCCAGACGCTTGCAGATATCCTTCATAATGGTCTTCTGGTCTTCTGTATCATATATGGTAAAGTTGGTTCCAAATCCGATATGGTCAATAAAACGGCGCAGAATTCTCACACAGGTAGAATGAAAGGTAGATACCCAGATATTTTCCGAGCCATAGCCCACCATGTCATCAATACGCTCCCGCATTTCGCCTGCAGCCTTATTGGTAAATGTAATCGCAAGGATATGATAGGGATTGACTCCCAGTTCCTCTATCAGATATACCGCCCGGTGGGTCAGCACACGGGTCTTTCCGCTGCCTGCGCCCGCCAGCAGCAGCACAGGTCCTTCTGTTGTAAATACACCTTTTTTCTGTTCTTCATTTAATGAATCGTATATACTCATAATGCTCCTTTACTCTCCTCAATACCACTCCGCTCAGTATACCATACTTCCTTAAGGGATGGGAACATATTTTCTGTATTTCTTTTCAGATTTCTTTTTGTACTGTCCGTTGAACGCATTCATGCGTTCTTTTCCCTTATATCCATTCTATTGTAGTTGCATCACGCAATGTCATTTACACATCACAGCGTCATTGTATATGCTTTCTGTCATTTTTCTTCTTGTTATCTAGTTTTCAATACTATATAATAGGTATGAGGTGAATTCAAATGACAATTGATGCAAAAGATTTATTAAACAGTATTTTATCCAGTCTGTCGCGGATTGACTATATCCGTCCGGAAAGTATTCCAAATATTGACCTTTACATGGATCAGATTACAACCTTCATGGATACCCAGCTTGCAGCTTCCAAACGTCATCCCGATGACAAGATTCTGACCAAAACCATGATTAATAACTATGCAAAAAACAATCTGCTTCCACCGCCGGTCAAGAAGAAATACAGCAAAGAACATATTCTGATGCTGATTTTCATTTATTATTTCAAAAGCATATTAAGTATCAATGATATCGAAAGTATCTTAAATCCTCTGGCAAAACGTTTCTTCAATGCAGAAGGAGATTTCAATCTGACAACTGTCTATGAAGAGGTGTTCAGTCTGGAACGGGATGAAGTAAAAAATCTGATGAAGGATATTACCAAGAAATTCAATACCAGTTCAACCACCTTTGCAGATGCACCGGAAGAAGACCAGGATTTTCTTCATACCTTTTCCTTTATCTGTATGTTAAGTTTTGATGTATTTGTAAAGTGTATGTTGATTGAAAAGCTGATTGACGAGACGAAAGAAATGGAAAAAGAAGCCGAAGATGAGCAGCGTGCTGCAGAAAAGAAAGCTTCCGAAGAGAAAAAAACTCCTGGGAAAAAGTCGAACGAATAAAAAGCCATATGCCTTGGCACATCTTCGCGGAGCGTTTTTTACTTTATAGGAAAGTAATTTCCTGTAAATCGAAAAAGCACCAGTTTTTGAACCGGTGCTTTTCTTTATCATTTACATGATTTTGTGTAAAAAATTAAATATCGTTTTAATTTTATCCCTACTCTTTGTTTTAATTTTCCTCTTTTTTTTCTTCTACCGGCTTCACATTCGTTCTGGCAAATACCATATCATATCCATCGCATCCATAATTCAAGGAACGGTTCACACGACTGATGGTTGCTGTTGATGCGCCAGTTTTCTCTGCAATATCAAGATAAGTTCTCTGCTCACGCAACATCTTTGCCACTTCATATCTCTGTGAGAATGCCAGTAATTCATTTACCGTACAGACATCTTCAAAGAATTTATAACATTCCTCTTTATTTTCAAGGCTTAAGATTGCATCAAACAAATGATCCACTGCTTCCGTTCTTACATTCTTACTCATTCTGCCTCTCCTTTTCGTATTATACTTATTTCAATACAAAAATGTTAGCATATTAAAGTGTGAAAGTAAACCGTTTTTCGAAAAATTTTCTTTTCAATTTTCTATTCAAAATTTTTCTTTTCCTGAACCGTAAGATTTCTGTTTCTGGAAATTTTTAATCCAAAAGATTCTGCATACTCTTTAAGGTAATTACCAAGGTAGATGTATTATGAAGTAATGCAGATACGGTTGGCTGCAGGACTCCTGCCACGCCAAGCACAATCAGTCCTGTATTGAACCCAACAATTGTCCGGTAATTCTTATGAATCCGTTTCATCAATGCATTACTCAGCACCTTTAAGGTTACTATCTCATAAAGATTATCTGCACCGATGGTTACATCTGCAATTTCTCTTGCAATCTCTGCTCCATCACTGATGGCTATTCCAATATCTGCCGCAGATAATGCCGGTGAATCGTTGATACCATCACCAATCATAATGACCTTGTGTCCTTCTGCTTTGGCTTTCTCTACAAAACTTGCCTTATCTTCCGGAAGTACCTCGGAGTAATACTCGTCTACGCCCACTCTTGCTGCAATGGCGGATGCTGTACGTTCACTATCCCCTGTCATCATAACAACTTTCTTAATTCCGGCTGTCTTTAAGGAATTTACAACGGCTGCTGCTTCATCACGAAGCGGATCTTCAATGCAGATAACGGCTGCAAGGCGGTTCTCAATTGCCATATAAAGGTGTGAATATTCTGATGGAAGGCTGTTAAACTGTTCTTCATAGCCTTCCGGAACCACACATTTTTCATCTTCAAATACAAAGTGATAGCTTCCGATTACCACACTCTTTCCTTCTATGGTGGAAGAAATTCCGTGGGCTACAATATATTCCACCTTAGAATGCAGTTCTTCATGCACAAGATTCTTTTCCTGGGCTGCATCTACAACTGCTTTTGCCATGGAATGAGGGAAATGTTCCTCTAAGCAGGCAGCAATACGTAAAAGCTCTTCCGTGGGCTTATCCGTAAAAGAAACCACATCTACTACGGTAGGCTGTGCTTTGGTCAGAGTACCTGTTTTGTCAAAGACGATGGTATCTGCTTCTGCCATTGCCTCTAAGAATTTGCCACCTTTTACGGTAATATTGTGCACACTTGCTTCACGGATTGCAGACAATACAGATACCGGCATTGCAAGTTTTAATGCACAGGAAAAGTCCACCATAAGAACTGCTAATGCTTTTGTGGCATTTCTGGTAAAGAGCCAGGTAATTCCTGTTCCTAGTAATGTATACGGAACCAGGCGGTCTGCCAGATGCTCGGCTTTACTTTCCAGGGAAGATTTTAACTTCTCTGACTCTTCAATCATCGTGACAATTTTTTCAAATTTGCTGGAGCCATTTACTTCTTTGACACGAATGGTCAGTTCTCCTTCTTCCAATACGGTTCCGGCATAGACATAACTTTCTACACTCTTATGCACCGGAAGGGATTCGCCGGTTAAGGATGCCTGATTTACCATCGCATCCCCTTCCGTTACCACGCCATCAAACGGAATGACATTTCCTATATGAATACAGACTTCATCGCCTTCTTTAATCTCAGATGCCGATACCAGTATTTCCTGTCCATCCTGACACAGCCATACTTTACTGATATTTAAGGACATACTTCTTGCCAGATCATCGACGGATTTCTTGTGTGTCCACTCCTCTAAGATTTCTCCAATGCCCAGTAAGAACATAATGGAACCTGCTGTATTGATATCATTGCGAAGCAGAGAGACTCCAATAGCTGTTCCATCCAGCACCGGAACCTCTATCCTGCCCTTCGCCAATGCAGACACTCCAGCCCACAAATATTTCACGGAACGGACCATGGTAATTCCTGCGCGGATTGGATATGGCAGGAACATCTTACTGCCCATACGGAGTACCACTTTATTTACCAGCTTGTCCCAGTAAGTCCGGTTCAGTTCCCTGCCGGAATTCTGTAAAAAAGTCTCTGGCACATCCACTTTCTGATAAGAGAAATGACGCAGTGTCTCTATCATCTCCTCACGATTTCCCACATAACAGACTACTGCATCCTGTAAACGTTCATTTACTTTCACTGAAGTGACACATTTGCAGTTACTCAGGTAATATTCCATCATATCTGCCTGGCGGAAACTCATCCCGCCCTGAATGATATGAATACGAAGTCTTCCTTTTATCTCATGTTTTATAACAAATCTCATATTACATACTTCCTTAGATAAAGAATCACCTACAGCATATTCTGAAGGTGATTCTCATAGTTTACATGAACAACGAGCAAAATCGCATGTCCAATGTTTATTCTGCTACAGTTTCTTCTGTTGCATCTTCTACAGATTCATCTGTATATTCTGCTGCTTTAGCAGCTCTGTCTTCATTAATCTGCTGTGCCTCTGCATAAATATCCTCTGCATTTTCCTGGATATTAGAAGCAGTCTTCATGACACATTCCTTTGCACGTAATGCTGCTGCTGTACAGTTTGTGTAGACTTTCTTTGCATCCTTGCTACCTAATATTTTAATTCCGGCTGTTCCAAACAATACACCGGCAGCAAAGATTCCGGTCTTCTTCCAGTTAAATTTTTTCACAAAATCAAACATATGTATTCCTCCTATTTCTGTTTGTTTTTTAGCTTACCGCCATTAAAACCCATTGTCCATACTCTTTTTCGTTATTGAGAATTCTTATCAACAATAGAATCTTATCTTGAAATTTTGATTACGGAAATAATTTCTTCCCAGTGGTCTAAGACATACTGTCCGATAATCGGGTCATACATCTTGCCAAGATTATTTTTGATTTCCTGATAACAGTAATCAAAATCATGCGCTTTGCGATAACTCCGGTTTGAAGTCATGGCATCAATGGAATCGCAGCTCCAATAGAGGGATGTTTCTTCATTGCCTCCCATTCCTCATCATCAAGCTTTCCTTCTTTATTTAAAACAGCATCCGGAACACCGATTTTTCCAATATCATGGAGATGTGCCGCAATATTCACAAGCTTTCAAATAATCCCTTCACTTTCTACCCTTCAATGAAAAATTTTGCAAATGATAATTCTGCTCCTTTGCCGATTCTGCTGCAGATATTTACCACTCTGGTCATAACACCTGCAAACTGGTTATCTTTGGTTACAATTTTAAGAAGCTGTGTCTCTGCCTCATATTCTGCTTCCTCTACATCTTCTAATTCTAATGTTTCACGAAGAATTTCTTTTACCTGATCCTCTGTTACTTTTTTAGACATCCGATAATATCTTCCCATAATGTGCTTCCTTTCTTAGTTGTTACTACTTTATGTTAGTTCTTTCTAATCCAGTTGTATTATAACACCTGTTATTGAAAATAGGACCTTTCTTATCGATATTTTTTCTCATTATTTCTCAATTTGATTTACCCCTGTATCCACGTTATAATAGTCCTATTACATAAATCTGATTTTTCAGCAGAATACTAATACAAAAGAAAGATAAAAGGAGGCTATTTTATGTGCACCGCAGCTACTTATCAAACAAAAAACTTCTACATGGGCAGAACCCTTGATTATGAATTTTCCTATGGTGATGAAGTCACCATTACCCCCCGCAACTATCCGTTTCATTTCCGTCATGCCGGGACTTTAAGCTCCCACTATGCCATGATTGGCATGGCTCATGTAGCACCAGACAATGGTGTTGACTATCCTCTTTATTATGATGCCTGCAATGAAAAAGGTGTCTGCATGGCAGGGCTTAACTTTGTGGGAAATGCCGCTTATGCTGATATTATTGATACAAAGGAAAATGTTGCACAATTTGAATTTATTCCATGGATTCTAAGCCAGTGTGCTTCTGTTTCAGAAGCCAGAGAAAAATTAGTGCAGATGAATCTCGTTGGAACTGTTTTTGCCAGCCATTTTCCGGCAGCACAGCTTCACTGGATGATTGCCGACAAAAGTGAAAACATCGTTGTGGAATCCATGGCAGACGGGCTTCATATCTATGACAATCCTGCCGGTGTGCTGACCAACAATCCACCTTTTCCAATGCAGATGTTTGCTTTAAATAATTATGCGGCTCTCTCATCCAGGCAGCCGGAAAATCATTTTTCCGACAAGCTCAACTTACAGGCTTACAGCCGCGGTATGGGGGCTTTGGGTCTGCCGGGCGATTTATCTTCCCAATCCCGTTTTATCCGGGTTGCTTTCACCAGACTACATTCCATTTCCGGCAGTTCAGAAATCGAAAGTGTCAGCCAGTTCTTTCATATCTTAGGTTCCGTTGACCAGCAGCGGGGCTGCTGTGAAGTTGCTGATGGGAAATATGAAATTACAATCTACACTTCCTGCTGCAATGCGGATAAGGGGATTTATTACTATACGACCTATGATAATCATTCAATTAACGGAATCAATATGCATCATGAGAACCTGGACAGTGCAGAGTTAATCCGGTTTGCGGTTCTTGATGCGGGTGGGATTCACTGGCAGAATTAGGGGATTGCGATGTGGGAGATAACATTTAGAATCAAAGAATTTTGTGTGTATTGTAATGTTCCTTACAAGAGTTAGTCTATACTAACTCTTGTTTTCTGTCAATACCGCTGTTGATATTCTTTTCTCACCTGTGATAACTCCTTATAGATGTTCCGGTGATTTAAAATAATTCAAAAAACTCTTCGCCAGTTCCACATTGGTATTGACCACCAGTTCTTCCGGAAAATCTACCATCTGAATAACTTCCAATGGATATTGATGATTCCCAACTGCAGTATCCACATGCGCATCGGAATCCATGATAACCGGAACTTTATATTCCTTGCAAAGTTCTAACATTTTGCAGCTGTTTTCCTTCGTATTCTGCCGGAAGCCACCCGGTGTCAGGGAGCCATTGTTGACCTCTAACAATACATGATGTTCCTTTGCACCTTCCACCAATGCACGATAATCCACCGGATAATAAGAATCATCCGGATGTCCGATAATATTTACATAGGGATTTTTCATCACATTCAGATAAGTTTTCGTATTTTCTTCTATGGTTCCCGGATGAAAACACGGACCATGCATACTTGCAACGCACAAATCCATCTGCTTTAAGGTACGCTCCGGCAGATCCACATGCCCTTCCATATCCATGATATTAAGTTCTGCGCCAAACAGCGTATACATTTCTCCATGCTTTCTTTCCAGCACGCGAAGATTATTAAAATATAACTCGCTGCAGGTTCCCGGCATTTTCGGAGCATGCTCTGTAATACCAAAGAGACGGATTCCTTTCTGCTCTGCCGCCTTTATCATTGCTTCAATAGTACTGTAAGCATGTCCGCTTGCAATTGTATGAGTATGAAGGTCTACGTAGTCGTTCATATTCTGTTCTCCTTTTATATCTCTTGTCTTAATACTGTTTTCTAAATTTTAGACAATCCTATCCTATCCATCATAGCACATTTTCATCTGTCTTTCATACTATAATACAAATGTCTTTTAAGGATGCTCTATGAAACGATTTTATAAAAAAGGTATTTCTCTTTTCTTAATTCTTCTTATGTCCTTCCCGCTTTGTGCCTGCAAATCAGATGATTCTAAAGCATTAACAACCGTAAAATTAAATGAAGTGGCACATTCCATCTTTTACGCACCGATGTATGTGGCCATCGAAAAAGGCTACTTTGAGGATGAGGGAATCGAGCTCTCATTGACCACCGGCTTTGGAGCGGATAAACCCATGCCTGCCGTTGTTTCCGGGGATGCAGATGTAGGGTTCATGGGAACAGAGGCAAGCATTTATGCCTACACGGAAGGTGCAAAAGACCATGTCATCAATTTTGCACAGCTTACCCAGCGTGCCGGTAACTTTGTGGTTGCAAGGGAAAACACCGATTCCTTTTCCTATGAAGATATGATTGGAAAAGATGTGCTGGGCGGAAGAGCCGGTGGCACACCGGAAATGGTATATGAATATGTACTCCGGGAAAATGGTATTTCTCCTTCCGAAGTCAAAATCGACCAGAGTATTGACTTTGGTTCTACCGCAGCGGCTTTTTCCGGTGGGCAGGGGGATTATACCATTGAATTTGAACCATCCGCTACTGCTTTGGAGCAGTCCGGTGACGGCTATGTGGTAGCGTCCATTGGCGTAGATTCCGGCTACCTTCCATATACTGCTTTTTGTGCCAAAGAAAGCTATCTTAAGGAAAATGCCGACCTTATCCAGCATTTCACCAATGCTTTACAGAAAGGCATGGATTATGTAGTAGGTCACAGTCCGGAAGAAATTGCTTCTGTCATTGCACCACAGTTTAGCGAAACAGATCTTAAAACCCTTACACTTATTGTAAGCCGCTACTATGACCAGGAAACCTGGAACACAGATTTAATACTCCGGGAAGAAGGCTATAACTTAATGCTTACTATTTTAGAAGAGTCTGGTGTTCTCTCCGGTGCCGCTCCTTATGAAGATCTTGTAAATACAGATTTTGCCGAAAAAGCATCCACACTGTAGTTCAAAGCACCAGAAATTAAATCATTATTAAACAAAGAATGTACCTTGGCACATTCTCGCGCCTGCGGCGGTCGCTTGCGACATCTACCTTATACGCCGCAGTGCGCATCCTCGCGGAGCGTTTTTAACTTTACAGGAAAGCAATTTCCTGTAAAGTTAAAAAGCACAGAATATATAGTAAATAACATTACTATACACGCTGTGCTTTTATCACTTAGATATCCTTTTTACATTCCACCCTGTTAGCGAATCATAGAAAATGCACCAACACTGATTAACATCATAATTACACCAGCCAGCAATACGCCAAGCATCACTGCGATAACAGATGATTTAAAATCCATATCTAAGATGCTGGCTGCCAGAGTTCCTGTCCAGGCTCCGGTTCCCGGCACCGGGATTCCAACAAAGAGCAGTAATGCCAAGAATAATCCTCTTCCTGCCTTTGCCTGCAGCTTCTTACCACCCTTTTCACCTTTTTCCAGACACCAGCCGAAGAATTTTCCAATAACAGGCTTATCTGCACCCCAAATTAGTACTTTTCTTGCAAAAAAATAAATAAATGGTACCGGCAGCATATTTCCAATGATGGAAATAATATAAGATGGTATCAATGGAAGTCCAAAGCCCTGTGAAAACGGAATCGCTCCTCTCAGTTCAACCAGTGGTACCATGGAAACAAAAAATACAATCAGATAATGTAATAACATAATACTCCTTTCCTAATAAATTATGACTGTTTATAGTTTTTCAAAAACGTAATCAGCATATCCATTTCTTCATCTGTACCAATGGTAATACGAAGGTAATTTGCAATCCGCTCCGGTTTGGAGAAATGACGGACATAAATGTCCTTCTTCTTCAAATCTTCAAACAGCTTCTCCATGGAAATCGTATCGTGGGTTACAAAGAGGAAGTTGCTCTTTGAATCATCCATCCGGTATCCCAGTGCCCGAAGTTCTTCCTTGGTACGCTCTCTCGTTGCAATAATCTTCTGTGTTGTCTCTTTAAAATAAGCTTCATCCAAAATAGCAACCGTTCCCATTTCAATCGTAAGGGAATTTAAGGTATAAGAATTAAATGAATATTTAACATCGTTCAAATATTTGATTAATTCAGGCTGTGCCATCGCATATCCAATCCGCATACCTGCCATGGAATGGGATTTGCTAAAGGTCTGGACTACCAGTACATTGTCATATTTATCAATAAGCGGCAATGCAGATGTTCCACCGAAATCAATATATGCTTCATCCACAATAACAATGACATCCGGATTCTGTGCAATGATGCGTTCCACATCTTCTAACGGAAGCAGCTTTCCTGTCGGTGCGTTTGGATTTGGGAATACAATTCCTCCGTTTTCCCCAGCATAATCCTCCGGGCAAATCGTAAAATTCCTATCCAGCGGAATCTGCTTATATGGAATACGGAATTCCTCTGCCCAGACATCATAGAAAGAATAAGTAATATCCGGGAACAGAATCGGACGATTAGAATTAAAAAATGTCATAAAGCACATGGCAAGTACATCATCTGAGCCAACGCCCACAAATACCTGATTGGAATTTAAACCATATCGTTCTGCAATTGCGTCCGTCAGTTTCTCAATCTTTGGATCCGGATAAAGACGCAGCCGGTCGGTATCAAAAGAGGTTAAAACATCCTTTACTCCCGGTGCCGGTGGATACGGATTCTCATTGGTATTCAGTTTTATCATTTTCTCTTTCTTCGGCTGTTCTCCCGGAACATACGGGATAACTTTGCGTATGTTATTTTCCCATGCTTTCATGTCTTACTCCTTCTATCTGCTGCTTGATTTTATCATTCTTTCGTTTTCCGATTTTTTATTCTGCTGCCTTCAGTCCATACTCTGCTGCCAGCTTTGCAAATGCCTGCATGGAATTTACTACTGTCTCATAAGAAGTGCAGTATGCAAGACGTACATAACCGCCATAGCCGAAGGCACTTCCTTTTACCAGAATCAAATGGTATTTCTTCGCAGCTTCTACAAATTCTTCTTCCTTTGCAACCGGAGATTTCAGCCACAGATAAAATGCTCCCTGTGGTTTGATGCAGGTGAATCCAAGCTTCGTCAGTCCTTCATATAAAGCAATACGGTTGCGGTCATAAAATTCAAGATTGGTCTTTTCCTTTAAGCACTCTGCCACTGCTTTCTGAATGAGGGATGGTGCATTTACAAAGCCAAGAGTACGGTTTGATACGGTAATTCCCTCGATTAATTCTGCGGAATCTGCCGCTTCATCCGGCACTACCACATAACCGATCCGCTCGCCCGGAAGTGATAAAGATTTACTGAAGGAATATCCTACCAGCGTATCTTTATAATATTTCGTCAGGAAATTCTCCTGTACGCCGTCGTAAACCAGTTCACGGTATGGTTCATCGGAAATAAGATAAATATCGGTTCCAAATTCCTCTTCCTTCACAGTTAAAATTCTGGCAATCTCTTTTAAGGTTGCATCTGAATATACCACTCCGGTCGGGTTGTTCGGATTGTTGATGATAACCGCTCTTGTATCTTTTGTAATTTTTCGTTCAAAGTCTGCTAAATCCGGCATAAAATCTGCTTCATCTGGCATGACTTCCACAATCTTTGCATCGAAGTTTGCGGCATAGCTTTTATATTCACCAAAATACGGAGCAAATACCATAACTTCATTGCCCGGATCTAAAATCGTCTTAAAAATAATATTCAGACCGCCTGCTGCACCAACTGTCATAATCAGGTTCTTCCCATGAAAATTGGTTCCGAAGCGTTCATTTAAGTTCTCTGCAATTGCCTCCCTTACTTCCTCATAGCCTGCATTTGCCATATATCCATGCACCACAAGCGGGTCTTCTTTATCCAAAATATCATAAATTGCTGTCTTAATTTTTTCCGGTGCCGGTGTAGCCGGATTGCCAAGGCTGAAATCATACACATTTTCCGCCCCATATCTGGCAGCCATTTCTTTTCCTTCCATAAACATGGCACGAATTGCAGAGCTTCCTGCCATTGCCTGTTTTATCTTTTTTGACAACATATCTTATGCCTTCTTTCTCTTTCTATTCTGTTACAGTATAGCTGAGACTATCCGTAAAATCAATCTGTTTTCTTGTTTCCGATGGGAATCTGCGTGATAATAATTGCCACAAACATCAATACGCAGCCTAAAATTTCTTTTGGTGATAATACCTGTCCCAAGATCACCCAGCCAGCCAGTGCGGAAATCACAGATTCCAGGCTCATAATAAGGGATGCGATAACCGGGTTGATGCCTTTCTGTCCTACAATCTGCAAGGTGTAGCCAACGCCGCAGGAAAGAAGTCCCGCATACAACAAAGGCAGCCATGCCGCCTGAATATTGGAAATGTCCGGTGTCTCTGTAAACAGCATTCCTACTGCTGAAAGTACTCCGCATACAAAAAACTGTATACAGGACATTTTTACGCCGTCTACCTTCGGCGAAAAATAATCAACCACCAGTATGTGAAAGGAAAATGCCAGTGCACATAAAAGAAGCATGATGTCTGCCCGCTCAATGGTAAAACTGCCGTCCTTCATACAAAGCAGATACATTCCCACAACTGCCAGTGCTACACAAAACCACAGCTTGATTCCCGGACGCTTTCCAATAAAGATGCCGATAACCGGAATCATCACAATATACAACGCCGTAAAAAAGCCAGATTTACCAACGCTTGCTTCCATAATGCCAAACTGCTGCAGATTGGATGCAATGCAAAGAATTACACCACAGGCAATTCCGCCTGCCCACAAAGTCTTTTTATCCTCTTTTTCCTGATTTTCTGCTCCTATCTCTTTCTTTTTCTTTAAAACCAGAATAACCGGGATTAGCACCAGTCCCCCCAGAACGCATCGGATTGCGTTAAAGGTAAAGGGACCAATATATTCCATGCCCACGCTCTGGGCTACAAAAGCAACGCCCCAGATGGTTGCAGTCAATAATAATATCAAAGAACTCTTTATCTGCTGTTTCATAAAATCTCCATTCTGTCCTTATTCTTTTGCATAATTTATCATATCGCTCTTATATTAATGCATTTCTTTCCTTCTTGCAAGAGTCGTAACATACAACAAAGAGCATCAAAGGCGGTGCTTTTCATCCTTCCCATTGGATGACACATTATGCCAATGATGCTCTTTTCTTATGTTAACCAGAATCCCTCTCCCGGATAAACACCTTTTTCTATTTATTTACCGTGTCAATAAAGCGTAAGAATGCTTCTCTTCCTTCTTCGGTGCATTTGTATACACCGGCATCCATAAGAACTTCACGGAATACCAGTCCGATTTCCTTTCGGATAATCCCGTCGATATTTTCTTCCGTAATGCTCTCATATTTCGGCAAAAATTCCTCTACCCAGTCTGCATGCTTACTTAAAACTTCATTGCTCCGTAAATCAGCCCTGGAAAGAATTGCCGTCTTAAGCTGTGCCATCTCGTCCTTCAGACGTGCCGGCAGCACTGCCAGACCCATTACCTCGATTAAGCCGATATTTTCCTTCTTAATATGATGAAGCTTTGCATGCGGATGATATACGCCCAGCGGATGCTCCTTTGTTGTAATATTATTACGAAGCACTAAATCCAGTTCGTAATTATTGCCTCGTTTTCTTGCAATTGGCGTAATGGTATTATGTGGCTCCCCGTCTGTTTCTGCAAAAATAAATGCTGTCTCATCCGTATAGCCACGCCAGGTCAGAAGTATTTTATCTGCCAGCTCAATCAGCCGTTCTGTATCCGGTGCGGACAGGCGGATAACTGACATCGGCCATTTTACAATTCCGGCTTTCACATCTTCAAAGCCCGCAAAGGTAATCTCTTTTTCCAGCGGTGCCTTTGCCATGGCAAATTCATAATGTCCACCCTGAAAATGATCATGACTTAAAATCGAACCTCCTACAATCGGCAGGTCTGCATTGGAGCCAACGAAATAATGCGGAAACTGTTTTACAAAATCCAGCAGTTTTCCAAAGGTTGCCTTCTCGATTTTCATCGGTGTATGCTTTCCATTAAACACGATGCAGTGCTCATTATAGTACACATAAGGAGAATACTGTAAGAACCAGTCACTATGATTGATGGTTACCGGAATAATACGGTGATTCTGTCTTGCCGGATGGTTGACTCTTCCTGCATAACCTTCATTTTCCTTACACAAAAGGCATTTCGGATAGCCGCTCTGTTTTGCCAGCTTTGCAGCTGCAATGGCTTTCGGGTCCTTTTCCGGCTTGGATAAGTTAATTGTAATATCCAGTTCACCAAACTCCGTCTCTGCGGTCCATTTCATATCACGTCTGATACGGTATCTGCGGATATAATTGCTGTCCTGGCTGAGAGTATAATAATAATCTGTTGCCGCCTTTGCATCCTTCTCATAAAGGCTCTGAAATTTATGAATTACTTCACCTGGTCTCGGCATCAGCATTCCCATGATTTTCGTATCAAATAAATCTCGGTATACTACGCTGTTTTCCTTTAAAATGCCTTTTTCATAAGCATAATCCAGCAGACGGTTTAATAATTCTTCCAGACTCTCTTCTGCTTCTTCTCTGCTCATCGGAGTCCGTGACTGATAAGCTGCCACAGCGTCCTCATCTAATTCTTCTAATTCAAACAATTCCAGCAGGCGGTTGATGGTAAATCTTTCATCTTCCTCCGGAACCAGTCCGGTTACCATGCCATATTCTGTTAATTTTAAGATATCTTCACAAATCATGACTTACCTCCTGTTTCTTATGCCAGTCTGGATGGACCATCTCCAATTTCTACCACATAGAAATCTGCGCTGTATCCAATTTTCTTTTCATATGCACTGCCTACTGCTTCAATAAAATGCTCTACTGCTTCATCCTTTACAATACTGACGGTGCATCCGCCAAAGCCTGCGCCTGTCATACGGGATCCAATGACTCCATCCACCTTCCAGGCTTCTTCTACTAAGGTATCCAGTTCAATTCCGGTTACTTCATAATCATCCCTTAAGGATACATGGGATGCATTCATCAGCTTTCCAAAGGTTTCCACATCATTTTCTTTCAAGGCTTCCACCGCTTTTAAGGTTCTCTGGTTCTCATATACCGCATGTTTTGCCCGACGCATACGGACCTCACTTCCGATGGCTCCCTTATATTCTTCAAACTGTTCCTCGGACAATTCACCAAGGCTCTTAATATCTACTACCTTCTGTAATTCTGCCAGTGCTTCCTCACACTCTGCACGACGTTCATTATATTTCGAATCACCCAGACCACGTTTCTTATTGCTGCAGGAAATTACAATTTTAGCATCTTTTAAACGAACCGGCGCATATTCATATTTTAAAGTAGCCGTGTCTAAGAAAATCGCATGCTCTGCTTTTCCCATGGCAATGGCAAACTGATCCATGATGCCACAGTTCACACCATTGAATTTATTTTCTGAAAACTGTCCGATTAAAGCCAGATCCTGGTTCGTTACATCAAATCCGAATAAGTCCTTTAAGATATATCCGGTCAGCACCTCAACAGATGCAGAAGAAGAAAGTCCGGAACCATTCGGGATATTTCCAAATAATAACAAATCCAGTCCGGTATCTACCTGCATGCCCTTTTCTCCAAATGCCCAGATAACACCCTTCGGATAATTTGTCCAGTCTGCTTCTTTCTCCGGCTTCAATCCTTCAATGGAAGATTCCAGCACACCAAGCTGTTCAAAATTCATGGAATAAAATCTCAGTTTCTTATCGGCACGTTTTCTTGCCACGCCATAAGTTCCAATGGTCAGTGCGCATGGAAATACATGACCTCCGTTGTAATCCGTATGCTCTCCAATCAGATTCACACGTCCCGGTGCAAAATACACACGGATGTCTCCTTCATCCCCAAATAATTCCTTAAACCTTGTCAAAACCTGCTCCTTCATCAATACATTCTCCTTTCGATTTATTTTCATCCGTTCCTGTTATCCGGCACATTTTCACAGGATATTATTCATCTGTCTTTGTGCTCGTCAGCAACATAATTTATATTTTTTACTTCTTGATAATATTATACTATGTGCCCTGTTTCTTTGCAATATTACCGTTCTAGTCTGCAACATCTCAATTGCTATTTGGCAACATTTTTCCATATGCATTATGATAATTACAAATAAACATGAAAATATAAATATATATATAACCCCAGCCTCTGTTCGGATGATTTTGATACGAGAGAGAGCTGTAAGGGACATTGGAAATTCGATAAAAGTATATATGCTTCCGGCAACCGGCGCAAATTCACATCCATGTTCATCTGCGCCTCGCCGGTACATCCCTGTACCGGCGTTGCCTGTTTCCGAACGAATTTCATAAGTCCCTAACAGCCCTCCCTCATGCATCTGTAATCATCCAGGCAGAGGCTGGTGTTATTTCTATTTTCAATTTATTTTCAGTGGTTCCTACAGACATTCATCATACTAAAATTGTCTGAACAGAAGCTGGCGTTCTTATTCTTTATTCCAATTCCCTACAATGCTGCTTCAGCGGCTGCCAGCTTGTCCAGTGCACTCTGTGGTACCTTCGCTTTTGCGCCCTCGCTTAAGGCATTATAGGCATTTCTTGCATTGGCTACTGCTGCTGCATCTGTGGCAGTTATCGTATCTGGCAATGCCATGATTGTATTCGTTACATTCTGTGCATCTATACTTTCCTGATTCTGCAATTCCTGCAATGCCTGTTCATACTGCAACTGTGACAGAGCTGACTCGGCTGCTGTCAGCACATCCAGATTCTTTACATATGCTTTGGCGCTGTCAGATAAAGCATCATACTGGGAACGGACAGACGCAATGGTTCCTGCGGAGTCCAGGGTTACTGTTCCAATGGAGGTGATTGCCTCATCTACTGCAGATGCTGCATCCATATCCTTGCCCTTCTGGCTCTCGGTTCCCGGCAGTTCATAAACAAGCACCGGATAACCTGCTTCTATATTTTCATAAATTGTTTTTGCTGCACTGTATGGAAGATTGATACATCCATGTGAACCGCTTCTTTTATAAATTGTTCCACCAAAAGTACTTCTCCAGCTGGCATCATGCATTCCAACACCACCGTTAAAAGGCATCCAGAAAGATACCGGAGACTCATAATCTTCGCCGCGAAGCACCGCATCCTTTGCCTTATAAGTAACACCAAAAGAGCCGGACGGCGTTCCATGATTCTTTGCAAGGTTACCGGAGACAAAATCAGATTCTACCACCAGTGATCCGTTCTTATAGAAAAACAAATGCTGTGCGGTCAGATTGATTTCCACATATGTATTACCATAGTCATTCTCACCATGGCTGTTAGCCGTCTGGGAATAAACCGGCTCTCTTGTTACATCCTTACCGGCTTTCAAATCCTCCAGTATCATTTCCTTTTCAGCTGCATTATCTACCCACCATCCGTAATTTCCACCATAAATTGTCACTGTCTGTCCATAAGAGGTATCCAGTGTCCGGTTTCCATAGGCGGTATTATAATTTTTTGCCATAGCTTTTACATAAGCGCTCAATGCCTCATCATCTACAGACACATTGAAATCATCATCCACAGAAAGCCAGGTACTGATGGTTTCTCCATCCAAAACCACATCATCCTTGCCTTCTGCCTGATAGGTAATCTTCATCTGGGTATATTTATTCAAAGTATCCAATGCATCCTGAAATACATCATCCTCTTCTTTTACCTTAGGGTCTTCATAACAGCCTTCCCCGGAAAGGTCAAATTCCGGCTGCATTTTATCCAAGGCTTCTTTGATTTTCTCCGTAAATGCATCCTTATCGATTTTTGTTCCATATACCTCCGGCTGCACTTCATAGCCATCCTTTGTATAATCCTTAATCTGTGCATTTTCGGAATCCGTCCATTTGCTTTCATCCATACAGGACAAATTATCCAGAACATCCTTCAATTTTTCTTCATCAAAAGATATCATAGTCTCCGCTTCGTATTTCTGTGGAGAAATAAGATAGTACGGCCATGCAAATCCATTCTGCTTCTTTAAAAGCTCTTTTACCTGCTTATCAAATACCGGCTCCATGTCAATGTCTGTTCCATTGATGCTCTCTGTCTTATCCTCACGCTCTACCAGTTTCATCTCATACCTGGATGCCTGCTTCGTAATCTTCTTTTCCACACCACTGGTTGAGGAAGCGGATACCCCCACATTATTTATCGTGGTACGAAATGCAAAATGGCTCTGAAAAAACAGTGCCAGTACCAGATAAATCACAACTAATATTCCTACAGGAATTCCGATTACACAAAGGAGTTTTTTTCTGCTCATTTTTTCCTTTGCAGTTTCCTGCTGTTTCTCTTCATTCTTCTTCATATCCCTTAACCTTTCTATTTTGCTAGTTTCCATTATAGTTGACCGTTTTTCTTTGTCAATGAAATCCCGCATTTGTAATATTTATTTAAAAAATGAAATACATTTTCTTGTATTCTTGCACAATGAAAATGTTCCTTTTCCATTAAAATCTTAAGAATTCCATAAAAATTATTAAATTCGATTTTATAGCATTGTTTTTTAAAAAATGCTGTGCTAGAATTCCACCATAGAAGTAGTATTCTTACATTAAAAAAGGGGAATCCGATGTTGAAAAAAGATAACTTTAAGCAAAATCTCAAAGCATTTTTTCAAAAATATAAGCACGCATGGGTTCTGCTGTATGTATTCATATATTTTCCATGGTTTACCTATCTGGAAAAACATGTGACTTCAAATTTCAACGTAATACATACTGCACTGGATGATAAAATCCCATTTATAGAATTTTTCATCGTACCATATATGTTATGGTTTGGATATGTCGCATATGCGGTTCTTTACTTTTTCTTCAAAAATAAAGAAGATTATTACCGGCTCTGTACATTCCTGTTTGTGGGAATGACTGTATTTCTGGTAGTATCCAGCCTCTATCCAAACGGACATTATCTCCGCCCGCATTCCTTTGAGCATGACAATGTCTTCACCCATATGGTAGCCTGGCTTTATGCAACCGATACACCGACAAACCTGTTTCCAAGTATTCATGTTTATAATTCGCTCGGTGTTCACATTGCAATCTGTAACAGTAAAGAATTTAAGGATCGTCCGAAGTTAAAGCTGGCTTCTTTCATTCTTATGGTCAGCATTATTCTTGCAACCATGTTCTTAAAACAGCATTCTGTATTTGATGTGGTTACTGCATTTGTAATGGCTGCTGTCATGTACTCTTTCGTCTACGGCAGGAACTTTGCTTTCGGCCGCAGCAAGGCAAAAGAATCTTTTGAAAAACAGCTTAAGCACATATAGTTTTTTATAAAAGAACTGCCGCTCCATTTTGAGCAGCAGTTTTTTTATTTCAAATGTTCGATTTCATCCATCCAGATACGCACTGATGCATCACTTGGCATTCTTAAATCACCTCTTGGTGATACTGCTACCGTACCGACCTTTGGTCCATCCGGCAGACAGGAACGTTTAAACTGCTGTGAGAAGAAACGGCGGTAGAAGGTCTTTAACCATTTCAAAATCACTGCATTGTCGTACTGCCCCTCAAATGCCACCTGTGCCAGGCGGTATATTTTTGCCGGAGCAAAGCCAAATCGCATCACATAATATAAATAAAAATCATGCAGTTCATACGGTCCTACAATATCCTCTGTCTTCTGGGCAATTTTTCCATTTTCCGGCGGAAGCAGTTCCGGGCTGACCGGTGTATCTAAGACATCATAAAGCACAATTGAAAGTTCCTTATTTCCACAGGTGTCTGCATAATAGTGTACCAGATGGCGCACCAGCGTCTTCGGTACGGATGCATTCACTCCATACATGGACATATGGTCACCGTTATAGGTAGCCCAGCCCAATGCCAGTTCTGACATATCTCCGGTTCCGATTACCATACCATTATTCTTATTGGCAATGTCCATCAGAATCTGGGTACGTTCCCTTGCCTGTCCATTTTCATAAGTGACATCATGTACACTCTCATCCTGACCAATATCCCGGAAATGAATGCGTACTGCCTCTTTGATATCTACTTCTATCAGCTTTGCGCCAAGACAGCGAATGAGACTTAATGCATTCTCATAGGTACGGTCAGTGGTTCCAAAGCCCGGCATGGTAACTGCATATATCTGCTCTCTCGGAAGCTTCAGCCGGTCAAACGCCTGTACCGTAACCAGAAGTGCCAGCGTGGAATCCAGTCCACCGGAAATGCCTACCACTGCGCATTTACATCCGGTATGCTCTAACCGTTTCTTAAGTCCCATGGACTGAATAGCTAAAATCTCTTCACAACGTTTATCACGCTTGCCCTTATTGCCCGGAACGAATGGCGCCGGATCCACAAAACGGCTCAGTGTGGTATCTGATTTATCAATAAAGAAAGAAAATCTAAGATAATCCTTGCTTCTGCTTCCTGCTGCAAAAGTGCTCATTCTCCGTCTTTCGGATACCAGACGTTCCATATCAATTTCAGAATATACCGTCTCATTGGTAAAACGTTCGGATTCTGCTAAAACCACTCCGTTTTCTGCAATGATATTATGACCGGAATATACTACATCCTGTGTGGATTCTCCATCTCCGGCACTGGCATAGATATAACCGCAGAGCAGGCGGGCAGACTGTCCTGCAACAAGCTCTCTCCGATAAATATCCTTTCCGGTTGTCTCATCACTGGCAGAAAGATTTATGATTAAAGTTGCTCCTGCCAGAGCATGGGAAATACTCGGCGGGTTCGGTGTCCATACATCCTCGCAGATTTCCACACCGATTACCAGCTCCGGCAATACATCATCACACTGGAACAAAATGTGGCTTCCCATCGGTACATGATAAGCCGGTGCAATATCTACACCCTCTGCTTCTTCTTTTCCCGGAGAAAAATATCTTGCTTCATAGAATTCATTGTAATTTGGAATATGGGTCTTTGGCACGATGCCGATAATCTCGCCTTTGTTTAAAGCTGCTGCCACATTATAAAGCTTGCCTTCATGCATCAGGGGCAGACCAACAAATACAACGGCATCCAAAGCACCGAGTTCCTTTGCCAGCCATACCAGCCGCTCCCTTGCGCTTCTTAATAAAGTCTCCTGTAAGAATAAATCTCCACAGGTATATCCGGTAATGCAAAGCTCCGGGCACACAATGACTTTGGCTCCGTTTGCTGCTGCTTCCATTACTGCCGCTTTTATTCGAATGGTATTTTCTACCGGATCTGCGACTACTACTTTTGGTGTTACTGCTGCTACTTTGATAAATCCATCTCTCATTTTCTTATCTCCCTTAAATCATCCGGACTGAATACATAATTATCATTACAGAAATGACATTTTACTTCAATCGGTTCTTCATCTTTGATTAAATCATCCAAATCTTTCTTGCTTAAGCTTGCCAGTGCTTTTGCCACACGTTCTTTGGAACAGTCACATTGGAAGGCAACCGGCATCGTATCATTGATTTCAAGCTTCATCTCTCCTAAGATTTCCTCTAAAATCATTTCCGGTGTCATACCCTTTTCCAACATTTCTGTTACAGATGCTATCTGTGCGATTTTCTGCTCCAGGGCATCAATGACTGCGTCCTCTGTAAACGGCATCAGCTGAATGATAAACCCGCCTGCCTGACGCACTGTATTGTCCTTATTCATGAGAACTCCTAAACCCACGGAAGATGGTACCTGCTCGGATACTGCAAAATAATAGGTTAAATCCTCTGCGATTTCTCCGGTCTGAAGCTCTGTCTGTCCCACATACGGATCTTTTAATCCCATGTCTTTTATGACACTTAAAACACCACTTCCAATGGCTCCGCCTACATTTAATTTACCGGCTGCATTGGGTGGCAATATCACATCTGCCACGCCCGGATAGCCTTTTACACCCCCGTTAGCATTGGCAGTTACCGTAAGGCCATGCATCGGACCATCGCCCTGAATCTGCAGGGTCAGAAGGTCTTTTTCTCCCTTCATCATGCTGCCCATCATTGCTGCTGCGCTCATGGCACGTCCTAATGCTGCTGTTACAATCGGGCTGCTGTTATGACGGACTCTTGCTTCCTCCGTCATCTCTTTTGATGTAATCGCAAATGCACGAATCTGTCCATCTGCGGCTGTTGCTCTCACCATATAATCTGACATTTTTTCTTCCTCTTTCTTCTTATTTCCCCTGTTCTCTTGCGATGATATAAATCCGTTCACTGCAGGCTGTCGGTTCTTTTCCCGTCTCTACGTCAAAGACACCTTCCCATTTCATACCGGCTTCTTCGATTAATTTTCGTACGGTTTCTATCTCATACGCCCGCTGAAAATGTGTTTCTTCATATCTCCGGAATAAATCATCCTCTTCTTTGATAAAAAGTGTTAAATCATACTGATTGACCTGTTCCTCCGGGTCATAATAATTTTCCCAGATAAAGCTGCTGTCCTCTCTGGTCTCGCAGAAGCTGTTGTCTCCCAAGAGTTCCTCATATTTATATCTGGTATTCATATCGAAAATAAAGATTCCGCCCGGGTCGAGATAATTATTGACCAGGGAAAATACCTGTCTCAAATCCTCTTCTGACATGATATAATTCATGGAATCGCAGACACTTACTACTGCCCGGATGGTTCCATACAATTCAAACTCCCGCATATCCTGAAGAAGATACAGTATCTCTGTATTTTCCATGGTATATTCTCTGGCTACCGAGAGCATTTCCTCGGAATTGTCCACCCCAATCATATCATAACCTTCTGCCGCTAAAAGTCTCGTCATCCTTCCGGTTCCACAGCCAAGTTCCAAAAGCAGGCCATCGTTTATCCCCTCTGCTTTTAATATGTCCACCAGATATTTTTCCCATGCTTCGTAAGGGACATTGTCCATAAATGTATCATAAACTGTTGCAAATTCTGTATATGCTTCCACACAACCACTCTTTCTGTCCTATTCTTCTGTAATACTAACAATTTTCCCTGATAAAAGCAAGTAGTCGCTCCCTAAGGCTTGATTATTTTTCCCTAAAACTTTATACTTAAAATCATAACACTACTGGGAGGAATTATGACAAACCAATTAGACCACTATATATCCAACCACATCAAAAGTCTTTACCGGCATAAGCTTTTTTCGCCGATTCTATATATGATACTGTTGATTGTTCTTTGGATTATCTTTCCCATCGGCACCATCTTAAGTCCGAAGGTTATCAACGAAAAAACTTCTCTTGATAAATTATATAAAGAGAATGACCGGTATGTCAGTATTACGCTGACGGATTTAAAATTTACCGGATACACACAGGAAGTCTTAGGGCAGACCCATGGATATTACTACTATACGATTCAGGATGGGTGCTGTAATATCGTACTGCTCTCTCCGAAGACCAGCGAAGAGGGACTTCCGAATATTAACAAAGTAACCGTTCATGCCAAAATCCAGACCGCAACCAAATCCTACCATACCCTGCTTTCTAAAATTGCTGCAGATTTGAACTGGACAGACAGCGGTATTTACGGAGAAAGCTCCTCCTATTATATCAGTGAGCCCGGTTTCCGTTACGGCTTCAGTATCTTTCTGATTCTGCTTTTTGCATGCAGTGGACTTTATGCCATTTTCAGTATCATATGTTATTTTGTATACATTCATTTTCCATGGCTGTCACCGCCCTGCCAGCAGCTTGCCCGGTTCGGTTCTCCGAAGACTCTTCTTATGCAGGCAGAAGAAGAACTGGCGACACTGCCACAGCTGGCTACGGAAGATATGTTTATTACCGAGCATTTCTTTATTGAAATCTCTACGGATGGAATTGCCTTTGTTCCGATTCAGGAAATCATCTGGCTTTATAAACATTCCACCCTGCACAAGTTCTTCTGGTACCATTTCAGTATCTCCTATACGCTGTGTATCTCTGCGAAAAAGCACTTATACATCCAGTGTCCGAAGAACTTAAAATCCGATATCGACGGTATCATCGACTACTTAGCAGAAGCAAATCATGATATTCTTGTAGGCTTCAACGAAAAGAACCGCCTGAAGGTACAGGAAATTCAGGGAACACCATTGCAGTTTGAGAAGTTTATTGCACTGTTGAAAAAAAGATTATAAAAAATATGGGAATTCCGCATTACGGACTTCCCATATTCCCGGTATTTAATATTACCGGCAGGATGTGCTGATTGATTCAATGGCTACTGCCCCGCCACGCACTACTTCGATGGTCCTGAAACGGCGTTTTAAAAGAGCTATCAGTTCATTGTTGCGGCGTTCTGTCAGCTTGCACTCTAACAATACGCTGTCTTCCCCAATATCTGCCACATCTACTTTAAAGGTTGTTGCAATCTGAAATACCTCCGCTTTATCTTCCACGCTGCAATGCAGCACTTTTGCAAAAAGAATCTCTTTCATATGGATTGGTACATTGGTTAAATCAATTACCTTAATGACCTCTACCATACTGTTTAACTGCTTCTTAATCTGTTCAAATGTAATATCATCACTGGTTACACAGATTGTCATACGGGACATACTCTCATCTTCCGTGGTTCCTACGGTAAGACTCTGGAGGTTATAGGATTTGCCGGAAAAAAGTCCGGAAACCTTCGCCAGTACACCAACCTGGTTTTCTACATATAATGCAATCCATCTGTTTTTCATACCAACGTTCCTCCTATTTCAAAATCATCTGGCTCATTGCAGTTCCACTCTTAACCATCGGAAGTACAATGTCCTCTGTTGCAATCATAAATTCTATTACGGTAGAAGTCTTTTTATTCTTCTTTGCCTCTTCGAAGGCTGCATTCATTTCTTCGGTATTCATTACACGAATACCCTTTGCGCCATAGCTTTCTGCCCATTTCACAAAATCCGGTTCATATACCGGGCAGTCTTTTCCCGGTCCCTTACAGTTGCTCGGACATTCCTTATGCTGACGCAGGCAGGTTGCAGAATAACGTTTTCCGTAGAAAAGCTGCTGCTGCTGGCGAACCATGCCAAGATAAAAATTATTTAAAATGCAGACAATTACCGGTGCATCCTGGCATACTGCAGTTGCCATTTCCTGCATATTCATCTGAAATCCACCATCTCCGGTGATACAGATAACCTCTTTTTCCGGACAGCCGATTTTTGCTCCGACTGCTGCCGGGAATCCAAATCCCATTGTTCCAAGGCCCCCTGATGTAATAAAGGTTCCGCCACGTTCCATCTCAAGATACTGGGTTGCCCACATCTGATGCTGCCCAACATCTGTTGCAATAATGGCTCCTTTGAAATGCTCATTGATTCCTTCCATAATCATCTGCGGGGAAAGTCCCTTATCTCTTCGCATTTCCAGAGGATTTTCTTTGTTCCATTCCTCAATGCGGGCTATCCAGGCTGTTGTTTTCTTCGGTTCTGCCCACTCTGATAATTTTTCCAGTGCGGTTCTTGCATCTGCTACTACCGGTACATCCACCACAACGTTTCTGGAAATGGATGCTGTATCCACATCTACATGAACAATTTTTGCCTTTGGTGCAAACTCATTCAAATCGCCGGTAATGCGGTCATTGAATCTTGTTCCGATGGAAAATAATACATCACACTCAGAAACTGCCATATTGGCTGCATATCTTCCATGCATACCGCAGTTTCCCATATAATAAGGATTGGATGTGCCAATGGCTCCTTTTCCCATAATGGTGGTAACAACCGGCACCTGCATTTTAGTAACAAATTCATCAAAAATATCATTGGCACGGGCAATGTTGATTCCGCCTCCGGCGAGAATCAATGGTTTCTTGGCACTCTTTAAAAGCTTATATGCCTTTTTCAACTGTCCGATATGTACGCCTTCATTTGGCTTGTAACCACGAATCTGCACACTCTTTGGATAATCGGATGGTCCACTCTCTAACTGGATATCCTTTGGGATATCCACAAGAACCGGTCCCGGTTTTCCGGTGGTTGCAATGTGAAATGCCATGCGGATTATTTTTCCCAAATCTTTTCTGTCCCGAACGGTTACGCCGTATTTTGTTATGGAACGGGTCATTCCTACAATATCAACCTCCTGAAAGGCATCATTTCCAATCAACGGAAGTGGCACCTGACCGGTAATGCAAACAAGCGGAATGCTGTCAAAATGCGCATCTGCGAGTCCTGTAATAATATTGGTGGCACCCGGTCCGCTGGTTACCAGGCATACGCCCGGCTTTCCGGTAGCTCTCGCATATCCTTCTGCCTCATGAATCAGTCCCTGCTCATGTCTGGGAAGCACCAGGTGAATATCATCCTGTTTATATAATTCATCAAAAAGGTCGGTGACCATTCCGCCCGGATAACCAAATATGGTATCCACGCCTTCTTCCATCATCGCCTTTACAAATAATTTTCTTCCTGTAATATCCATCTAACATCCTCCTCTATATCAATCCCATGGTCTTAAGGATAAAAATCCAGCCAGTTAAGGTAAATGCTCCCAAAAGTGTTGTTGTCACAATAATACTTGCTGTCAGCACACCATCATTTTTCATGTTCTTTGCCATAATATAGCAGCTTGGTGTAGTCGGTGATGCAAGCATAATCAGAATTGCAATCATTTTTTCTCCGGTAAATCCCAAGGCTGCTGCCACCGGAAGTAATAAAAGCGGCTGTATCACAAGCTTGATTGCAGATGCTGCAAGGGTCGGTCTGATTTTTGCCAGGGCCTTTCTTCCCTCAAAGCCTGCACCCAGTGCAATCAACGCCAGTGGTGTTGCCATCTTTGCCACATTATCAATGGTCTTATCTACCATGGCAGGAAAATCAAGGGACAATAATGCTGCCACCATACCAAAGGCAATTCCAAGGATAATCGGATTCTTTAATATGTTAAGAAATGCTTTCTTGATTCTGCCACCATGTACTGTCTCTTCTCCCGCTCCATCTTCATTGGCTTCAAAGGTCAGTACAATAACAGAAAAGATATTATAAAGCGGCACTGCCCCGATAATCATCAATGGTCCCATGGCAGAACTGCCATAAATATTTTCAATAAAGGCAAGTCCCATGACTGCGGCACTGCTCCGGAAGGAGCTTTGCACAAATGCACCACGGGTGGATTTATCCTTTACAAAAAGCTTTGTGGCTCCCCAGATTACCCAGAAACAGGCGGTACTTGCCAGTGCACAGAAAAGCACATATTTCAAATCAAAGATTTCCCGGATATTTACCGTAGAAATATCCCGAAATAACATAAATGGCAAGGTCACCTTAAAATTAAACTTATTCGCCACCGTCACAAAATTATCATTGAGCATACCAATCTGCTTTAAGATATAACCGATTACCATCACAAGAAAGATTGGCATGGTGGTATTTAAACTGAAAATAAGATTATTCATTTCTTACACGTTTCTTTCTGCTTATCTTATTCTTTCATATTTTAAGAAGTAATACTCCAGATCAAAATAGGTCTGTTCATCACTGTCTTCTGTAATCTGCCATTCTTCCTTTTCATCCAGATTCGGGAAATAGGCATCTGCATCATATGCATAGTCAATCTTAGTAATATGCGCTACATCGCACTCATCCAAAAGCTGGCGGTAAATGCTCTCACCGCCAATAACATAGACATCCTCACTGTTATACTGCTCTAACTCTTTATGCAGTTCGTCTAAATCATGTACCACAATGGCATCCTTCACTTTATAATTCTTATCACTGGTCAGTACAATATTGACACGGTTCTTAAGAGGCTGTCCATTTGGAAAGCTTTCCAAGGTCTTACGTCCCATGACTACCACTTTCCCGGTTGTGGTCTGACGGAAAAATTTCATATCATCCGGAATGCTTACCAGTAATTTATTCTTATAGCCAATTGCCCAATTAGCATCTACTGCTGCGATTAAATTCATCTCTTTCACCTGCTCCTTTTATATTGCGATTGGAATATCCTGAATCTGTGGTCCTGTCACATAATTATCAAGACGTACATCATTTCTGGTAAATTCATAGAAATCCTTTACATCCGGATTCAGCCAGAATGTCGGTGCGTCATACGTCGGTCTTTGAATCAGTTCCTTTATAATAGGAATATGCCGGTCATAAATATGTGCATCTGCAATCACATGCACTAACTCTCCCACACGCATATCGCACACCTGTGCCAGCATATGCATCAGTACTGCATACTGGCAGACATTCCAGTTATTGGCAGCTAAGATATCCTGGGAACGCTGATTTAAAATTGCATTCAATGTCAGCTTATCGTCCCCCTTCTTCTGGGTTACATTAAAGGTCATGCTGTATGCGCATGGATAAAGATGCATCTCACTTAAATCCTGATGTACATATATGTTGGTCATGATTCTTCTGCTGAAAGGATTGTTCTTAAGGTCATAAATCACACGGTCTACCTGATCAAACATTCCTTCCTTATATTTATGCTTTACTCCCATCTGGTAGCCATATGCTTTTCCAATGGAGCCTGTCTCATCTGCCCATTCATCCCAGACATGGCTGTGTAAGTCATTGACATTATTGGACTTCAACTGCCAGATCCATAACATCTCATCGGTACAGCTCTTGATTGCTGTCTTTCGTAATGTAATTGCCGGAAATTCTTTGGATAAATCATACCTGTTTACCACACCAAATTTCTTAATTGTATAAGCACTGGTTCCATCCTCCCAATGTGGGCGGACCTTTTCTCCTTCTGTACTTACCCCGTTGTCCAATATATCCTGACACATATCGATAAAAATTTTATCTGCCAGACTCATGCTGCGGCACCTCCTGCGCTAGTTTTTTCACTGTTTAGAGTATATTCTAAATTAATATTGTATCGGATAATCCCACCAAGTGCAAGAGTAGAAAATTTAACATTACAAATTTATGATTGCAGCTTGTGCATTTTCTTTTTCTCCTGCAAGTTGTCTTATCATTTTTTGTTATTTTATACATTATGTAATCTTAAAATCTTTCTTTTAAGATTTATGTTAATTTGTTTTCTGATTTTATTATTTTTTAGAAGAAGGGAATGTGCCGGACTGGGGGATGGGCGGAAGAATTGGTCTATCCCAATATGAACCGGTCTGTTCTAATATGAATTGAATTATCGTAGTATGATTGGTTTTTATTTTATTAAAATTTATTATGTCTTGTTTTAATTTCAAGAATTCGTCATTGATTCTCGTCTCTTTATTGCATTGCATTTTTAAGTATAGAAAAAGTACCCGTAAATTTTTCTGTTTTTTACGGATACTTTTCTTATCTTTCTATTTTGTCGATTCGTTAAATCATTTTTTAACTTTATGCTTCATCTATGGCTTTTCCAATGTCATGGCGCATATACTTGTTATCGAAGTCTACCCACTCCGTTGCCTTATAAGCATTGGCTCTTGCTTCTTTTAAGGTAGCTCCCTTGGCTGTGATGCCAAGTACACGGCCTCCGTTGGTTACAATCCTGCCTTCGTCATTTAACTTGGTTCCGGCATGGAAACAGTAGTAACCTTCTTTGCCATCAAAGTTCTCAAGGCCTTTGATTTCAAATCCTTTTTCATATGCCACCGGATATCCGTCAGATGCAAGAACAACGCATACAGCTGCATTATCTTCAAACTGTAAATCAATGGTATCTAATTTACCGTCTACGCAGGCTTCCATTACATCAATGATGTCATTTTTCATTCTCGGAAGAACTACCTGAGCCTCCGGGTCACCAAAACGGGCATTGTACTCTAATACCTTTGGTCCATCCTCTGTCAGCATCAGGCCGAAGAAAATAACACCTACAAATGGTCTTCCTTCTGCTGCCATGGCATCTACGGTTGCCTGATAGATATATTTCTTACAGAAATCATCTACTTCTTTGGTATAGAAAGGACTTGGAGAGAAGTTACCCATTCCACCGGTATTTAAGCCCTGGTCTCCATCTTTGGCACGTTTGTGGTCCTGTGCGGAAGACATAATCTTAATGGTCTTGCCATCTACGAAAGAAAGCACGGATACTTCACGGCCTGTCATGAACTCTTCTACTACCATATGGTTGCCGGCAGAACCAAATTTCTTATCTTCCATGATTTCTTTTACTCCGGCTTTCGCTTCCTCTAAGGTGTTACAAATCAGAACACCTTTACCAAGTGCCAGTCCGTCTGCCTTTAATACGATTGGCATTTTTGCAGTTTCCAGATACTCCAATGCCTTTTTCGGGTCATCAAAGGTCTCATATCCTGCGGTCGGAATGTTATATTTCTTCATCAAATCTTTGGAAAATGCTTTGGATCCCTCTAAGATTGCAGCATTCTTTCTCGGTCCGAATACTTTTAATCCTTCTGCTTCAAATACATCTACAATTCCACCGACCAATGGATCATCCATTCCTACGATGGTAAAATCAATCTCTTTTTCCTTTGCAAAAGCTACCAGCTTGTCAAATTCCATAGCTCCAATGTTCACACATTCTGCCAGCTGTCCGATTCCGGCATTGCCCGGTGCACAATAAATCTTATCTACACGGCTGCTCTTTGCTACACTTGTCACAATTGCATGCTCTCTTCCGCCGCTTCCAACTACTAATACTTTCATGCTGCTCCTCCTAATCCGGTTATTTTTCTTCTATTTTTCATTCATTTCTACTTAATCTTTATTTACTTTTACTCAATTCTAATGGTCTGCTTTTGGAAGAATCTTCACTTTCCCGTCTTCGACTTTTACTCTTCCATTGGCAATTAAATCAATTGCCTGTGGCATAATTTTCCACTCTGCCTGTTCCATCACACGACGCTGCAGAATCTCCGGTGTATCATCCTCTTCAACTGCAACTGCTTTCTGTAAAATGATTGGGCCGGTATCTGTTCCTTCATCCACAAAATGCACCGTAGCTCCTGTTACCTTCACTCCACGGGAAAGTGCTCCTTCGTGGACTTTTAATCCATAGAAGCCTGTTCCACAGAAAGATGGAATCAGGGATGGATGAATATTGATTATCCGGTTGCGGTACTGTGCAATCATTTCCGGTGGAATTACCACCAAAAATCCTGCCAGCACCACCAAATCTACTTTATATTCATTCAATTTTTCTAAGAAATCAGCATTGAATGCCGCCCGGTTCTCATAGGATTTCGGAGAAATGCAAAGTGCCTTGATATTATGTTTTTTTGCACGCTCTAAGGCATAGGCATTCGGATTATTACTGATTACCACTTCTATCTTTGCATTGGTAATGGTTCCATTATCCATGGCATCGATAATTGCCTGAAGATTGGTTCCACCACCGGATACTAATACTGCAACTTTTAGCATAATGTAACACCCTTTTCTCCGTTTTCAATCTTACCAACAACATATGGCTTGTCTCCGGCAGATTTGATTGCTTCCATGGTTTTATCTACATCTTCCGGTGCAACTGCAAGTACCATACCTAGTCCCATGTTGTAGGTATTGTACATCATTTTCTCTTCTACATTTCCTTCTTTTGCCATCAGGGTAAAGATTGGTGGAATCGGATAGCTGTTCTTTTCAATCACTGCATGTTTTCCTTCCGGAAGCATACGTGGAACATTTTCATAGAAACCACCGCCTGTGATATGGCTGCAGGCTTTTACACGGATGCCGGCATCTTTGATGGCACGCAGTGCTTTTACATAAATTCTGGTTGGTGCAAGTAGTGCTTCTCCCAAAGTAGTTCCCATTTCTTCATGGTATGTATCAAGGGTTTCTTTATCCATAGTAAAGATTTTACGAACCAGTGAAAATCCATTGGAATGTACTCCGGTTGATGCCATACCAATCAGAACATCACCGTCTGCCAGAGTCTCGCCGGTAATCATATCTTTCTTATCACATACACCTACTGCAAATCCAGCCAGGTCATATTCATCCTCTGCCATCAGACCCGGATGCTCTGCGGTCTCTCCACCAATTAATGCTGCATCAGACTGAAGACATCCTTCTGCTACACCTTTTACGATGGCTGCAATTTTCTCCGGATAATTCTTACCACATGCAATATAATCTAAGAAGAATAATGGTTCTCCACCTGCACAGGCAATATCATTTACACACATTGCTACTGCATCAATACCGATGGTATCATGCTTGTCCATAATCATGGCGAGCTTTACTTTCGTGCCACAGCCATCTGTTCCGGATAACAGTACCGGTTCTTCCATTTCTTTAATCTTCTCTAATGAAAATGCTCCGGAAAATCCGCCCAGTCCTCCAAGAACCTCTGGACGCATGGTCTTCTTTACATGCTCCTTCATCAGTTCTACGGACTTATATCCTGCCTCAATATCCACGCCTGCGTTCTTGTAATCCATTGTTCTTCCTCCTGAAATTATTCTTTATCTTGCTCTTTATTTTTTCAGTGCAAGTATGGAAATGCTTCGCATTTCCATACTACGGGCTTTCGTCCTATCAGACCTTATAAGCAGCCCGTTTGGACTTCCAGCAGCCCAACGGACTGCTTATAAGGTCTGGCACTGCTCAATGCTACTTACATTATAACGTCATTTGCTTATAAAGACCAATTATATATAGTAATACCACTAATTAGTTTTTCTAATTAATGGTATCTGGTTGCTTATTTCTACTTATAATTTACTTTTATTTCAATCGGGTTGTCCCATCTAATATGGCATGGGTCAAAGTATCTCCCTGATAGGATAATTTCAGTGAAAAGAAGCTCTCCCTCTCTTCTAACAGCCGGAAAAATATCTTATCACCCTCCCAGATTGGCAGGTCATATACTTCTTCCTTTGGCACCCATTCCAGTGTTCCTTCGTTGCACTCGGTCATCGTACCGTGGAATTCATCTGCCGTATAAAGAAACATATACTCCGTCGGCCACGCATCGGAATCGAAAGTGACCACGCCCCGCAGCCGGTAAGAATCCAAGGTAAGCCCGGTTTCTTCTTTTACTTCCCGAAGCAGACATTCTTCCGGAGATTCTCCTGCTTCAAAATGACCGCCAACACCAACCCATTTATCTTTATTTACATCATGACTTTTCTTCACCCGGTGCATCATCAGGTAGCAATTTTCCTTTTCTATATAGCAAAGCGTTGTATTTTCCGAACGTCTTTCTTCCATTTTTCTTTCTCTCTTCCGCTTTCTTTTTTACTTTCTTCCATGACTCTATGGTTCTATGCCGCTATCCGAAGCTTCCGGAAGCATACTTTAAAATAAATAATCTCGGCAATTGCTGTAATCGACCAGGAAAATGCATACAAAAGATATAAGGATGCAATGGTTCCAAAATATGCAAAAATCGTATATACCCAGATTACACGGAATACGCAGGAGCCCATGATAACAATAATGGTCGGCACAATGCTCTTTCCAATTCCGCGGGATGCCGCAATCGTGCAGTCCATAAATGCGGAAAGTGCATAGGAAAATCCCATAATCTTAATCCGCTCCATTCCGGCTTCAATTACCTCCGGTTTGCTGGCAAAAAGAGACAGGAACTGTCTTCCGAAAACCACCAGCAGCCCACCAAAAATTGCGCCTGCCAGAAACGAATACAATAAACTGATGCGGTAACTTTTTATCATGCGTTCCCTGTTTCCTGCCCCCATATTCTGTCCCATGAAACTGGCGCATGCCGTATAAAACGCTGTCATAATATTAAAAATCAGCGTATCTGCATTGATTGCCGCTGAATTGCCGGACACCATAACCGCATCAAAGGAGTTTACGCCGGTCTGCACAAAAAGATTTGCAATTGCAAAGATTGCATTCTGCATTCCGCCCGGAACGCCAAGCATCAGCACACTTTTCGCCGCTTCCTTATGAAAACGCAGTCTGGAAAAATAGAGCCTGCAGCTATCCTTTCTCCGGCACAGATGAGAAACCACCAAAATAGCTGACACATACTGAGCAATAACGCTGGCAATTGCCACTCCGCCTGCTACCATATTACACTGGATAACAAAGAAAAGATTTAATAACACATTTAACACACCGGCAATACTCAGATAAATAAGTGGAAGCTTCGTCTCGCCGGATGCACTTAAAACACCATTTCCAAAATTGTAAATTGCAAGTGCCGGAAGCCCCAGTGCATAGATCCGAAAATATAGTACTGCGCCATCCATAAACTCTGATTTCGTATGTAAAATGTTTAAAAATGGCTCCGCAAATATATTACATATCAGGCACAGTATAAGACCTGCTATCAGACAAATCAATGCCGCCGTGTGCACGGTTTCTTCCGTTCCCTTCGCATCTCCTACGCCCAGCTTATGCGCTACCCTTACATTAACACCACCACCCATTCCAATCAGGAAGCCGGTAAATAAGGACACCAACAGCGTGGTCGAACCAACCGACCCCAGGGGGATATATCCTGCATATTTTCCTACAATTGCTACGTCACTTAAATTAAATAATACTTCTAATATCTGAGAACACATCAACGGTATGCTAAAGAGGAAAATGTTCTTCCATAAAGAGCCGGATGTCATCCCGATACTTTTTCTTCTGCTTTCTGCTTTACTGCTCATAACTTTATTTCACTTTATTTATTGCTTCATTTACATTATTTTCCCTTATCTGGGACACAGATAGTCTAGCACAAATTGGGGGATGGGACAATAGACTATGCTTCCCAGATTTCATATTCCTGAAGCTTTGCCGCATCATATGTAAGCCTTATGTTTTCTTCCATCAACTTCAAAGTCTCATTAACCTGACTTGCAAAATCCTTTTCCCAACTCATATAAGAAATCCGATTTTATCTCACTTATTACATTTATGGAATCTACAGTTAACTTCATATATTTATTATCCTTAAAACGCTCAGCATCTTCATTTGTCCGCTTTCTTATTCAGGAGTCTTTCCATTGGCATCCGTTCAATATTATCATTTGTTTGCCGCTTACCAGATTGATGAATCGCATATGTACTCTTGCCAAGTGCCATTGCAGCCACGCCATAATCTTGCGATACAGCAATATCTCCCTTATGGCAAATGCTAATCAGCTTATAATCCACCGCATCAGCTCCAGCACCGACCACAATTACCTCACTATAATCTGATTGAAGTACATGGTTCGTATCACAGAGCAGAGTCACCGGTATTCCATATTTTTCTACAACTCTTTCTACTATACCAACCACCGGACAGGCATCTGCATCCACATAAATATGCAGATTTCCAATTCGCTTTGCCATTTCTTCCTGATACATTGCATATTCAGTTTTGCTCATACACACCGGTCCGATTGATGTCTCATATATCTGGCAGTCTGTAATTTCCTTTGACTTCTGTTCCATCAGTAAAATGCTCCTATATCACAACATCATTACAATGATCAATCTCATGCTGGATTATCTGTGCAGTCCAGCCGGAATACTTTCCATGCTGTGGCTTAAAATTCTGGTCCAGATAATCAACCTCTATTTCTTCATATCTTTTGCAAGGTCTGACTCCTTCCAAAGAAAGACATCCTTCTTCTGTCTGAAATGCCCAAGCTTCTTTGTAATTACCGGGTTGACCATAGCAAACTGGAATGGTTCTGCAACATTCTGCAGTCATTCCGCGGAGAGTCTGCGGCAGGTACCACTACGGCACGGTCGGGGAGATATTGCCACCGAAATCAAAGTGCGGTTTGTGTCTCACACAATGTGCCGTCTGACACTTTATCATATTCGGCAATAGAATCTCCAAAATCTAATTTCTCCAATACTTTAATTTTACCTTCCATTTTTTATGTTTCTCCCAGTCATTCATAAAATATTTTAATGATCAATCCTTAACGAATTTCCATTTAATCTGTATTTGTCGAGCATTTTAAAATCTTTTATTTCACCTATTATTCTGCTGAAACTTAATCAACAATAACCATATCAATAACTCATAATCTTCACCTAATTGTCTAGTGTAACCCACATAGAACTAGAATGGCTCCCCATCAAATCTCCTCTCTTCCTTCGAAAAGGTATTTAAAATTTTTTAATGATTATATTCAGCCACCGTTCAGGATCCATTTTTTCTTTTAAATCATCAGATCTCCAGCACTCTATAATATTCAATGTGGCATGTCTTTTCATTGTAAGCAATAATGCTTCTTCGTTCATATCATAATATTCTTTTCCATCACAATATCTATATCCATTTCCTAACTTCCATGAAGCATACATAATACCATTCGTTTTTAATGAACGTACAATTCTAATTAATACCTCATCTAACTCTACCTCCGATATATGTAGAAGAGATGCACACGCCCATATTCCCTGAAATTCATCTTTAAAGTCCATTTCTTGTGCAGTAATATTCAATGGCTTCAACGATGTTAACTGTGCAGTAGCTTCACACATCTTTATTGATGGATCTAGTGCTACTACTGCATAACCTTGATCCAAGAAGTATTTGCTATCTCTTCCACTCCCACATCCCAGATCCAGTACCCTATCCCCTGGCTCTAAATATGCCTCAAACTTTTTGTAAATGTCCGACATATCAATATTTTGGGTGTTACGTATAAAGTTTTCTGCATTTCTATTATAATAATCAATTGTTGAGTTCAGTTAAATCACCCACATTTCATATTCCTGCAATTTTGCAGAGTCATAAACAAGTCCAAGATTTTCTTCCAATACATTTCCAAATTTTTCCTGATCAAGCCCCGGAATATAAAGCTTCTCACTTGCCCATACTGCATTCAGATGCTGATTTTCACATTTATGAAACTGCTTCATTAATACATCTGCTTGTGCTTGATTAGCGTTTGCGAATACAAGTGAATACAAATAATAGTTGTACTCAACAAATCTCTTAATGTAGGATCTCTCTGGCAACTTGTTATTTTTACTGGAATTTAATCTTTTGCTCATCGGTGTCAAATTCCAAATTTCATCATTTGAAATATAAGACCGAGGAACAAAATGATCCAGGTCAAAGCTGTCTATATCTAGAGTATTTCCAGTATAAATTTCATATAATGGCTTACCAGTTAACTCATATGTCATTTTCCAAAGAATTCTAACATTTTCTAATGACTTTCTTCTTTCCTCTGTCTCTGGTGCTATTTTATACATTATTCCCGGAACACCCGGATTTCTATCTTGAATAAAAATAGCTTTATTATATCTAATCCATCCCATAATAATCGCATAATTCTGAATCATGAAATTTTTCCACTCTTCATTTATACGAATTCTGCGCATCAAGGGTTGATCTGCATCGATGATATCATAGAAGAACTCATTGTTAAGTTTTGTATACGCATTCAAATACGCAATGAATCGTCCGTAATTTTTCCTATCTATGTATGATTTTCCTTCT